>Ga0214921_10003156_pt1 | contig 25645 bp, 32 predicted proteins | sample LL1505_MetaG_FD_177992 | JGI IMG/M metagenome (GOLD analysis project Ga0214921, IMG submission 177992) | Freshwater microbial communities from Lake Lanier, Atlanta, Georgia, United States - LL-1505 | ecosystem: Environmental > Aquatic > Freshwater > Lake | place: USA: Georgia | collected... | reverse complement strand
CAATACCTCACCGAGAAGGGTGCTAAATAAACATGGCATACGAGATTAATAATTATTCCGTAAGAGCAACCTTTGTTGCTGGTGCGGATTTGTCAGCAAAGCAATACACATTCGTTAAGTTGAACTCATCAGGACAGGTAATTGCGGCCGCGGCGGCAACAGATGTTCCTATCGGAGTTCTACAAAACAACCCAGTATCAGGTGCAGAAGCATCTGTAACTATCGTAGGCGGAACAAAGATTGTCGCGTCAGCCGCGGCAACACTTGGAACTGCACTAAACTTCGGAACATCTTCAGCAGGTAAGGCGGCTACTCTTGCAGTAACCGACACCACTAAGTATGTTCTTGGCGTTTATCTTGAGGCACCAGCCGCTGATGGCGATATCGTTGCCGCAGTTGTTAACTGCGCTACACCAACAAGAGCGAACTAAGGAGCCGAACTTAAATGCCACAACCAACGTTAACCGACTCGCACATTGATGCGATTCTCACAAACATTTCTGTTGCTTACATGCAGAAGCAGGATAACTTTATCGCTGATAAGGTCTTCCCTGTAATCCCAGTTGACAAGAAGTCAAACAAGTATTTTGTTTACACAAAGAACGACTGGTTCCGCGACGAAGCACAGCGCCGAGCAGATGCAACCGAATCAGCAGGTTCAGGTTACTCACTCACAACTGGCACATACAACGCAGATGTATGGGCATTCCACAAGGACATTGGCGACCAGACACTTGCTAACTCAGATGCACCATTGAATCCACTTCGCGAGGCTTCAGAGTTCGTAACACATCGCCTTCTACTTCGCAAGGAACTTCAGTTCGTATCAGACTTCTTCACCACTGGTGTATGGGGTACAGACGTAACTGGCGTTTCAGGCTCACCATCTACTGGTGAAACTCGTCAGTGGTCTGATTACACAAACTCAGACCCAATCAACGATATCGAAGCCGCTAAGTCTTCAATTCTTTCAACAACTGGACAGGAAGCAAACACTCTTGTTCTTGGATACGAAACATTCCGTCAGTTGAAGAATCACCCGGACCTAGTTGACCGTATCAAGTACACATCTTCACAGACAATCACAACCGACATGCTCGCGGCAATGTTTGACATTCCACGCGTAATGGTTGCAAAGGCTGTCAAGGCAACAAACAAGGAAGGCGCATCAGGCGCATACTCCTTCGCATACGGCAAGGGCGCAATGCTCTGCCACGTTGCTCAGAACCCGGGTGTACTTACACCATCTGCTGGTTATACATTTAACTGGACAGGTGTTTCAGGCGGACTTGGTGCCAACATCGGTACATCTTCATTCCGTATGGAATCAATCAAGGCAACTCGCGTTGAAGCAGAAATGGCGTTTGATAACAAGGTAATCGGTTCAGACCTCGGTTACTTCTGGACAACAATCGTCGCTTAATTCGATTAGTAAGGGAGGGGAGAGTCAGAAATGGCTCTCCCTTTCTTTCATAGCAAAGGAATAAAATGAAAGCAAAAATCCTCAAGAAATTAACAAATGACGGAAAAGAATTAGAAGTAGGAACAATCGTGGATGTAAGTGGATGGCGTAACGCTAAGTCACTTGAAGGTTCGCGGTATATTACTTTTGTATCTGAAGAAGAAGCAAAAGCGGCAGAACCAAAAGTTAAGAAAGCAACCGTAGAAAATTAAAGCGTAGGGGTGGATTATGGCAATTCCGGGCAATTTAAGTCTTGTTACTGTTACAGGAACTTACATTGATATTTCCGGCGTTGCTATTGCCGGACAGGTTAAGTTCACCCCTCGCGCTGTTCTTCGTAATACAACCTCAAATGTAATCTTAGTTAACAGTACAATCGTTGTAACACTTGATGCTAATGGTTCGTTTAGTCAGCAACTTGTAGCAACAGACGATGCCGATGCTTCTCCAGTAAATTTCTCTTACTATGTAGAGGAAGCATTTGTTGGTGGTCGCTCATTTGATATCCTTTTACCAGCCGCTACTGCAACAGTAGATTTAGCCGATGTGTCGCCTGCTGTGGCAAACGATGGAACTGGCGCACTCTATATTGCCGCCGCCGAGTTTAATGCTTATTCGGCTCGCCTCACAACCGTGGAAGGGCAAGCAAGTGGCGTCACAACATTCTTAGCCTCTTTGCAATCTGCACTGAGTTCGGCAATTACTAATTCAAACACTTCAAGAACGCTAGTCAGTTCTTATGTCCGAGCAATCGGTGGCATAGCCGATAATGGAGTTTTATACCCTTCAAGGGCGTACTAATGTTCGGAATGACTCCTATTCAAATGGTTATCAGCCTTGTTGCAATTACAATTATTGCCTGTTGGTTGGGAGATAGGTAATGGCACTTCCCGGCAATATAACCCTCATCACTTTAACTGGTCAGTATTTAGACTTTCAAGGTGCCGCTATTGATGGACAAGTAAAGATTTATCCTTCTCAAGTTCTTATAGATTCAGCCGCAGATAGAATTATTATTCCCACTGTTATTACAACAGATTTAGTCGGCGGCTCTTTTAGTGTCTCAGTCCCAGTCACAAACGATGCCGATGTAACTCCAGCGAACTTTACTTATCTTTTTGAAGAATCTTTTGAAGGTGGAACTACTTATATTATTTCGCTTCCTTCTTCTTTAGGTGCCACCGTAGATATTACCGACCTTCGGGCTGATGCAACAATTGTGAATTATATTCAACCCGTCGCATATCAACTATGGCCTCCCCTTCAAGCAAGAACTGTTACTCAAGAAACCTACTACACCGGAGTTACGCTTCCTGTTACAACTTTACCTATCCCCGCAACCTATGAATGGCTTTATCTTTACTTCGATACCTATGCCACCTTGGCAAGCACTTGGGGAACTTATGCGAATGCCGCGCCCGCAAGTTTAAGTTTGAGTAATGCTCGTATTCAATTAATTTATGACCGCATGACTCGCCTTAATAACTACACAGCAACCTCAACTGACCTTAGAGAGACAACTAATGGTGGCGCGTTAAGCGTGAGTGGAAATTATGCAGTAACGGCTAAATGGGGAACCTACGCCAATGTTGCTAACGAGTATCTAAATTACAACGCCCTTACTGGTGCAAGCATGAATTGGACTTATGCTCAAATTGGAACCCTTATTGGACAGATGGGTAATGCTTTAGATACGGCAGATGTTTATGACTTAACTCTTACAGATAGATTGTTGAGTCTTACTAGAACTGTTGCTGGTAATGACTACGGCGCACTGACTCGTTCCTTCTTTACCTATGCCGTAACCGCAAGCACATTCCCGACATACGCCGTACTCGGCTCGACCACTTTTTCTAATACTTTGCGCGACTGGGCTGATAGACTTCGTTCTACGGCTAATAGACCTCATCAGTTACTAGGTAGGAGTTACAGGTATGGCATTAACGTATAAAGTTTTAGGCCAATCTGCCCCTGCCGCCGCGACCCTGACAGATATCTATACCTGCCCATCTGCCACCTTTGCTATCATCAATTCCGTGGTAGTTTGTAATACAGCATCTTCCTCTTCAACTTTTAGAGTCTCAGTTGCCAAAGATGGTGCGGCTGATACTTTGGCACAATATGTGGCTCGTGAAATTATTATTGCTGGAAACTCAACAACAGAATTAGCCCTTGGTATTACTATGGATGCGGCAGATGTTCTTAGAGTTTACTCAACATCTGGTAGTCTTTCATTTAACGCCTTTGGCGTGGAAATCGTTTAGGAGGCATAAATGCCAACAACTTCAGGCGGTATTAGATACCCAGCATCGACAGATGCAATTAACATTCCTTTGGATATGCAGAACCTCGCAAACGATGTTCAGACCTACATTACGGCTAACGCCCTAACCACAACAGGTACTTATACTCTTACCAATAAAAAGATTGGTTCAACTGGTCTTACTTTTACTGGTTCATCAGGTCAAACAACTTACACCACTACACTTCAAGCAACTATTCCAACATCAAACCAAACAATCACTTTTCCAAATGCAACAGGAACAGTATCTTTGCTTACCGCGACTGAGATTCTTTCGAACAAATCTTTTGCAAGCACATTCACAGTCAATGGTGGGTCTTCAGGTGCCGCAATTATTGCCGCACCTGCCGCCGCCGGAACTCCAACTCTAACTTTGCCTATTGTTTCAGGAACATTTGCTTTGACCGATGACATCGGAGCAGGAGAAATGCTCAATGTCATGGGAGTTTACGGCTCATAATTGAACACTATTATGGCAGAATAGCCATAGAAGAAAGAGGAATCTAAATGGCAGTTAATACACCAACAGCGTTTGCGCGAGGCGCCTTTGCGACTTCGAACGCAACTCTGTACACAGTCCCAGCCTCGACAACAATGATTATTACTAACATCGTAATTGCTAACACAGCCGCAACAGCAGGAACTTTCACTATAACTTTAGACGGCGTTGATTTGTTTAAGACAGTAGCAATTGCCGCTAACTCAACTGTTGTTATGGATATGAAGCAAGTTATGACAACTACTAAAGTTCTTGCAGGTTTTGCATCAGCCGTAACAGTCAATTACCACATTAGCGGAGTAGCGAGCGTATAATGGCCCTAGCAACTTACCCAGCAGTAGCCTCTCCTATTAAATCCATTCAGCGTGGAAGCGCGGCTGGCGCAGGAACAGTAACTATTACAGCAGTTGATATTAATAAATCATTTGTTAATATCCAAGGAACGGTTGGTACAGGAACGGTTTCTGCTTCATTTAATATGAGCATGAACGCGGGCGCTATGACAGTTCCTGGCGTTGCTGGTCACGCAACAAACTTTGGTGAATACTGGGCGCCTTCTAGCGCCAGCGTTGATGCAGGTCAGTCTGGTTGGACTCGCGTGAACGCTTGGGCATGGAACAAATCAGCAACAGTAAACTCTGGCAACGCATCAGTTGGTGCTGGTTCTAATAATCTAGTTGCAGGTGTAATTCAAGGATATCTTTCAAACTCAACATCACTCGTTGTATCAGGTGCTTGTCGCTGGGAAGTTGTGGAGTATAACTAATGAAAACTTTTATTCAATTGCGCGATGGTATTGGTTTTGCTGTTATTAAAACAGCAGGAGAAGACCCTGACCATTCTATAACCCCTGACCACACAACGGCTATTTCTGTTGAAACAGATAACCCAGAAGAATTTTTAAATAAAAAATATGACGAAAAAACAAAAACATGGTCAGAGGCTGAAGTTATTTTTTATGCAGAAGTTGATTCTAAAGGAAAGCCAATAGAATTTAAGCATACTTATTTTTCACATGAAGCAGAAGGTAAAGCAATAGTTACAGAAGAAATAGACCACAGATGGACATGGAATGGCACTGAATGGGAAAAACCATACATTGATGCCGAGGAAGTTATTCCTATGCAATCTATCGAGGCGCCTTTATCAGAAGATGAAAAAGATGCAGAAATTAAAAGACTGCGAGCACTCCTAGAAGAAAAAGCATAGAGTAGTAATTAACAACAATTAATGTTACGCTCCCTTTATTACTAAAGGGGGCGTAATGTTTTTTAAATCAAAAACTATAATTACTTTTACAAATTTGCATGAGTATCCTGAACTATCAGCACCTCAGCCAGCCTCAAAAGTAATACCTACTTGGTATAAAGAAACAACCAATTGGTATCCTGAAAGTAAAAATCAAACTCCCGAGAGTTATCCTACAATTAAAAAATGTATGCCAGTTTTTGATTCAATGACTGCTGGTTATATTCTTAATACACCTGCTGATGTTTTTGTAAGTGATAAATTAGGTGAACCTTATTATGAAACAAGCGTTCCTAAAATCATTGAACATCATCCTTTAAAGCAAGGACATAAACACCCTAATCAAAATAGTTTTTCATTTCCAAAATGGATTAATGGTTGGGGAATCAAAACTCCCAAGGGTTACTCTTGTTTATTTTTACCACCAATGCACAATTCCAATATATGGTTTGAATGTTTGCCGGGTATTGTAGATACAGATACATATACGGCAGGAGTTAATTTTCCGTTTGTTCTTAAAAATCCTTCATTTCAAGGATTGATACCTGCTGGCACACCAATGATTCAAGTAATTCCATTTAAACGCGATGAATGGAAGTTTGTTAGAGGTCAATCAAATGATTTAGAAGAAGCAAAAAATGTTAATACGGAATTAAGTGTTAGATTTTTTAATAGATATAAAAATCTATACTGGACAAAAAAGAATTGGTCAATTACGGACTTTGATAAATGAAATCTAAAAAACAAATAATAGAATTTGCTTGTGAAGGTGAAATAATTGATTTACCAAAACCAGCAAAGTTGTTTATTCCTGAGTGGTATAAAAATAGCCCGAAGCCTAAAGATAGTGATTTAAAATGGAGTGGGAATGAACCGATTAAAAGTTTTAAACATTGTGCTCCATTTTTAGATGGAATGCTAAGTGGCTACATTGCTACTTTATGGGTCGATGTTTTTGTGGATTTTGAAAACGATATGCAAGTATTTCGCCATCGCCAAAGCGAGTATGACCCAATAGCAGAAAGACCAATTGACCTCAATGATAATCTTCCTGTTCCTATTGGTTTTCACCCGAGAAGATTCACATGGCGTTCTCCATTCTTTATAAGAACGCCTAAAAATTATAGCGTGTTTATTACACACCCTATAAACAGAGATGATTTACCTTTTAAAACATTATCTGCTGTTGTCGATAGTGATGATGTTATGACTACTGGAAATGTGCCTTTTTTTATTAAAGAAGGCTTCACGGGTATTATTAAAAAGGGAACTCCTTTATTTCAAATAATTCCTTTTAAAAGAGATGATTGGGAAAGTGTCGAAAATAAAAACATTATTAAAATTGGCGGATTAAATCAAAGACGCGCTCATTCTGTAATCAGTGGTTGGTATAAAAAAAATCAATGGAAGGTTAAAACATATCAATAATGGTTACTGTTTATTGGTCCCCTTGGTATCCAAGCGATACCTATGCCTCAATGCACCTTTTATACGATGAGCCAGTATCTTTATTGCAAGATATTAAATATCAACAAAATAAAGAAAATAAAAAAGAAAATTGGTTTCAATGTCATGCTTTTTTACATAATGTAAAGAATACATTTGTATTAAAGTTTCCAAGTCCTATTTCATTTCACATAGATAAAGACTTTGGAATTGTTAGTTCAGATTATGGTAAATCGGATATTAGTGTAGTGGCAAATAAACAACCAAGCGTAACGGATGCTTATACATTTAGTATTTTAAATAACTGGATATTTTGGTCTGAAGAATCATTAGAAATTACTTCAACACCAGCCTATTTACACAAACCAGTTTTTGATGGTTATTATGTACCGGGTTCATTTAATATCAATTCTTGGTTTAGACCTCTTGAAGCCGCAATTCAATTAAATGAAAAAAGTAACTATGTTGAAATTAAACGGAATGACCCAATGGCTTATGTAAAGTTTCATACTAATGAGCCTGTCGTTTTAAAAAGATTTAATTTAAGTAATGAACTTATTCAATTATCTCAAGGGTGTATAAACTATAAAAGATTTGAACCTAATAAAGGATTATCTTTTTTGTATAAGAAATTTCATGCCAACGGTATGTCTAAGTTAATATCAAAAGAAATTACAAAAAACATAATTAATTAAATTATAAAATCCACATTTACAACGCAACGATAACCGTTTATTTGTGGAGATGTTGAAGCATGATATTGAAAACCATCAAACACAATACCTAACCCCCGTTTAGGGGAAACTCGAATCTGTTCAGTCAAAGTGTCTTCTGTTGCTGGATTATTTTCAGACCAAAATTGATTAAAAAAAATTGTATCTCCATCAGAGTCATTTACATAATAAAGAAAAACTTTATGTTCATAATTTTGGTCAATATGCGGAGAGTGATATCCAGTATTACTACTTTGAGTCAATATATTGCTTTTTATTCTTCGTACGGTTTTAACATTTATGTTATGTTTGTTTGTGAATTTATAAAGCAATTCGAGAGTAAGTAAATGAAGTGGATGGTCCATATCGATATTGCTCACAAATTGAAATGATTCGTTTTGTGAAGACAAGGCTTCTCCATTGGCACTTTTTGTATTAGTCCAAGGATTAAACTTCCATGGGCTATTATTTAAAAGAGTTTCTTCGTAGAATTTAGCCTCATCTTGTGTTAAAAACTGGTCATCTTGAATAATCATAAAACGAGCCTACTCTTGTGTCGGCGCGACTTCAAGGCGAGTGGGGGCAAGGCGTGTAACATAAGGGTATGACTTTTACCTATGTAGGACCAGCGACCTCAGACCGCGATAAGGTCCGTTTTCTTATCCAAGATACTGACTCAACGGCTCCCCACATGACCGATGAGGAAATTAACTGGCTTATCTCTGAATGGGCTGATGTTTATGATGCCGCCGCAAACGCCGCTGACGTCCTTGCCGGACAATATGCTCACAAGGCTGATTATTCAAAGTCTGTTGGCGACCTATCCTTAAACGAAACTTTCTCAACTCAATCACAGCGTTTTTCTGCTTTAGCCTCAAGCCTTCGTTTAAATCGTATGCGCCGTTACGCGCCTTCATGGATTGCAAATGCAGATTCGCTCAAATCCACAGCGGACCGGAATGTAACTACTTACAATACGGATGCGCACCTTGGTCAAATGGATAACCCTCGTTCTGATACTCAAGAAACAAATTCACAATAATGGCACTACCTACAACATGGCAGGGTCCGGAAGGTATTGATTCTAAATTTTATGAAATGATGCCGGATACGATTACATTTAACGCCGGGTCAGCAATTGATAAATACGGTAAGCGTACTTATGGTGGAACTGTCACATCCGCCCGCGGGCGCGTGATTTATGAAACACGTCTTATGAAAGATGCCGAGGGCCAAGATATAGTTTCAACAGGTCGAGTAATTTTGTATGGTCCTTATGCCTCTTTAACTCTTGCCGACAAAATAACTTTGCCTAATTCAACTACGCCAGTAATTGTGGGGCTTGAAACCAAAAAAGATACTGGTGGAAATCATCACACGGTCATTCATTTTGGTGTTTAATGAAAATTATATTTCCTGACCTTGAAAGAATTCAAAAAGCCCTAGCAGAATCAGGACCAGCCGGAGCAAAAGTTGCGGCTATGGCTTTACGCAGTGAGGCGCAAGATGCTTTTGCCGTATCTCAAGATGAAGTCCCGGTTGATACCGGAGCCCTGAAAGCCTCTGGACGTGTTCGACCAGAAACTGGAGTCTTCACGCGGGCGGGGGAGGTCTATGTAGAACTCACCTATGGTGGAACTGCTACCGAATACTCAATTTATGTTCACGAAAATCTTGAAGCAAATCACCCTCATGGTAAGGCAAAGTATTTAGAGGACCCTATGACCCGTCAGGTTAACGGCATAAGTGGGCGCATTGCTGATAAAGTTGAGCGGGCTACGAAAGGGATGTTACGTTGATACTTGAAGCGCTAGGCGACTACTTAGTTACCAATTCTCTTGGCACCCTTGGGACTAATATCTTTTTAAGCAAGATGCCAGCAAGCCCTGACTACTGCATTTGTTTATATGAATATGAAGGCATGGGTCCGGAAGAATCTTTTGGAAACACTGCCTACGACATTGATAAACCTCGAATTCAAATAGTTGTAAGAGGCGCTCGCGACGATTATCCAACTGCTCGCGATGGTGCAAAAGTAATAAGAGACCTTTTAGCAAACATCACGAACGTCACGATTTCTTCAACGAAAGTCTTGCGTGTCGCTTCCCTAGGTTCAACTATTCCTTTAGGCTTGGATGACAAAGACAGGCCACGCATTGCCGCTAACTTTCAAGCCTATGTAGAAAGATAACGATGAGCGAGCCTATAAAGGACCCATACGGAAGGGGCTCAAATCGTGACGAACTCCCTAAGTGCTGGAGATGTGGACGAATCCTTGCGGAATACCTCACGGTCCCGTACTCACTCAAATGCTCAAGATGTAAAGCAGTCAACCAGCACATTTAAAGACGGCCTTATTAAACTTGTAAACAATCCAAAAGTATTTGCAGGACAAGAATGCTTTGTTGGACAGATGCTTTGTTCAATTGAACAAGAAGAAGCAGAACTTTTAAAAACAGCACTTTCCGATAAAAGAATCCGCCATGTTGATTTGGTGAGGCTTTGCGAAGCCGAAGGTTACAAAATGAGCGAAGCAACAATGCGCCGCCACCGAGCGCATGGATGTCGGTGCGATAAATGACGTTTGAGGACCGCGTGAATGCTCTTGTTGGTAAAGCCGAACAAGAAGAACACGAACCTCCCAAAAGAGACCGCAAGGCTCAATGGATTCCCGGTATTGAATGGAAAGGTGATGAAGGCGAAGTAACCACCCTCCCGATGGAAGGTGAAGTTGCTCCTGATTGGTCAGGCGTTCTTCGCATGTGGGGATTAGACCCAGAATTTTTTGCAGTTGTCGAACCCGTTTTATTTAACGTATGGGGCGACCCGCTTGGCGCACTCAATCGCCAGTGGAAAGGAAAAGTAGTTCGTATCCAAGATGCAAAAACAGATTACAACTTAGATATTTTAAAAGAAGAAATCAAAAAACATAAAAGAAACAAAACCTCAGTTATGTATGGTGAGGGTGTCTTCAATGTAGTTCTTGCAGATTGGCAGATGGGAAAGAACGAAGACGGCGGAACACCTGCTACGGCGCAGAGAGTTTTAAATGCCATCACAGCCGTTCTAAGCCGCGTAGAGGAGTTAAAAAGATTAAAACGACCTCTAGGTACCTTACAGATTATTTGGACCGGAGATAGCGTTGAGGGCTGTTTAGGCCACTATGAAATGCAGACCTTCTCAGTTGATTTAGATAGACGAGGGCAAGTCAACGCAGTTCGAACTTTGCTTCTTGAGGCAATCCGTCAATGGGCTCCACATTTTGAAAAAGTTAGAATCGTTGCAGTGGGAGGCAACCATGGTGAGAATCGTTCGAAATCAGGAAAAGCCTTTACAACCCTTGCAGACAATGATGACCTTGCGGTTATTGACCAAGTTAAAGACGCCCTTGAATTCAACCCCGAGACCTACGGTCATGTTGAAACGATTATTGCACCTGACCATCTTTCGCTCACGGTCGAAACGGCGGGGTGGATTCTGGGGCTAACTCATGGTCATACTGCAAGAGCAAGCGGGACCGCAGAACAAAAATTAAAAGGTTGGTTGAGCCGAATGTCTTTAGGCCGTCAACCAATTGGCGAGTGTGACATTTTGGTGACTGGTCATTACCATCACTTACGACAAGCCGACTGGGGAAGCGTTCATTGGCTTCAAGCCCCGGCATTAGACGGAGGTTCGGAATGGTTCAGACTAACAACAGGAGAACACAGTCAACCGGGAGTTCTAACGTTCGCAACGTATCCGGAAGTGAAAGTGAAAGACCTGCAAATCCTATGATGAGCGTTGACGACATAGCGTCCTATGCGGCTCAGTTGGTTCAAAAAGACCGCAATGCAGATTACGACCACCCGCTTGATAACTTCACCCGCATAGCCCGGATATGGGAAGTAATTCTTGATGCCCCAATAACCGCGGAACAAGTTGCGCTTTGTATGGTCGGAGTAAAAATCGGGCGCGAGGTTCATAAAACAAAATTAGATAACACCGTTGACGGTATTGGATATTTCTTAACATTAGCAATGGTTCAACAAGAACGTGCGGAGCGGGAACGTTTAAATAAACAAGAGCAGTGATAACATTTATGCGAACGAGTCCTTAGAGACCCCAACCGTTGTCGTGACCAAGAGTCCTATTCGGTACTGGGGTCCTTCCTGTCCAAAGGAGGCAGAATGGCACAGTACCGCGCACTGGTTGGAATTGATTACCCGCCAAACAAGCGAGCAGAAGCAGGCGAAATTGTTTCAGACCTGCCCGGCGACGCAATTAAATGGCTTCTTGAAGATGGTCTAATTGAAGACCCAAGCAAGCCAACTAAAAAAGTTGAAACACCAGCAGTTGAAAAAACTCCTGTTCTAAAAGAAGAAGTAATTGCAGAACCAGTTGCAGAAGTGACTGATGAAGCCTCAGAAGAAGGAGAGGCTGAATAATGCCTACTTTTCGCCACGGTAAAAACACAGTTGTTCTTTTTGATAAGTACGACTTAAGCCAATACTTTAACTCAGCAACAACATCTGCGATGGCAGAGACGGTTGAAACAACAACATTTGGCTCCGCAAACAAAACATACGCAGTCGGTATGAAAGATGGAACAGTAAGTTTTGAGGGTCTATGGTCTGGTGTTCTTGATACATCAGGCTCAGATGCAGTTCTTCATGCCGCTTTCAATTCAACAACAAAAATCCCTATCACTGTTGCAACGGAAGGCGCCACTCTCGGACGTCGTTGCAAAATGATTTGGGCAGACGATACTTCTTATGAAATTAAATCCGCAATTGCTGACATGGTAACAATTACTGGTCAAGCACAAGCAAGCGGAACTGTTGGGGGCTTTGATGGTGGAGTTCTACTTGCCGCTAATCAAGCAATTACTGCAACAATAGCAAATACAAGTGTGGACAACACCGCCGCAAGCACGAATGGTGGAGTTGCTCAATTGCATGTTACGTCTAATACGCGCAATGGTGCAATCACAATAAAGGTTCAACAATCAGCCAATAACTCAACATGGACTGATTTAGTTACCTTTACAGCAACAACTTCAGCAACAATTACTTCAGAAAGAATTGAAGTAGCCGCTGGAACATCAGTAGCCCGCTACGTTCGTGCAAACGTTTCGGGATTTGCAGGGTCATCCGGTTCTGCAACCATCACCGTTGGATTCGCAAGGAGATAAAATGCCAACATTTCGCCACGGTAAAAACTCGCAGTTCACTATCGCAGATAGCGGTGCGGTTGTTCGCGACATTAGCAATACGCTAAAGTCGGTAACAATGCCACGCTCTATCGAAACTTTGGAAACCACTTCTTTCGGTTCAACATCGAAATCTTATGTAATTGGTTTCTCAGATTCAACAATTTCAGTTGAAGGTTCATTTGATGCAACAATCGATGGATACCTTTCTGGACTTGTCGGTAATGACACAGCGAGCGCATTCGTATATGGACCAGAAGGTTCAACATCTACATACACCAAATACACAGGTACTGCATTCCTAACTTCATACGAAGTAAAGGGCGGCGTAGGGGATATCGTTTCCTACACAGCGCAGTTCCAAGTAACAGGTGCTGTAACACGCGGTACATACTAAAAAAACTTAATAACCCAATAACCGAGTCCTAGAGACCCAATCGAAAGAGAGAGTAAACGTGTCCTTAAGAGACCAGATTTTAAGTAGCAATGACATTCCTAAAGAACTTGTAAAAGTTAAAGAGTGGAATGTTTCTATCGAAGTACGAGGTATGACAGGTGCCGAGCGCACCCGTATCTTGGATTTAGCCCAAGGCGACGGCGGAATGAACTTGCAAATGGTTTATCCCGAAATTGTTATTTCAACAGCGTTCGATGCTGAAACAGGCGAAAAGATTTTTGCCCCTGAAGACCGAACAGCGTTACTCTCAAAGTCAGCAAACGCACTTGATGCACTAGCAACAGTTGGTATGCGACTTTCAGGTTTCTTAGCAGAAACACAAAATGATTTGGGAAAAGATTCGTCCGAAACGGTTATAGAAGATTCGTCTTCGAATTAGCACAAAGGTTGGGTCGGACTGTCGATGAACTTCTAAACGGCAGTCCGTCCCATAACCCAATCTCTGCAATCGAATTGGCGGAATGGGAATCACTAGAACAAGTTCGTGCTTGGGAGCAGGAAGAAGCAAATAGGAGGTGACGCATGGCTGATTACAATATAAAAGGCGAAATGACCCTCGCAACGGGGTCCTTTGTAGCCTCGGCTAAACAAGCGTCTGAATCTCTTAATCGTTTAAATGATTCAGCCAAGCACACAGGTGCCGGAATGGACCTGCTTGGCGGAGTAATGAAAAAACTTGCTCTTGGAGCAATGGCTACATATATTGTTAAATTGGGCAGAGATTCTGTTCAAGCCGCACAAACGGCGGGAGCGGCACAAAACCGTTTAAGAATGCTTTTGCTTGCAACAGGCGGAGCAACCGAAGACCAAATTAAAATTTTAAATCAACAAGCGACCGCGCTTGAAAATATGACGGTTGTTTCTAAAGATAACATTACGGTTGTTCAATCGCAATTAGCAACATTTGATTTAGGCTCAAAAGCAATCGCTACTATGACGCCCGCAATTCTTGATTATGTAGTTGCTGAAAAAGGCGCTAAAGCAAGCGCGGATGAATACCGTCAGATGACAAATGGTTTGGCTTTGGCTCTCAATGGTCAATTTGGCGCACTGACTCGAGTTGGTTTTGTTCTTGATGCTAAAACAAAAGCAGATATTAAATCCGGTACCGAAATGGAACGAGCCGCGGCAATTGTCCGTGTTTTAAATTCAACTTATAAAGATTTTGCCTCAACCGCTGGTGATACTGCCGCTGGAGCGCAACAAAAATTAGGCGTTCAAATAAATAATTTAAAACAATCATTTGGTGAAATGTTGTTACCAACAATTCAAAAAGTACAAGGTTTTATGGCCACTAAACTTTTGCCAATTATTAATGGGTTAATGGAAAAATTTAAAGATGGTTCTGCAATTCAAAAGTTTATAAATTTTGTTGGTTCTTTATTAAAAAATCTGTTTGATTTTGGTTCCGCCATTGCTTCAATTATTGGACCAGTTATAACCGACATTTTGGTTCCTGCTTTTATGCTGGCCGGAGCCGCAATCGTTGGAATGATTAGAGTTCTAGGAAAAGTAGGAACATTCTTAAAAGAACATCAAGGAATTATGGTTGTTGTTTCTGCTGTAATAGCGGGAGCCGCCATGGGATTCATTATTTTTAATGCGGCGCTATTTGCCCATGCGGCAATTCTCAAAATTGTAAAAGGCGCACAAATAGCATTCCAAGTTGTTCAAACAATAATGACTGGCGGTCAACTTGCTCAAATTGCAAGCACAAATACTCTTGCGGCTTCAATGCTTAGACTCAATGCAATCATGGCGGCAAACCCTATTGGTTTAATTGTCGCAGGTATCGCTGTTCTTGTTGCCGCGTTTGTTGTTGCTTGGAATCATTCTGAAACATTTAGAAAAGTGGTTATTGCAATTGCTAAAGCGGGAGTTATTGGTTTCGGTTATTTAATTGAATGGATTGGCAAACTAGCCACGGGTGTATTAAAAGTTGCATCAGGTCCTTTGCGTTTACTTCTTAAAGGATTAGCCTTACTTAAAGTACCGGGTGCGCAACAGGCTCTTGATGGTATTACGGGAGCAATTGATAACGTAGGTACATTTTTTGATGACGCGGCTAAAAAAGTTAAAGGTTACGCAGATAACTTAGACGGTTTAGCAAACAAAAAAATTAAATTACCGGGTTTGTCAATGCCTACAATGCCAAAAGCAACAGATGCCGCCGCCGCGGCTGGTTATCCAGATATCAGCGGCCTTGACCCGGGAGTAACAACAGCAACTGGCGATGATAAAAAAAACAAAGCCGCCGCAAAATTAGCCGCTCAACTTGCTGACCTTAAAAGTAAATTAAAAGAAACGCTTCAAGGCTATAACGATTTTATTGCTAATGATTTTGCCGTTGGATTTATTAATGGTACAGAAAAAGCCCGCGACACAATTCTCAAAGGTCTTGATGAGGCTAAAAAAGTATTTGATGCGCAAGCGGCTATTTTTGAAGCCAAGGGAGACAAGGGTGGTCTTTCCAAGGTAGAAAATGCGTTTACAGCATTAAATGAAAAAATTCGAGCAATGATTCCTGAAGCCATGAGAGTTGCCGGGGAACTTGAGGCAGTACAGGCAGAAGTTAAACTTGCTAAAGATGCTCTTGATTCTGCAATTAAAGATAGAGAAGAAGGCGCCGCTTCATTTGCACAAATGCTGGCAACTCCATTTGGAACACCAAGCGAACTTAGCACTGCCCTATCAAGCGCCGAAGCAAGCGTTAGTTCTATTATTTCAATGTACGACAAAATTAAAGATGCTATTGAAAAGCGCTACGCTGGTATTGACCCATCAGGTAAAAACGCACTGCTTGATGCACTCAAAAATCAAACACAGCAACTTGTGGACCTTGCGAAACAAAGAGAAAAGGTTGCAGAAGATTTAAAGGCGGCTCAACAAGCCTTAGAAGACGCAATAACTTCTCGCAAATCAGGCGCGGCTTCTATTGCAGATATCTTAGATTCTGCATTTGGTAGCCCTTCGGAACTTGCTAAGGCCATGAGTGGCGCTGAAGCAAGCCGCGATTCTATTATTGGAATGTACAAATCTCTCAAAGCCGCTATCACTCAACGCTACGCCGGAATTGAAGGCGGCGGCGCGGGAATGATTGATTATTTAAATAAGCAAACAGAAAAACTTCTGGAACTTGTTAAGAAACGAGATACTGCGGCTAAGGTATTGGCTGAAGCGCAGAAACATCTTGAAGATGTATTAGCAAAACAAGCGGAAATGAAATCTTCCGTAACCGGAAGTATGAAAAATTACGCAACTGCACTTGCTGATATTTCAAAAGGAAATAGTGCAAATACTATTAAAGTAATTAAAACTGCTACTGGCATGGTTATTACTCAAATGGCTGACGGCTCAAAGGGCGTTCAATCCATTACGGACCAACTCAAGACTCGCCTACAAGGTATTAAAGACTTTGCGGCTAACATTCAAAAGTTACTCGCTAGTGGTTTAAACAAAGATTATGTTCAACAATTATTAACTGCCGGACCTGAAGCCGCGGGAGCAACCGCGGCCCTTCTTGCTCAAACGGGCGCAGACCAAATTAATGAGATTAATGGTTTGTATTCCGCTATTAATTCTGAATCTGAATCATTTGGAACTCAAATGGCAGATACTTTCTACGGTAATTCTGTTGCTATGGCACAGGCAATGGTTGCGGGAGCGCAAGCGGAATATGATGCAATAACTGCCGCTATGCAAGGCATCACAGATAGAATAACCGCAACGCTCTCTCCTCTTAAGAATCTTGGAACAAACCTAGGAACAGACCTTGCTCAAGGATTAGTCAATTCAACACAAGCCAAGTACGACGCAATCATGGCTCAGATGAAGAAAATCAATGACGATATTGCAAAACAACTTGAGCCACTTAAGATTCTGGGAACAAACCTAGGAACAGATTTGGCACAAGGTCTTTACGATGCTCTTAAAGCAAAGGAAGCCGCGCTTATCGCTCTTGCTAAATCAATTGCAGACCAAATTGCAATGTACATGGCGCAAGCAATGGCATCTATTGGGGCAATGAATGCCGCAAATGCACAGGCCGCGGCAAATGCCGCCGCCGCATCTGCCGCCGCCGCGGCCGCCGCCGCCGCACTAGCCAAGGGTGCTTCTTCAGGTTCTTCGGGTTCTTCGGGTTCCTCGGGCTCATCAGGTTCTTCAGGGGCCGGAGTCATTGTTAGTTCTAATGCCGCCGCTCAAAGTGCTTACGATGCAATTATTGCTCAAGGTGGAAGTGTTGCAGGAGCATTAAGTTCTGCTCGTTACGCTGGTCAAGCCGATGCTTACTTCAAACAACAAGCCGCCGCACAAGCACCTTCAGGAATAAGTTCAGCAGAATCAAGAGGATTAAGTGACCGCGCTAATACTGAAAGACTTGCCGCCGCGGCACTAGCCGCCGCAAATGCAAGTAAAACAGTTATTGAAAGCGGTGCAATTACTATTAATGCTAATTCTGCATCTGATGCGGCAAGTGTAATTCCAGCATTTAAGAGAGCATTATTAGACGCACTGGACGCGAGGTAAAAAATGGCAGTAACAACGGTACTTGCTAACGCAGTTGCATCAGGAACAACCCTTTATACAATCACGGGCGGTTCTGCGACTATTCAAGCGGCTTTAAATGATGGTTCAGACGGCACTTATGTTCAAAAAGCCAACACCGTATTAGGTGGGGCGGACCTTATTATGGACTTTGGAACTTTAACCCTCACTTCTGCTCAACGAGTAAAACAAGTTCGTGTTCGCGCTCGTTGTTCAACTCCAAACGATTCAGGCAAAATCAATGTGTATCTTGGCGCTTTAATTACACGAAAAAATTATTTTTATACAGGTTTGGCTATTAGAGGTGCATATACTTCTGCTACTACTTTTACTGGCCCTTATTACACAGCCGCACCTGATGGTTCGGATTGGACTCAAACAAACGTAAACAACATTCGTGTTAAAGTTGAAGAATATAAAGACACAACGGACCGAGGAAAAATTTATGAACTTTATGTTGATGTGGATATTGCCGCGCAACCTTCTGTTGGAACAGTATCCGCACCAGTAAGCACTGTTTCTACAACCACACCAGACATTACTTGGACTTATGTAGATGCAACTGATGGTTCAACTCAAGAATATGTAGAAATTAAAGTATTTAGTTCTGCTCAATACAATGCCGCGGGATGGAGTGTAAGCACCTCAACGCCCACTTGGACCTCCGGCGCAATTGCGCAAACAGATTTAAACTCCGTTGTTGGCACCTTATTAGTCCCTGCTACTTATCGTTGTTTTGTTCGTGTTGCTAAAGATATTAATGGAAGTGCTTTCTGGTCTGATTGGACATATTCAGAATTCAACGTTAGTTACTCAACGCAAGCAGTTCCAACAATGGTAGTTGCTTGGTCTGCAACTCTTGCAAAAGCCTCTTTTACAAACCAAGGAACTTCTTTGGGTGCGGCTTTTACAAGTCAATACCATCAGATTCAGCGTTCGGATGATTCAGGCGTCACTTGGGATTACATTCGCGATGGAGAAAGAATTACTCTAAATGCCTCAAATCAAAGCGTTATTGCTGATTATGAAGCACCCCGCGGCATCACTGCTTACTATCGTTGTCGCGCCGTTGCAGTAGATTCAAACTCAATTGAATATCCTTCCGGATGGTCTGTAACTCAGCAAGTTCTTATTACTAATGACAATACATGGTGGTTCAAATGTATTGAAGACCCAACCCTAAATAAAGGCTCAATACGAGTCCTTAAAGAATTAGATGTTCAAGTAGATGAACCAAATACTGTTTTCAGACCGTTGGGCGCAACCAAGCCTATTATTGTCGCAGGTCCTTTACAGGGCGAAGATGGTGCATACAACATCAAAACAGTAACTGAAACTGAATGGGATGCAGTTTATCCACTTATTGTTCATCAAGGCAAGTTATTAGTTCAAGACCCTTATGGTAATCAAAAATGGATTCGTATTACTGACCGTAAATGGACAGCAGAAAGCCAAAGCGACAATGTTTACCGTGATATTACTTTGACCTATGTAGAAATCGCTGAATAATGTATGCAACAAGCGCGGCTTACAAATTAGCAATTGTTTCTGACCATACAGTAATTGGCAAAGCCGAAATTTGGAGTGCGGACAGAAAGTTACTAGACCTTGACATTGATTCAGGAAAAGTAAGCGTCAGTACATCCAGTTCAGTTCGACGTACTTGTGAAGTTCATTTGACAACAGACCGAACAACCGCAAATTTAGTTCCTGACAACGGCTTTGATTACTTAGCACCTTTTGGTAATCAACTTCGTCTTTATCGAGGTGTCCAATATGCAGACGGAACACAGGAATATATTCCTTTAGGTGTATTTGTTATTACTGAGGTTGAAGTCAAAGATACAAACGATGGTGTATCTATATCAATACGAGGAGAAGATAAATCTATTATCGTTTCCCGTAACAAATGGACTTCCAGTTATCAAATGGTTTCGGGAACGCTAGAAACCTCTTTGACGGCTTTGCTTCAAAATCGCTATGCAGATATTGAAATAAATTTTCCTACTACTCAAGTGACTATCAACCAAATTGTATTAGGCGCCGACTCAAACTTAGACCCTTGGAAAGATGCCGTCATGCTGGCTCAATTGGTTGGATATGACCTTTATTTTGACGTCAAGGGCGTATGCACCATGAGGCAATTTCCAACACTTGATGCGGCCTCTGTTGTGGCAACTTATGAAGAAGGAAATGGAACAACAATTACTTCTATTGATAGAAAAATATCAACAAAAGAAACTTACAACGGGGTTATCTATACCGTTGAGGGTTCTCAAGTAACCACACCAATTCGCGTTGAGGTATGGGATGAAGATACAACCAGTCCGACTTATCGTTATGGTGTTTTTGGTTCTGTCCCAACTTTTATTACTACAAACGTTATTGGTACGTCAGCCGATGCAATTAAAGCGGCTTCGCTTTTGTTAAATACTTATATTGGTCAACAAGAACAAATTACTTTTGAGTCTATGGTTGACGCCTCTCTGGACGTCAATGACGTCATCTATGTGCAGTCAGAAGGTTCAAAAGTGGATAGAACTGTTATTATCGATTCTTTGGATATACCGCTTGATTACAAAGGCTCACTAAACGTGACTACTCGGGTAGTTCGAATTGTTGGCGCAAATGAAATTGTTGCGATTGGAACCGTTTAATGGAAATTGGTCAGTTACTAAATACCATTGTTAAAAATAATCAGGACATATTTATTCGATTTGGGGTTGTTACTGCTATAACTACCCAAGCGGTTTCAACTACAACAGCAACCGGAAGCGTTGGTACCGCAACTAAAGCCGTGACACTAAGCGCGGCAAATAATGCTATTTTGCCCGGAATGGCAATAACAGGAACAAACATTTCTGCCAGTACTTACGTTTATTCCATTAACGGAGCAGATTTAATTATGACAAATGTGGGCGCGTCTATTAATGCCGCCGCCGCTCTTACTTTTTACTCAACTAGGGTTTCAGTCAAACCATCAGGTGCGGCGACCGCCATTACGGGAATTCGTTATTTATCTTCTTATTCCCCCGTAGTTAATGATGTTGTAATTTGCCTTGTCAACGATAATGATTTGGTTGTTTTAGGCAAACTAACTTAAGCGTTTCCCTAAACCCATATTGCTAAACACTTGTTATCCTTATAACCATGAATTCATTCCTTCAAGCCGCGGGCGCGGTGGGCATTATCGGAGGAGCAATACTGACCCTAGCCTTAGTCCTACAAAAGTTTGTCTGGAGCCCGGTGAAAAAATCCCTAATTGAAGAAGTAAAATCTGAACTTGAGTGCCACCTTGCGCCTATCCTCAAATTGGTGTCGCAATTAGAAACCAATGGAGGCTCACACCTTGCTGATAGAATCATAAGATTGGAAGAACGCCAGTCGGGCGTGGTAACTCGCCTAGACGACCTCTATGATTTAGTTAAGTCGATGAAGGAGATAAAATGAACCCTAAGTTTCAGTCAATGCTTGACTCATACGTTCGCAACCTAGCAGGACAGGTTGCCGCCGCGGTTGTTCTCGTTGGACAAGGCGCAAACCCAGCCTCATTTACATCTTCCCAATGGGCCGATGTTTCTAATGTTCTTTGGACAACTTTAATCCCAGTTGCACTTCGTTACATTAATAAGAAAGACCCAGCATTTGGCTTAATTGCAAAGCCGCTCCTAGAGGGCGCAAAAAAAGAAACCGCTAAAGCCATTAAAAAAACTGCCAAGAAGGCTCCGGTAAAAAAGACCACAAAGGGTAAGTAACCATGCCAATTTCAACGACGACCGTAGGAACTTCAACAATCTTTACCCCCACTGAAGTTTTATACGACCCTACAAATAAATTGCGCGTAGCAACTCCAGAATCACTTATTGATACAGACTTTGAATATGGCACACAGACAACTAAGTGGGAAAACCTTGCAACAGTAAACAATGTGCCATTTGCTTATCCAAGCGCTAACTCAATTCCCAACATTGTTTCAATGCAATATGTAGCAGGGTCTCGTCAAGTAATTATTACTTTAGGTTCCGGCGTTGCTCCTGCAAACGGCACTGCTATTTATGTTCAAGATTCGTTATTAACTCCAGCCAATGGTAACTTCATTATTGAAACAGGCGGCGGAACAACTGTATTTACTTATAAGGCTCGTTCAACAAATAACACATCATTTACAGCAATTTTTGATGCTAATAAAACAGTTGTTTATCAAGCAGTTCTTTACAGCAATGCGGCTATTGCGGCTCAAGGTTCTTACATTGTTACAACCAGCAACAAGATTGTAACCGTAACTTGCTCAACTCCACATGGTCTTGCAATTGGTAACGAGATTATTGTCACTGGTATTACGGGAACAAATCCACCCAATGGCGCTTATGAAGTTTGCAGTATCTCTACTCCAAACATTTTTAGTTATGTTGTAGATTATAACGCTGGTGTTCCTTCTGCTTTGACCGTAACAAGCATGAATGTGTATGTTCGTCCTTCTGGACAATTCTTACATCGACCTTTTGATGGTGGAGTTATCTTCTCATCAAACGGCAATTCAAATTATGAAACAGCCGTTCGCCAAACCCGTCGTTATTTCCGTTACCAGTCTGGTAAAGGTATTCAGATTTCTTCGGGAACAATTTTAAAACCCAGTCTTCAAGTAGATGCAATTACTGCTTCGGGAACTACTGCAACTGTCACGACAAAAGAACGCCACAACATTTGGACAGGCGCTCAAGTTACTATTTCGGGAGTAACTAACGATGGCACTTACAATGGAACTTTTACTGTTTCTGCTGTTATTTCTTATAATACATTTACTGTTACTTTGCCAAATACTCCTATTATATTAACTGCACAGGGACCATTTATTGTTTCCGTTGTTGCTTGGTATGGAGCAATTAATCGTCTTGGGTTATTTGATGACCAAAACGGCGTGTTTTTTGAATTTGATGGACAAACACTTTACGCAGTTCGCAGAACTTCTACCTATCAATTGCCGGGTCGTTACTCGGTCACACAAGGTTCAGACCAAGTAACAAGAACTTCTGTTACTTTCCCTACCGCTTCATTGACTCAATTAGTGCCAAATGATTATGTTGTAATTCGCGGTTCTTCTTACCGCGTTCTAGGTATTACAGACGACAATACATTTACAATTTCACCTTCCTATCGCGGTTCAACCGCAACAATGGTTCAAGTTACAAGAACAGTAGATACTAAAGTTGCTCAATCCTCTTGGAATATAGACAAGATGGACGGAACTGGCACAAGTGGTTACAACATTGATTTATCTAAAATGCAAATGTTTTACATTGACTACACTTGGTATGGCGCTGGTGCAATCCGTTATGGATTCCGCGCAACCGATGGTCAAGTAACTTATTGTCACCGTATTGCTAATAACAATGTGAATGCTGAAGCCTATATGCGTTCAGGAAACCTTCCTGCTCGCTATGAAACTTCAATGCAACCGCCATTTAGTCGTCTAGCCGCAACGCTAGGTAGCACAGATGTAACAATGACTGTTGTAAGCACTTCTACTTTCCCCTCTAGTGGTGTTTTATTAGTTCGAGATAACGCCAAATGTGAATATGTAACTTATACAGGAAAAACTTCTACTACATTTACTGGTCTTTCTCGCTCAGGAGCAGGCATTCCTGCTGGAGTTTCTTCAACCGTGGCTTCGGGTTCAAACATAGTGACTGTTGCTTCAACAGCAAACTTACGAGTCGGTCAAAAAGTTTATGATTTAACAACTGGTTATATTCCTGAAGGCGGATTTGTTCAATCTATTACAAACGCAACAACTTTTGTTTTAAGCGTAGCCGCAACAGGAGCAAATCCAACTTTAACAATTCCACCAATGGATGCAGGTTCGCCATTCGCTTTCACATTTACTGCATTAACTGGTGCGCCGATTCTTGTTGAACTTTCTCAACCAACTTATGCTCCAACAATTTCTCACTGGGGAACATCAGTAATTATGGATGGTCGTTTTGATAACGATAAGTCACTTATTTTTACTTACGGACAGACTGTCTTTACGAACATCTCCGCTGGTGCAACAAAGGCTCTTTTAAGTATTCGTGTAGCACCCTCTGTTGATAGCGGTATTGGTGGTCTTTATGGTGTCCGTGAACTACTTAACCGTATGCAGTTAAAAATGGTTGCTCTTGGCGTGACTTGTAAGACGGCTTCATCAAACTATTTAATTACCGCTGTTATCAATGGCACACCTTCCTCAGCAACTTCTTGGACAAGCCCTACGGCGGGTTCAGCGACATTAACCAACTCATCACTTGCTCAAATCGCCGACTATGGTGGCGGTGCTACAACTGTCGCTGGTGGAGAAACAACAGGCGGCTTCCTTTCAGGTGGTACAGATACACTTGACCTTACAAACTTGCGCGACCTAGGTAACGCAATTATGGGTGGCGGTTCATCTTTGGCTAACACTCAGATTTTTCCTGATGGACCCGATGTATTGACTTTTTTAGTAACAAACATTTCAGCGGCGGCTATCGATGTAGCAGGTCGTGTGTCATGGACGGAAGCCCAAGCCTAACTCGAAAGAGGTAAGCAAAATAGCAAAACATCTAAACTTAAAGACCCCCCAAGGTGCAAAACACTGGGGGGTTTTTCTTTTTGTTGCATCACTAGCGTTCTCATTTAATCTTTGCGTGGGAACAATTGATGCGTCGGCTACTTGCGTAACAACGGTGCAAAGTATTGCAACCGCTCGAACTGCTCCTGTCGTTTTAAATGAAACAGCAACAGCAACAGCGACTGATGGTACAACTGTTACTTCAACCCCGGTTATTGTTCAAGATACTTGTGGTGGAGATGACGTTTCGTATCAAGTAGCACTTCCCACAACTATTAATTTTCAAGGCACCGATTACAACGCAGTTTATGCAACAACAAACTCAACTATTACTTTTGGTCGTCAAGATAACGCATTTGCTAATTATCCAACAGCGCCTTCAATTTCAGTAAATGCTTATGACTGGGTAGTTCTTGACCCTGCTAACCCAAATCCCTCAAATGCCTATCCCGCTGGATGGAGAGCGCCGGACGAGCATTTGATTATTACTTCGAGTCAAGCGGGATTTCAAGTTGACTTAGCAGTTCGCCCTTATGGTCAGAACGCTAGTGCCAATCCGCTTTCAACAATTGTTGTAACTGCGGCTATTAATGCTGATAACACTTTAACTATTACTTATCTTTCAGATGTGCAAGCGGGATTAAATACAAGAACAGGCGTTCGTTTGCCTGATGGTCGCGTTGTTACTTTAGAAGAAGCCGGACTTACAAGAGTTTATATTGCGCCCGTTGTTACCGCTGAAGTCGTAGAGCCCGGACCTACTCCGACCCCTGAACCTTCCACTTCTCCAACACCTCAGCCAACTCCAAGTCCTTCTGTAACTCCTGAGCCTTCGCCAAGTCCTCAACCAACTTCCACGCCAACGCCACCTGTAATACCCTCACCGACCCCCACACCAACACCGACGCCAACAGCAGAGCCGACACCCACACCCACTCCATCGCCTACACCTTCTCCTTCTTCAAGTCCTCAATCATCTGCTTCGCCATCCGCAACTCCAACTGTAAATCCTGAACCTTCCCCATCGCCCACAACCAACCCAACGCCGACACCAAGCCCAAGCCCAACATCTCAGCCACCAGTAATAATTCCATCTCCTATTCCTTCCCCATCGCCTTCGAACGCGCCAAGTCCAACGCCATCTCCAATTCCGACACCCGCAATCGAGCCTTCTCCAACTCCGTCTCCATCAG
>Ga0214921_10003155_pt1 | contig 25646 bp, 31 predicted proteins | sample LL1505_MetaG_FD_177992 | JGI IMG/M metagenome (GOLD analysis project Ga0214921, IMG submission 177992) | Freshwater microbial communities from Lake Lanier, Atlanta, Georgia, United States - LL-1505 | ecosystem: Environmental > Aquatic > Freshwater > Lake | place: USA: Georgia | collected... | reverse complement strand
GCGCGGATGAAATCCGAAGAGCTTATCCTTTTTGTTGTAGCAGACCTTGACGAACCGTCCATCGGGATGCAGAATCCGCACCGTAGAGCGAAACTTATTCCCAGCATAATATGTCTTATGGTCCGGCAGAAATGACGCGTCGTACAGCTGATTCTTGATACGATAGATATACCGCTGAGCACATCCCGGGGCCGCAGCCAGCTTCTTCTGTAGGCGTGCCTCCTTCTTTCCGCGCGTCGCCGAACAGAACAGATTGGTAGAAAACGTTGTATTCCATCCCTTGCCAGCCACTGTCCACGCCGCAAGATAGAGTGCGGCATCGGGTCCGACGGAAGAGGAACCGTCTGCAGAAACAGTTGGATCCGGCCCCGCTGGCAGCGACGCCTTCCACTCCTCAAGTGAATTCCAGCGCCCGCGCGTCTCAGACGCAGTCCATGTCGTCTTGTCGCCCCGCCGGACCTCTAAGAGCACACCGGAAGACATCGACACGACCGTAGAAGACTCTGCTGGATTGCCATTGCGGAAAGAATACTTAGTCATTGTCTTCCTGTGTGTGGGTAATGGGCAACCAAACAGTGTCAACTTTACCCCCGTTCCCGTGCCGCGAAAACTTGACGTGGGGGCTGAGCCGAAATGCAGGAAATCACGAAAGCAAAGACAAAGCTTTTCTCGAACAAATGGATCCCCTCCGCAACTCCCAATGGCGCACAACCTGGTATGAAGACGGTGAAGAGCCGTTTGAAGAAATCTGGAGCCGTTTCTCCGATGCCTTCGCAGATGCAATTCCCTACGCGGATGATGTAGGCTGGGAATATCTCCCAAAACGCACAGTGCGGGACCGATTCGCAAACGGAGAAAACCACATTCAGGTCTCGTGGAATCGGCAGACGGGGGAACGCATCATCCTCGAACGAATCTAAACCGCCGCCGTCGCCGCCGCCTCAAAACCTAAAAGAAAAAACAAATAAAAACTTTTTATTAGGTTTTTTCTTTTCTGTCAGCCCCCAGCCCAGCCTCTCAAACGGCATCAATGTCAACGTCCTCCTCATCCTTCTCCTCTTTTTCCTCGTCTCTGTCCCACTCAATGTCGTCTTCGTCTTCAGCAGCCCCTCCAACCGAAGAAGAAGCAAAGAATCCCTTACAGACCACGACGCCGTGCCGCTCAAAGACAGCCTGAACCCGTGCAGCGACGGCCCTAGACATCTTTCCAGCGGCCTGTGCACCGCGGACCACAATGAAATCCGCGACCGACATACAGTTCGTTCTGTCGCCCTTGGTGGCGGCATGTCCCTTGAACTTTACAGCGCCGGCAATGACGATATTGGCGGAGCCTCCATCGGGAAACTGAACCTCCAATCGTCCAGCACCCATGGCCTTCGTAACCCTTCCAACGGTCAATCCCTGTCCAGTCGCGACCCAGGACAAATCCTCAGCCGTCTTAGCTCCCTCGACGGCCTCCACATACTCCTCAACCGCGACGGAGTTCTTGCGCTCCGACCGTTTGGCGGCTCGTCCCAACTGGCGACCGGTGACGGCGGAGCGGCTCTTGACGGCGACGTTCTTAGCGGAAGTCTTAGGCATTTTGTGTTAGGAATGAACTTTCTTAGTCTTTCCTGTGTGTGGGTAATGCTCCCCCCTTACCCTTTCAACTTTGTGACGGGAACTGACCGCTGGGTCGGCCGGATGCCGTCACCAAAAAGGTTTGGGTTTTTGGTTTTCTTGGTTTTTGTTTGTGGGGCGGAGTTTCTTTAATAAGCTATGGCCCGCTGAGCCGCCCTGAGGGCAGCGACCGTCTCCTGGAGAGCGTCGGCGCTGGCCAGAAGAGCCGCAGTGAGGGCGGCATTCTTTGCCTCAAGAGCCGCAACCCTTGCATCTGTCGCCTCTGCGATCGGAGCAACAGGAGCGACAGGAGCTACAGGAGCCACAGGAACAGCAGGAGCCACAGGAAGACCCTGCAGCCAGATGTCGTATCCTCCGCGCTTTACGAACACGTTCGTCCATCCGTTCACTGGCTTGCCCATGACGAAGGTGGCAAAGGCAGATGCGGAACTAAACACCTTCTGTCCATCTGGTGTCGTCAATAGAATGACGCCGTAGCCTAACTTCTTGAACGTGGCCGTCACGACCCCCCTAGTGGAGGGAGACCAACAGAAAACCTGCTCTCCATCGTTAAGAACGGCGCACATATCGCGTGACATTTTGTCTGAGAGGAATGAACTTTCTTAGTCTTTCCTGTGTGTGGGTAATGCTCCCCCCTTACCCGTTCAATTTTGCGACGGGAACTGACCGTTGGGTCAGCCAGATGCCGTCACCAAAAAGGTTTGGTTTTGTTGGTGTTTCTTGTTTTGGTTTTTTGGTTTTTCTGTTTGTGGGGGGGGCGGAGTTTCTTTAAGCTATGGGCTCGCAGAGCCGCCAGAGCCGCCAGCGGAGGAGGGCAACCGTCTCCTTGAGAGCTGCAATCTCTGCCTCAAGAGCCGCAACCCTTGCATCTGTCACCTCTGCGTTCGGAGCGGCAGGAGCAACAGGAGGTGCAGCTTCCTCAGCATCGGTATATATAGAAGCGCCATCTTCCGCCAGCCGACCGACGAAGTCGCCGGGGCCCTCGGTCAGAGAGTTGTACTCATAGACATTGCCGTTGGGCAACACCCAGTACTCCGTGCTACTGATGAACCGTATCTCACCCGCCATCGCCACTCCCGGTACAGGAGCAGCCACAGGAGCGACAGGAGCCACAGGAGCTACAGGAGCTACAGGAGCTACAGGAGCCACAGGAGCTACAGGAACGGCAGGAGCGGCAGGAGCCGCAGGAGCTACAGGAGCAACAGGAGCGACAGGAGCCACAGGAGCTACAGGAGCCACAGGAGCAGCCACAGGAGCAACAGGAGCGACAGGAGCCACAGGAAGACGATTCAGCCAGATGTCGCATCCTCCGCGCTTTACGAACACCGATGTCCATCCGTTCGCTGACTTGCCCCCCGTGACGGACATGGCGAAGGCAGATGGGGATTTAAACACCTTCGGTCCATCTGGTGTCTCCAGCTGAATGTAGCCGGTGCCTGACTTCCTGAACTGGGCCGTCACTACCACCCTAGTGTGAGGAGCCCGGCAGTGAACCTGCTCTCCATCATTAAGAACGGTGCGCATATCGCGGGACATTTTGTCTGAGGAATGAACTTTCTTAGTCTTCCCTGTGGGTGGGTAAGAGTCACCCCTACCCCTTCAACTTTGCGACGGGAACTGGCTGCTGGGCCAACCGGATGCCGTCACCAAAAAGGTTTGGTTTTTGTTGTTTTTCTTGTTTTTTGTTTGTTGAGGGCCGTTTCTTTAAGCTATGGCCCGCAGAGCCGCGCGGAGGGCGGCGACCGTCTCCTTGAGAGCCGCATTCTCCGCCTCAAGAGCCGCAATCCGTGCATCCGTCACCTCCGTCACAGGAACAGGAGGAGCGACAGGAGCAGGAGGAGCGACAGGAACAGGAGGAGCGACAGGAGCAGGAGGAGCGACAGGAACAGGAGGAGCGACAGGAGCAGGTGCTTCCGACCCAGTGTCAGACCCAGCAACCGACCCAGAATCTGACCCGGCGGGTCCAGAGACAGAAGAGCCAAGCCACTTGGGCTTCCGGTCCTCCGCCCACGCAGTCCCCAGCATGTGTGTCCAGTCGAAGGGTTCGTCGGTGATACGGCCAAGCCAGTTGGCCTTCGGAGTCTCGTTCTCCGCGTAACGGGCCTGACGGGCTGTGCAGACCTTACACAGGTCCGTGCCGTCCTGCGCCTTGCGGGTGCACTGGAGCTCACGGAAAACCATGGGCTTCCAGCGCCGGTCCGGCTCCTTATCGAACTGACGACCCTGGCACAGGTCAGTCCTGATTTCTGTGGGGGACAGACGGTAAGACGATGGTGTGGGTGCAGCGACGGGCAGCTCTGATGTATTCATTTTGTCTGAGGAATGAACTTTCTTAGTCTTTCCTGTGGGTGGGCAGCACCCCCCCCCTTACCCGTTCAATTTTGCGTCGTAAATCGGTGCGTCCACCTGCAAGATACCGACACCAAAAAGTTTTGGTTTTGTTTCTTTTTCTTGTTTTGTGGTTTTTCTGTTTGTTGGACGCCTCAGAGGAGCGCCTTCAATGCCGCCTTGAGGGTCGCATTCTCTGCCCGAAGAGCCGCAATCTCTGCCTCAAGAGCCGCAACCCGTGGGGCGGGCGCCACCTCAGCAACCGGTGCGGCGACAGGTGCAGTAGGAGCAGGAGCAGGAGCCACCGATGGCAGTGGCGGCAGCATGTACGCCACGCACTCCCAATGGTCATCGCTTGCACCTGCGCCTGCACCTGCACCTGCGCCTGCTGCTGCACAGACAGGCGGGCCAGCAACCCTCCCGTTGAGGTAGGCTCTCATCTGTGCGACGTTGGTGAAATTTCCCGTTGAATTGCAAGTGAGGTAGTTCTTACGTCCATTCGCAATGGCCCACGCCATTTGCAGCTCATACGCCGGCTTCTTCGGAGTGTTGGGGTCCCATCGGCTCCGGTCGCCAGTGGCCAGGAACGCGCGAATGTTGGTCGCGATCTCCTCAAGCATGGCCTTGACGTCCGGGTTTTCGTCAAGAGTCTTCATTGACCGGCGCATACCCCTGATGGTAAGTTGTGCGGATAGTGGTGCGGTTGACATGCTGAAGGCTGGAAGGCTTACGAGATATAGCTGTCTTATGCTATACCAGGGGCGCGTGTTGGAAGGCTGACACAGAGCGGCGTCAACTTTTTATCCGTAAAGACCACACCATGTTGAGACGCCACTACCGTAAAGACCACCCCATGTTGAGACGCCACTACCGTAAAGACCACCCCATGTTGAGACGCCACTACCGTTACGCCCCTACCGTTACGACACTACCGTTATGACACTACCGTTATGACCCTACCGTTACGCCTACCCGCGGTTTGGCTCTCTGCAGCGACCAAAAAGTTTTGGTTTGTTTCTTTTTGTGTTTCGTCTATTTTTGTTGGCGTGTGGTTTTTCAGTGGTGGCAGGCGCAGGCAACAGGAGCATCAGAAACAGCAGGAGCAACAGTCGCAGGAGCAGCAGGACGGGTGATGACCATGCCCTCCGTCCAGGTCTCCCCAGGATGCATATGCAGGCACGCCTCCCGTTTGGAGCACGTGTCTCCGAACCGGCACGGCTCATTGACGCGGGGAATAGTGTCGCCGTGGACGTAGCGGCACACATCGGCTCCCTTGCACTTGTCCCCGCCCTGGCAGAAGCGGGGAACGGCAGACGTCTTGGGCCGGGGCGGCATCCAAGCGACGGCGGGTCCGTTGGCGGCAAAGGCGACAAACTCCTTGCGGTCCCAGCTGTCGATGGCCCAGCCACCGGCGTGGATCCATCGCATGCACGCCTGCCAGTCCGTGTCGGAAAGAGCAGCGGTGCTGTAGTGCCCGTAGGCGTGCTCATGGACCCCAGCGGCCCACGGCTGATCCCAGAAATCGGCCTCTGTGCGGCGTGGCTCTGGGATGTCGTAAATGAGGGGCTCCTCCTCCTCTGCGGCCGCAGGCGCTGCAACCTCAGCATCCCACCGCCGGAACTCCGTTGCGACCGGCGTAACCGGTACAGGAGGCGTCGACGGCACATAGACCTCCACCTCAGGGATGGGCAGGCCGGCCTCAGAGGCCAGGATGATGTCGCCCCAGGCCATGTCGCCACGGAGCATGGCGGCGAAGCAGGGGTCTGCCTCCAACGCCACGGTTACGACGCGTGGGGGAGGGCTTACAGGCCGCGGCTCTAGGAACGCGGGCCTCACCTTCACAGGTGCTGTGGGTACACGCAACACTGCTGCCGCGGCTGCTGCAGAGACAGGCGTTACGCTCTTTGGTGCCACCGAAGTGGACTTATCTTCCAGGTCCTCGCTGTCGCTGTCCGCCAAGGCGGTGAAGCGATTCTTGGTCTTCTGAATCTTGGTTGGTGTGAACATCTTGGACGGCATCTTACAACAATCAGAACGTCTTATGTTTGATTGTATGTATGATAGGGGGGGGCACTTGTTTGGAAGGGTGGGCCGCCCCCATGTCAAGTTTTTCTTTCCTAGGATAGCTGTGGGACCAGAAAGAGCCATCCCAGACCAGAAAAGACAGAGCCAGAGACCAAAAAAAGTGTGCTGACGTATGGCACACCACTGCAACCGTAGCAGTGCGTGGTAACTCTACATCAGGACGTGCCCACTGCGACACGACCTGAGCGCGACGGTAACTTGTTTCTACGGAGCCGCCCATAGCGACGACGACTCCGCAGCCTGTGGTAACTGTTTGCACCCCGTACTTAGGCGCTCGACCTCATTCGAGTGGCGCAAGGTGCTACAAGCAGGCGATCCCACAGCGAATCTCCTACAGGGCGCTATGCACTTGTTGGGAAGGGTGGGCCGCCCCCTTGTCAAGTTTTTCCTTCCTGGGATGGCTGTGAGACCAGACAGAGCCAGCCATCCATCCAGGCCACCCAGACCAGCCCAGCCAGAGGCCAAAAAAAGTGTGCTGACGTATGGCACACCACTGCAACCGTAGCAGTGCGTGGTAACTCTACATCAGGACGTGCCCACTGCGACACGTCCTGCGCGCGACGGTAACTTGTTTCTACGGAGCCGCCCATAGCGACGACGACTCCGCAGCCTGTGGTAACTGTTTGCACCCCGTACTTAGGCGCTCGACCTCATTCGAGTGGCGCAAGGTGCTACAAGCAGGCGATCCCACAGCGAATCTCCTACAGGGCGCTATGCACTTGTTGGGAAGGGTGGGCCGCCCCCTTGTCAAGTTTTTCCTTCCTGGGATGGCTGTGAGACCAGACAGAGCCAGCCATCCATCCAGGCCACCCAGACCAGCCCAGCCAGAGGCCAAAAAAAGTGTGCTGACGTATGGCACACCACTGCAACCGTAGCAGTGCGTGGTAACTCTACATCAGGACGTGCCCACTGCGACACGTCCTGCGCGCGACGGTAACTTGGTTTCTGCGGGGCCGCCCATAGCGACGACGACCCCGTAGCGTGGTAGCTGTTATACAAGTAAGAGAGACCCCACAGCGAATCTCTAGTACAGGAGATACGTCCCCGTGCTTGGTGGTAGGGGCGGGCCGACCCTTGTCAAGTTTTTCCTTCCTGGGATGGCTGGGACGGCCATCCAGAGCCAGCGTGAGGCCGCAACTTGACTGCCGACAAAGTTCAGATGCGCCTCTGTCAAGCTTTTTTCCTTGCTTGACAGATGCCGAACGGGACTTGGATTTTGGCCGCTCTTTCTGGCCCCCCAGCCATCCAAGGAAGGAAAAACTTGACACGGGTCGGCCCACCCCCACCAACAAACAGGGCCCCTCCCTGTCATAACACAGGGGGTTACAAAGGTGCCCGCCCCTCCCGCGCGCCATCCACGCAGGGGCGAACTCAAACGGCTTACTATTCGGACCTCACAGTTGGACTTGGCATTCTCTGGTTGGTGGGGACGTTCCTTGAGCGAGGTAGGGGCTCTCGGTTTTTGGCCGCTGGAACTGTTTTTGGCCGCTCTGTCTGGCCCCTCAGCCATCCCAGGAAGGAAAAACTTCGCCTGAGACTGGAAGTCTCAGAGCTTGCTTTATGGCTCCACTCTGTGGAGCCGAAAACTTGACACGGGTCGGCCCACCCCCACCAACAAACAGGCCTGCACCACGGCCTAGGCTCTAATCACATCCCTGTCATAACACAGGGTTCTACAGGTAACTTCAACTCCCTGTTATTACCGCAGGAATCTCACCTTCCACACTCCCTGCTATTACCGCAGGGAGTCTCCCCCCTTCCACTCCCTTTTGGCTGCTGGAACTGTTTTTGGCCGCGCTCTGTCTGGCCCCTCAGCCATCCAAGCAATCCCAGGAAGGTAAAAAGTTGACGCAGCTCCGTGCACGGCTTCCAACACGCGCCCCTGGTATAGCATAAGACAGCTATATCTCGTAAGCCTTCAGATGTTAGCCTACTCACGGTCGAAGTTAGCCTACGCACGGGAGAAGTATCTCCGTGATTCGAACGACGGATTCCCCATCAGCGGCGTGCCCCGTCGTTACCACCAGCCCGTCCATCCAATGGCAGCAATGGCAACGGCACCAATGGCAGCCCCAGGAACCGGCTACGGTGATCCCACCGTCTTGACCTGGGATGCTGCTGCACCAGAGCCGCCAAATCGCGTCTGGACGGTCACCTACCTGGAGGAGACCATCTACCACAACCGCTGCTGTGTCAGCGGTGATTGCGACCCCCGTCACTGTAGTAGCACGGACTGCGACTCCCGTAGGCGCGCCTACACCCAGCGGATCTCCGTCCCCGCCTCCGTCACGAAGACGACCCCCGTAGAGTATTATGGTTCCCCTCCCTTCGCCTGCGTGTCGGACCCTGATTCTCTGACGAGCTACGCCGACCCGCCGGAAACACACGGTCATCCAGTACGGATTTCGGTCATCAACGCCGTCCCTGAGTAACCGTCTGTCTGCCTTTCTGTCTGTCTGTAACCAAAAAACACAAAAATTTTTGCACTCCCCCACCTACGATGCCCGTCCCCGCAGCAACTGTTCCAGGCTATCCTTCATACGGATAATCGTATCCTCTTCTTCCGTTCCCGGCCGCACCAGAGGGAAAATGGTGGCGGGTGCCCTCCACAGAAAAACCAGAGTCATATTTCCAACATTACACACGACCCGCACGACGTCTTCATCCGGCCGGTTCTCGACCGTTACGCGGTCGCCCGTGTTCCAGTTGAACATCCACCTCAACTCAGATTCTACCATTTGCTGTAGGTCGCTGGGCGTGACGGACATCGTCTATACCGTTACACGGAGCAACGCTTAGCCTGCGTCCCGTCTCGCATCCCGTCTCTGACTGGTCTCCGCAGCCACTCTGGAGCCGCTCTTGGTCCGCTCTTGGTCCGCTCTGCGGGACCGAAAAGTTGACAGACCTCAGACCCCCCATCCCGGCAGCAGGTCCACGATAGAGCATAAGACAGCTCTATCCCCCAGCCTCCAGCCTCCAAGCACACAAATGGCATCCATGAATGATTCCATCCCTGTCCTTGTTGTCCCAGCCGCCGCTGCTGCCGCACCAGCCCCCGGTCCGGTAACGGTAGAGCAGCTTCTGAGCATCCTCAGCGCCGCCACTGAGGAGCAGTGCTGCAGTCTCCTGCAGCAGCTGAACCGCGGGATGCACCTCTACAACGAGGCTGTATCTGCGGAGCCCAAGGCCGCCGCCGCCGCCAAGGAGCCGAAGGCACCGAAGGCAAAGGCGCCGAAGGCACCGAAGGCACCCAAGGCGGAAAAGGCCCCTCTCCCTGAGGCGGCCGACGATTCCGATGCGCCCGATGCATCGTCCTACCGTCTGTCCCCCGAGGACATCGTCGGCGACCTGTGCCAGGGTCGCGTGTTCCAGGGTGCTGACCAGCGGTGGAAGCCCCATGTCAACCGTGAGTTCCAGTGCAGCCGCAAGGCGCAGGAAGGCACGGACCTGTGCAAGGTCTGCGCGGCCCGTCAGGCCCGTTACGCGGAGACCGGGGCTTCGAAGGCCGGCTGGCTAGGCCGTATCACCGACGACCCCTTCGACTGGTGCTACATGCTGGGCACGAAGTGGGCGGAGGTCCGGAAGCCCAAGTGGCTTGGCTCTTCTGGTGCCGCCGCATCGGCCGCCGCATCGGATGCCGGCTCGGATGCTGGGTCTGTTGCTCCTGCTCCTTCCGCTTCCGCTTCTGCGTCTGCTTCTGCAGCCGCCGCAAAGCCGGCCAAGGAGGCCAAGGAGGCGGAGAAGGCGGCCGCCAAGGCCGCCAAGGAGGCTGAGAAGGCTGCCGCCAAGGCCGCCAAGGAGGCTGAGAAGGCTGCCGCCAAGGCCGCCAAGGAGGCTGAGAAGGAGGCCGCCAAGGCCGCCAAGGAGGCTGAGAAGGCCGCAGCCAAGGCCGCCAAGGAGGCTGAGAAGGAGGCCAAGAAGGCCGCCAAGCCAGCTGCCAAGCCAGCCGCAGCCAAGCCAGCCGCAGCCGCAGCCAAAGCCGATGCAGACGCAGAGGTGGATAACTCCGACGGTGAGATCAAGTTCATCGCAAACACGCTCTACAAGGTCAAGAACGGCAACGTCTATGAGTACAATGAGATGACCGAGACCACCGGCGACTTTGTGGGCCGTCTGGGTCCTGACGACGACTCCATCGACCCCGACGCGGAGGAGGAGTAAGCGTTCCAAACAAAACCAAACAAAAATCCAGAAAACCCCAAACCAAACAAAAATCCAGAAAACCCCAAACCAAACAAAAATCCAGAAAACCCCAAAATCCAACAAAAAATTTTTTGGTCCAGACGGGGATCGAACCCGCGACACACGCCTCCCTGCACATAACGTTACCGTTATAAGAGCGTTACTCTACCAACTGAGATACTGGACCGCCACCTCACTCTGTCTGGCCCTGCACAGCTGTCATCTTTGTGAAAAAAAAGTGACACAATTACAAAACTGTGTGATAATTTACAGGTCTAAAGACAAGTCCAAACCAAACCAAACCGAAATGTCCTCCGTGTTTTCTGAGAAGGTCGCCGTAGCCGCAGCAAAGCAGGCTGAGAAGGCCGCTGCCAAGGCCGCCAAGCAGGCTGAGAAGGCCGCAGCGAAGGCCGCCAAGCAGGCTGAGAAGGAGGCTGAGAAAGCCGCCAAGCAGGCCGCCAGAGACGAAAAGAAGGCCGCAGCCGCGGCGCTGGCGGCGGCAAAGGCAGCATTGCCCAAGCGCCCAGTGGGTCGTCCCCGTAAGAACACAGCGTCAGTATCTGATTCTGTGTCTGTGCACAGCGGTCCAGTGCTTGGACCTGCGACTGTTGGCTTAGTGACCAGACCCCCAACACTGGCGCAGCTCATGGCCGAAATCGCGGAGCTACGCACGCGCCTTGCCGCACAAACCGCAGCCTACACCGATGTCTGCGGGCGGCTGGATACTATCCGTCACACCCTCATGGTCTAATCCCAACAAAATCACAAATCAAAAGACAAAAAAGACAAATAAAAAGAACAGAAATATTTTTGGCCTCTGGCCAGCTACCACGGTCCCATCAAAAAAAACTTGACAAACCCCCAGCCACCAGCACCCAACCACCAGGAATAAAGACAGTTCCAAACCCACACAGAATGAACAACACCGCTCCCTTCGCAGACTACACCGTAGGCATGGTCATCGCCCCCGTCACCGGCACCTGGGACGGCAATGAGGCTGGCTGGACTCTCGTCAAGCCCCAGAAGGTCAGGAAGACCAAGAAGCAGCAACCCAAGAAGCAGCACCGGCGGCCTGCGGATGATATGCCTTAAGCTTACCTCCTATCATATAACTACTCCTATTTATTGATACGTCCAAGGTCCAAGGTGAGTCCCTAAAAAAATCAAAAAAGAAACAAAAAATTTTTGTTGGTTTTTTTGGTTAGACAGACAGACAGACAAACAAATCAGAAACTTCCCATATACACTGCCGCTGCAGCAGCCCCGTAAGCGATTAAGGTCAGGCCTCCCAGCAGCAACAGAAAGCCTGCGCATGGCTCCATCCGTTCGTCGGCACTGAGTACCAGCATGGCGGGCTCCAGGTCAGTGATGTCCGGTGGAGGGCGCCGCAGACGCAGATGCAGAGGTGCATCGGGTGGCTCTGCAGAGGATGTAATCCGTTGGTTCTCTGGAGTCCTTGGTGCCTCTTCTGCCTCCTCCTCTTCAGAAATATCCTCCAGGTCGGGCATGTCATCCTCCTCATGAGGAGGCGACTGCAACCGTGGCGGCGACGGCGGCGGAGTAATGTTCATGGGAGATTCCATGATACTCGTTGGACCGTGCCGCACCAGAGGCCACGTGGGACAGGGTAGAGATGAAGGCGGAGGCGATGGCGATGGAGGCAATGGTAACATCTGTGGTAGTTGGTATCCTGCCATCTGTGCGTCCCATGCCCGCTGTGCCGGTCCCTTTTCGCTAGGTCGCCCTGCGACCGTCAGCATAGTCCGCACCTTCGTCATCTCATCCGGTGTGAGCACCGCTCCGCTTCCGTTGCCGCTTAGCCGCTCTTCCGCAATCCTACTGTAATGCGCGGCGGTCGCAACATACACTGCCTGAATCGACTGGCTCTCCCAGAAGTCGCAATCAGGATAGCCAGGCACTCCGTAATCGGCACCGCTGTCTGTGCGGCGCAAACTTGGACTTGGACTTGGCTCTGAGCCAGCAGCACCAGCAGAAGAACCAGAAGAGCCAGAGCCAGATCCAGATCCAAATCCAGAAGCCACATACGCCGATGCGTAAGAGTCTCCGTCGCGCCATCCAGGAAATAAATCCGGTCTAGCCCGTGCATCCGCGGGCGAATCCTCCAACAGACGGAAATCGCGCCACAGAATCGACGGCCAGTAGCCATTGTCGACACGGAACCCCACTCCTGGGATAATCTCCGTAACCGTGCCGTAGTTGAACCGGTCACTGGTCGTGCGTCCTCCCATGACCGACTGTCCAACCTTCACATCCTCCAAACGGAAAAACCGTCGTCCCGCCTCCTCACCCAGAAAAGCCTCCCGCAGAGAATTCCTTTGCGCATTCGTCATGTGAGCAGAAGGAAAAAGAGCCGCCATCCTACCTTCCCTGTCAGTCACCTCCGTCGGTGCGTCAAATTTTTCGGCACCGCAGCCACCACATTCGTTTGCGGTCTACCCGTTGCCTCAATAGCTAAACATAGTCCCATCCTCAAGCAGAAAGATGGCAGAAATGGTGACAATATCAGCAGAGCGTCTGGCCAAACTAGAAGCCCTGGAAGCCAAAAAGAAGGCCCGCGAAGCCATCACGCTGCAATCCGCAAGAGCATTCGACAAGGCGCATCCTGACCGTTCAAATGCTCGTGCCAAAGCCTCTTATTACAAGAATCGTGATGCAATTAATGAAAGGCGCAGAGCAGAATACCGTAAAAAGAAAGAGGCAGGGGCGGCCGGCGGAGGGGCTTGCGGATAGTCCGAAAACGACAACTCCCGGCACCCTTTAGAAATGGCCACACCGACCACATCCCCTCCAAAGTTCGCCCACGCAAAAGCCCAATGTCCATGCTGTAAATGGTTCAAGAAATCCTTCTTGTTACCGGCACACATTGTAAATGCACATATTGAACAAGTGAGATTGCGACCAGTGAATATGGAGCACTGTATAGCCGCATCTGTTCAAACAAAAGGAGATGAGTGGGGTTTCACGTATTGTTTAACATGTAAAAAGGGTATAATGCAGGACTGTTGTGAACCCCAAGGTTCGCGTTGGATGACGAATCATGCCAAAAAGTCTGCTTGCAAAACTGCACACAAAGAAGCATTCGAAGCATTTAGAAAGCGTAAAAAAGAAAGCTTCCCAGAAATTACCGTTACGCCTCCTCCCCTGCCGCCGACAGTTAATCCTTTCGAACAGTTCTGGGATGAGTGTAAGTCAAATAAGAAGTTGATAGAAACAATGAATGATGCAGAAGAAAGATGTAAAATATTTGAGGAGGATAATGAAGAGTATGTTTTTGACCCACGGGATGGGCTACATACAATAATCAATTTATGTGTTTCTTTGAAACGTGATTATGAAAAATATAAAAAAACCATTAATGCTCTTGAAGAAAAGATATATAATCAAGAGATTGAGTTTGGAAAGGAGATGCGTGACGCGAATCAAAAAATAACGGATTTGCTATATACGGTTAGTTATCAAGAAAAACAACTGTCTTTAAAAAAACATGCAACTTAAGAAATATCATGGTTATAATCTTTTTGCCAGGTATAAACGGGTATAAGCATTTAGGATACGGGAAATAAAAATTTTCAAAGGACACTTGGAACTAAAAACGAAGACAAAGGATAAACTCTTATACCCTCTTATACCCCATTTTTGCCAGGTATAAACGGGTATAAGAATTTAGGATACGGGAAATAAAAATATTCAAAGGACACTTGGAACTAAAAACGAAGACAAAGGATAAACTCTTATACCCTCTTATACCCCCATTTCGCCAAGTATTCACTGGTATTCAATTTTCAGATTCAAAAAGTTTTTGGAAGGAAGGGAGGATCAGGATTAGAAAAAGAGTTAGGTTCCAAAGAATGAATACCGATGAATACCCGCACCCCCCCCTGAAAAAATGCCAGCCACCGCCCCCCAGGAACCAACCACCAGGACCCACCAGGACCACCCCAGAAATCCATGCATTCCCACCGTATCTACTGTGACCCTCACACGGGTGACCTCCACTTTCTGAGTTTCCAAGCAGCCACTGCCGTCTGGGAAACCGACACATCCGCAATGGACACCTGGCGCCGCGGCTTCATCCGTCTGTATTCCATCGCAGACGACATCAACACCTGGATTAGCAGTGATTCATCGTCTATCATTCATTGGACCCGTTTGCCTGCCCACATTCCGCCTCCTATCCGTCTTTTCCATCACGGCATTCCTCAGAGTAGCATCATCCGCACTCCCGACGAAGACAGCGCACTCACTCTGGAGGCTCTAACCCAGCAACTGAGTGACGGACCCGTTGCAGAACATCCACTGTTTGACCTCCAGATTCCAACCCTCGGCCTACCAGATAATTTCTTCGGACCGGTCCGACCTCATCCTATCGTGCCCCGAACACCGCAAATCCAAACACCACCACAAATCCAAATCCAACAAATCCAACCACAAACACCACCAACACCAGCAACCCAACAAATCCAACAAACACAATCCCTACCACCCCATGTCGCCGCCCTAGTCATTCGCGACGCCGTTGCATCCGGTAATCTATGTCCCATCACTATGGAGCCGCTCCATCCAGAGACGGCAACCGTTACTCCCTGCGGTCATGTCTTCCAGGCCGCGGCTCTTCACCGTTGGCTGCGGACAAGTAGCACCTGTCCCGAATGCCGTGAAGCCATTGGCTAACAGAAAAATAACAACCTAATGTAGAAAATGAACGCAGGAGTTGCTTCCGCCTTTTTCCCTATGCAGTCTGGAGCCCAATCTGGAGCTGGTCGCCGTCGTAAGAGCCACCGCAAGAGCCACCGCAAGAGCCACCGCAAGAGCCACCGTAAGAGCCACCGCAAGAGTCACAAGAGCCACAGCCACAAAAAGAACTTTTATTAGACGCCCCCATCTCTATTTTTCGTTTCCGTCTGGTCTCCAAACAGAAATGAAAAGCCAACCAATCCAAACGCCTATCGCAATCCAAATCCTTCCTGTAGCCGCCGATGCGTTCGCGAATTGACCACCTCATAGAATTCCACCGTACACGACCAATCCACATCCAGCATATTCACCACGTTTCCCCACGGGTCCAACACGCGAAACCGCACCTGCGGTATATTCACCGGTGCCAGAAACGTCATCTCCTTCCGCAACAGATTCGCATTATCATCAAAATTCAGAGCATACACTCCGTTCCGCAACACCACCTTCGCAAACGCAATCACGGAATCGCCCTGTCCCACCATATGCGTCACATCATCCACCCGTTCCGGTCCCGACAGGAGCAATTGGATAATATAATACGGCGCCGGCTGAACCAACGCTAACGATGACCCCACCGCCGATTCTCCAACGCATATATCTGCAAACTGTTCCCGAAACCCCAGCCAGAACCCCAATCCCCAATACCGAGACCGCGAAGCAACCGCAGGATTCGTAGAAGCAAAGAACAACGAAAAGGCCGACGGATTCGCAATTGTTATCTGTCCTGTTGCTCCCGATAAACTCACGGTAAATCCCGACCCACCCGCTCCCGATTGCAGAGCCGTCTGTACAGCCGCCGCCAAAGAGGAGCCGCTATAGTTTCCCGGTGGAATGGACACCATCACCTGCGGAATATTATCGCACGTTGTATTACTCGTTCCACAGCATCCACCAATCGTATAGCCGATATTGAGATTCCCATTCTCCTTGGAAAACACCCACGCCACATTCGGAATCTCCACACTTGACAGCGCTACCCGCATGATATTCTTGTAGACGGTTGGAAGACGAATCAGCCAGTCTCCGGTGCCCTGATAATACGTATCGGCAAACCGACTATCCAGCGACAGATTGAATATCTTGAACCGCGCCGTATCCAGCAACTCCTGGTCCATCTGTCTCATACCGCGAAAATTCCAGACAGCATTCCGACGACTTCCCCCGATAAGTATCCCGAAATCCCCGCCAATGCAGAAGAAGCACCTGTAACATCCACATATGTATTCTGCACGGCATCCCGTGTCCATACCGCCGTGCCGTTTCGCCGATTCACATCATTGTGAAGATCCAAAAACCAGGAAACCATATCGGAAACTCCCTCAACAGGATGTTCCGCCAACCATGCCTGGTAGTGTCCGCGACACTCGGGACACGGAAGACTATTTGTCAGAGCCGTCGCAATGGCCGCCATAGTAGCCGCAGAGGCAATCAGAGACGCCGTATGAAGTGCGCGCCACAGTCCGGGTCCCCACAGAGATGTATTGACACCATCGTCGGCACCCACCGGCTCAGCAGCAGCAGCAGCAGCAGCAGCAGCAGCAGCAGCAACCACCGGCTTTTTCTTCCATCGAGGCTGAAAGATATTCACCGATGTCTGTCTAGTTGCCGCAGGAATCGCCCTACTATGGCTTATTTGAACAGGACTTGGTGGTGCTACTCCTATACTTCGAAAAGTCGTTGCTGGAATATTTCCTCTCATTAATCTTCCTTCGGTGCGACGACCACAATTACACATCCTATCGGCTGTTATGAATTTAGTGTCATAAGAGACGCAAACTTAATCAGGTGCATTCATTTTTAATAGAAATCGGAATAAATGCAGAATTCTTATCTAACAATTTATCACCCTTCCATGACCAACCATTCTGCAAATATATATCCACCAATTGCAAAATCTGTTCTTCGGACGCCATCCATTTATCATTACAATATTCTTGACGCCACAATAATCGAACCGCCAACACATGCGATATATTGAATGTTCCGCTCATTTGACCAACAAAAGAGGCTTTGACTTCGAAAGTAGGAAATAGTGTTTCAACAATAATATTTATTGTATTTATAATATTCGACATTTGAATATAAAGTTGCTCTGTCATACAATTCGTCGCTGGTGCAACTGGTTCGTTTTTGACGCCACAACCCAAACCACATCCATAAATCGCCTTTCCGGATACCCTTCTTCCATATATAGATTTTGATGCCATCCTGGTAGAAATCAAAGAAATATGTCGGGAATGCCAATATACAGCTCCACTGCAACCGCCACTGCCACCACTGCAACCACCACTGCAACCACTGCAACCTCCACCGTCACAGCATCAGCAACACCATTCGCCAATAAGAAACTCGTTGGATATATGACCCGTCTGAATCAGATTCTGGTAAATCTTACGAAATCCTCTGACAAGAAGATTACTCTTGACCGTATATCGCTGCTGAAAGCGGAAGTCAATACAACACTTCGACGATTATAGCATTTTAAAAATATCGCAGAGTAGAAAAAAAACATGTGAAGAAGATATAAAATGGCACAGGTTGGTCCTTACCCGGTATATGCTTCCTACACGGCCCCCGGCGTAACGACGATTGCGACCACATACAATGGTCAGTATGGTGTAGTCGCCTCATACGTTGGTGCGTTGTCTGCGGATGCCTCCGCGAATGTGGCCGCCCTCTACCAGGAGAAGGTGACCATCAATGGTGTGCAGTTCATCTATGATGTCTCTCTGTGCTGCGAGGATACGTTCAAGCTGCTGAATGCCTTCGGTGTGACTGGCTGGGGCCCTCTGGAGCAGCCTGCCCAGTTCGCCGTGAGCGTCGTGGATGTCTCTGGCCTGGCGGAGGTGCTCCAGACGGCTATCCTGAAGGCGGCGCTCGGTGGTGCGACTTCCTACGACCCGGCGTCCGCTGGCACCGTTGGTGAGTCGGGCAGCATGAACAATGACCTGAACAATGAGGTGTTCAAGCAGCTGATGGTGAAGATCCAGGATGATGGTCTCATTGACAGCGTGCAGGAGCAGTATGCCGACACATGGTACAGCGTGGATGCCAGCTCCGGTGCGTGGGACACGGCGAAACACTACAACGGCACAGGCGCCCTGCCGGCTAACGCCCGTGCCGACTGCAACCTGCTGTTTGAGCAGATCCCCTCCGACACGCTGAATCGCTACATGGATGCCTCTGAGGAGCCTCTGTCCAACGCGCTCCTGCTGGCGCCTGGCGACAAGATTACGTTCGTCTGGGACGTGAACACGACCCTCAAGGCGTCGGTGCTCAACATGGAGGACATGAAGGTGGCCGCAGCTGCTGCCGCATACAACACCGCTGGTAACCAGGCGGTGGTCGGCGGCCAGCTGGAGGGCGCCGTGGCCCTTGACACCACTGGCTACAAGTCGACCCTCAGCCTGGGTATTGCGCCCGTGCGCGTGGCCGTGACGATTACGCTGGCCGACGACGTGGACTGCAAGGAGACAGTTAACTACAAGTGGTCGAATGGTTCTAGTATAGTGACGAGGTCTGGCCCGCGTTTCCTCATCAACCACATCTCCCTCGGCGGAACCGCAACTAACGCGCTGCGTGATTCCAATGCCGCTCTGTCTGACCCGCGGTACGACTATAGCAGCGCCGCCCCTACCACGACCACCACAACCGTATAAATACGCTAACAACTAATATTTTTCTGTGTTTCCATGTATGCAACGTGAAAACACAGAAGCTGGAACCTCAAAAAACTTGCCACCCACCCAACAAGTCACACCACCACGAACCCAGGATGTTCCGCACCACCACTTTCGTCACGCCCACCGGCGATTTCCATCTGACCACTGTTATGCACACTCAAACCAAACAAACCAAAGAACAAATCAAAGACAAAGAACAAACCAAACAAACCAAAGAAACCAAATCCATCGCCTACCAGGACGGCCACTGGTATGTAACCGACCCCACTCCCCTCCAACAAATGGCCACCGCGCACGGTCTTGCTCTCACAACCGTAACCACCATCTACATCACCGTAGAGTCATAGAAAGCCATCAACAAGTATAAAAAATAATCAGACGTGTTAGGATGGCAGAACCCTATGTATATATTATCCATCTGAAACATCGCACAGATCGTAAGAAACAATTTCTGGACGCATGGACCGCAGCAGGTCTATCTCTCAAAAAAGTGCGTTGGTATTCCGCTGTTCTTGGAAGTGCCCTTTCCAATTCACAGTTATCTACATTCCGAACCGTAGCCAAAACCCGCAGAGCCCGTGCCGGTCGCGCGGGATGCTACTGTAGTCACACCGCCGCAATCCAGAAAGCAATCCAAAAAAATCATTTCCCCCTCCTTATTTTGGAAGACGATGCCGTTCCAACCCAATATATTACCGAACCTAAAAAGCTGTTTGCATCCGCACCATCTGGCGCATCATTACTGTATTTCGGTGCACTTCCCGTCAAACAACGGAAACGCATACCGAACTATTGCCAGAGTCATCAAGGATGGTTCCATCCAGAAGACGAAAAACTCTATGGCGGACACGCATATGGCATTCCAACGAAAGAAGCCGCCCAGGAATTATCAGAATTTCTGAGTCTAAACAAAATGACATACGACAGTGCTCTTGTTCGTTACACCAAACTCCACAAGGAAAAGGTGGCAGTCTACTGTCCATTCCAGTTTGTACAATCCGAAGGATATTCCGATATAGAAGATATGCAGCGCCCTATACGATAAAGTTGAAGCCGAAACCCCCGCCACACATACCGAATAGGACAACCATGTTTGCACTTGTAGATGGAGTGAAACGTTATATTGAGCGCAGAGATAGTCTGGAAACCATCGACGGTGACAATAAGAATCGTCAGAATGTGTATCTCTCGGACACCGCGACCTCATCCGTCACATTCCTTCTGCCGGCCACCACCACCAGCGACCCACCACCACCCGACACAATCGCCATCGGTATGTCATCGTCCCGCTACTCCTCTGGAGAACTCGTTCCTTCCTATGGAAAGCTGGAAGCCGGTCGTGGAATGCGTGCATGTAATGATACTAAGCACCCAGAAATCCACCAGAATCGGTGGTGGAAACTGATACTCGTCCGTTCCAATGCAGACCATCATGAGGTACATATCATGCACCATCTGTCAGATGCCTCTGCACCACTGTATCTCGGACTGATAGAAGGACGTCCAACACTCACTGTTACCCCCACGGCATGGTATATCAGCACCTCCGCAGAGATTCCCCCCATGTCTTGGCGATTGCCTCCTTTTCCAGTATAATCCGACCGCCACAGAAAGCCACAGTCTAAGTGACAAAAGCACCAATCCAGAGTAGGGGATGGATTGCGGTAGCAGCAGCAGCGACCTCACACAAGCGCACAAACGAATCGCCGAACTCGAAGCCGAAGTGGCAGAGCTCAAAGCGCGTCTGGAAAAGCGAATGAATAATAATCTGGAGCGGCTCGAAGCCTATAACAAAGCCCATCCAGAGAAAAATCTAGAGCGCGTAAAGCGTTGGCAAGAGAAGAACCGCGATGCCTACAATGCCCGTCGCAGAGCGCTGTATCAACAAAAGAAAGAAGCAGCCGTCGCGGGGCATTAACCACCGCGGTAATTAAACGACAACTTAAATCCCCGGCCATACATAGTAACAATGGCCACCACCGCCGCCCCGGCCACTCTCCGTTCCTTTCTCCAGGGCCGCAGAGTGACCTCCTCCGCATGGAATCTCACGGGAATGAGCACCGACGCCGGTAAGTATTACATCCCCGATGACGAATACGGAATTTTTTTGCAGCGGTATCACGACCACGTGTTTGTCCGTAACCAACCGGCGCATCTTCTGGAGCGTCACAGTCCCGACGCATCACCGGTCCTCATTGACCTGGATTTCCGTTATGCCCTGGGGGATGAAGCCGCAACCCGACGCTATACATCCGACTCAGTAGAAAGATTCGTCACTGCATACGCATCTGCACTGCACTACTTTTTGGATGTAGGTGGAGAGACTGAGGACCTCCATTTCTATGTACAGGAAACACCCGCACCACGTCTTGAAAAAGAACAGATTAAGGACGGTATCCATATTATCTGCCCTGATATCCGTTTGAACTATGCAGACCTGTTCGCGCTTCGGCAGTATATCCTAAACAAAGGAGTCATCGCAGACTGTTTTCCCGATATAACAAATACTGCCGATGATTGTTTTGATAAATCGGTTATACAGACAAACAATTGGTTTCTGTATGGCTCTTCCAAATCCGCAGGACGCACCCCTTATACTGTAAGTCGGTGTTTTGCTCTAGTGACGGCAGATGGAACCGTAACCGAAGAACCCGCCACATTGGTATCTGAACTGTTTATCAAGATGTTCAGTATTCGCACGGATTCCGTATCCGATTACGGTGTGCGTCCGACCAGACACGAAGAATGGGGTAACATTAAACCTCCTTCTAAATCCATTTCCAAAAAGACCAAAAAAGTCAGTGCCATTATCGCGCCACCAGCACCTTCCGTTGATGACAATCAAAGCGTACTGTCAGAACGCATAAATGATATCATAAACTACGAAGGACTCACATGGGATATTGTCCAAAAAGATGGCGGATACCAGCTGACCCACAATAGCAAACGATGCCTGGTCGTACCAACCCATGAACATTCGGACCTGAAACATTCATGCGTCTATGCGCAAAAACACTGTGCGATTCTGTCATGTCTCAGTCACAGCACCAAACGTCTTTCCACTAAAATCGCGACCGCACTGTGGAAGTATTTATCGGAAGATAGTGCCACCAGTGCGCTGAGCAAACTCTATGTAACTTTAAAAACCGCGTTCGAACAGAACGTGTTTCGGGTACTGGACCCGCCAGGATATATGGTCCGCGTGTGTGACAAATGGATTCATTATAATCGCGCGCAACTGACGGACATGAACAGCGGAATATTTCTGGACGATGACAAAAAGAAACGCTTTATTGATGAATGGCTTAGAGATGAGACCATTCGCACATACGCCCGTATGGATTACTTCGTTGATCCCGCAGATTGTCCGCCACAAGTATTCAATACCTTTGAGGGACTAGCAGCCGCCAGATTACCAGATATTTCAGCAGACATTGTGGAATCCGACCTCATTAAACCAATTTTAGACCATGTTGCGATCATCTGTAATCACCAAGCAGATGCCATAGAGTTCTTCCTTGACTGGTTTGCTTCTATTGTGCAACATCCAGGAATACTCAACGGTATTGCACTGATTATTATCGGACAACACGGATGTGGCAAAGATATATTCCTTACTTGGTTCGGATCAGCCGTTATTGGTAGAGAAAACTATTACAAGACAGCACGACCACAGGTCGACCTGTTTGGTGCTTTCAACTCATCGCGGAAAAATGTTCTATTCTATCATATTGAAGAAGCCAACACAACATCCATCCAGGCTGCAATGGTAGAGCAATTTAAGAACTATATTACAGATCCGTATGCTTCTATTCAGATTAAAAATAAAAATACTACAACCGGTGATTCCCTTGTGAAGAACTATAACCACTTCGCGGTGAGTACTAACCATAATATTCCCTTCCAGATTGAATTGACCGAAAGACGAATCTTTGCTGTCAAAGCCAGCGCAGAGAAGTGTAAGAAACAAGCATATTTCAAAAAACTCATTGATGCTATGGCAGACTCCTCTGTGATTCGTTGTTTCTATAATTTTCTCATGAAGCGAAAGTTATCTGCACGTGATTGGTGTAATCCACCGGTAACTCCTGCTCTGACTGCTTGGAAGGAAGAGTGTATGCCGCGTCTGCAACCATTCCTGGATTGGTATAAAGCATCCGATGAACCAACCGTAGATGTATTGGCATCCAATATTTATACAGAATATTTGAAGTGGTGTGAAACTATAAAAGATGATGAGCCTATAAGTTATCGTGCGTTTGGCTTAGAGATGAAACAGTTATCTGGTGTCTCCAAGGGTCATTCACGGATTGGTAATGTTTATACTATTATTTAGAGTTTATTAAAAACTTATGATATAAATACAGTATGTGAAGGATTGTGAAGGATATGTGAAGGATAGATACGTCTCTGTGAAGGATATGTGAAGGATATACTTGTTTGATTCCAAATTATTTTATGATACAAATACAACATAAAAATATAGTGTGAATGATAAAAATAAAATCTACGTCATACTCATTTTCCAAGATTGGCTAAAAAATTTCTAAAAATTCTCTCATCCTTGGCGGAATCCAAAAAAGCAAAATTATGATATGTTTATCATTCACACGATTTTTTTATGACACACTTATATCGCAATTTGATAATAAGTCAATCCTTCACAATCCTTCACAATCCTTCACAATCCTTCACAATCCTTCACACATCCTTCACCAGTTTTCCATGACTGTATATAGTCATAAAATAGTTGGTGACAATAAAGGTGAAGGATGGTGAAGGCAAAATCGTAAAGTTTCCCTAGAGGAGATAAAAAGTCTGCCAAAAGAAAACTTTGCGATTTTGCCTTCACCATCCTTCACCCTCCTCCAAATTTGACTTTTCTGTCTCCCTCCTTCCTTCTCTCCCACCAGACATGCCTCTTCCACCACCCGCCGACCTTCCCCCAGACTTCCTGGCCCTTCCTGCCACCATCCAGGTCGCCTTGATTCGTCTGGCCACGGATTTCTATCACGGACTCCAAGCGGACCTCCGTAGCGAATGGGATGCCGCCATGACTGCCGATGAATCCACCAAGGCCAAGGCTCACCACGAAGAGGGCCGCAGAGTCGGCTCTGCCGAAATGCTAGAGAAAGTCCGTGACCGTCTGGGTGCCGCGGATGCATTGGCCATCCGTCTGGCCGCCGCCGAAGAGGCGAACCGGCAACTCCAAGCCGCCAAAGAGTATGACATTATCCGTTGTGTGACAGAGCGTCTGGACGGATTCCGTAAAGATTATGAGTTGGCGAAAATGGCCGAAACGGTGGAGTTACGGGAGAAGGTCGCCACCGCCACCGCACATGCCTCTATGATGGAGCATCTGCAGACCACCGTAAGTCTTCTGAGCGAAAAGCTGGAGGCACGTGAAGCCCAGCTGGCAGAGCTGACGGCGGCCAGCACGAAGAGCAGCCATGCGATAGGTAAGGCAGGAGAAGCCACGGTCTGGGAACTCATCGAAACTGTAGTATTGACAGAGTTTCCTTATGCGGAGGCCAAGAATATGGCGGGTGTAAGTCATGCCGCGGATTTCCATGTGTGGGTGATGATGCCAACGGGAAAACGCATGAAGGTGTTGATTGATTCGAAGAAATACAAACGGTCGGTAAATTCGGATGAGATTGCGAAGCTGGTGACGGATGTGGATAATGACGACGATGCACATGCGGGAATTATGGTGTCGTTGAACTCTTCTATCTGTTCGACCAAACAGTTCCAGATTCGTTCCACCGAAAAGGGCAAACCGATACTGTATTTATCTTTTCAGGATACAGAAGCCCATTATCACGGACAGCTATTGTGTTGGGCAATCCGCGCATTAGTGGCGGCGGTGCGTGATACGAAAGGAGAGGTTACCGTGGAGGTGGAACGTATAGAAAAGGCTCTGAATGATATTCAGGATTCTGTAAAAGAGATGGACGACATTATCAAGGCCCAGCTCAAATCGGTAGAGAGTATGCGTTCTATAAAGATGGGTATTCTGCAGAAGATTATGGATTTCCGTGTGGGGGCCAACATGGGTGCGCCAGATGAAGGATGTGTGGCGTTAGTAAAAGCGACTGGACTGCGTTGTGGTAGGAAGGTGGCGGATGGGGACCGTTGCAGTAACCACAAACCCAGAAAAAATGAACAGGTTGGGAATAAGGTTATAGAGTAGGTATGAGGCGGCGGAGGAAAGTGGAAGGTTTAGTTATAGATTTAACTAAATTTGTGGAAGGAACGCCATTTATATTAGAGGAATTAATAGTAAAGGGGAAGGAATATTCTCCGTGTGATGTATGTGCCCTGCCTATGGTAGGTGCGGTAAGGCCATGTGATGGTAAAAATATGTGTGGGTTGTGTTGTGCGCAACATGAAAATAAGATTCGTGCAGATGTTTACGAACGTCTGAAAGCAGAATACGCGAAACCATGTGGATTCTGTGGAGAAATAAATATAAAAAAGCACTTTGACCATGTGAATATGTTTACGAAAGCAGGATGTATAGGATTTATGGTGGAAAAATCTGTTGAAAGTGATTTAATAGTGGCGGAACTAGATAAATGCCAGATTTTATGTGTGCCATGTCATGAAAAAGTCACATTATTTGAAAAAAAGAAAGGATTTTTCAGGAAAAAACGTGCATTAAATAAAAAGGTCCGTGCTGGAGAAGATGTGACGGAAATGCGTGCGGCATTATTCAAAGAATATGAGGAAATTATTGGGCCCTTTTATGAGGCTCAGCGTGGGGATTTAAGCGGCTCGGGATGATAGGGGGTATTTGACATGTGAAAATATATGGGGAATATACAGGTAGAGGGTCAAAATCATATGGGAATTGTGACGGGGGGCTTTTTAATGGGTATTTTTCGGTTAATTTATAGGGTATTTTTGGCTCATATGGGACTTGTGACGTAGAATTTGCAGGGAATTATTAGGATTTTCCCACCTAGAAAAACATAATTAATTATGTAT
>Ga0214921_10003154_pt1 | contig 25649 bp, 27 predicted proteins | sample LL1505_MetaG_FD_177992 | JGI IMG/M metagenome (GOLD analysis project Ga0214921, IMG submission 177992) | Freshwater microbial communities from Lake Lanier, Atlanta, Georgia, United States - LL-1505 | ecosystem: Environmental > Aquatic > Freshwater > Lake | place: USA: Georgia | collected... | reverse complement strand
AAATTTTGAGCGATGGCCAACCACTTGCGCTTACGGTTGACATCAAGCGTGGGCCAAAGTGTTTGTAGCGGCAGCAATGCTTTTTGCTGCGCCTCACTAAGTTCGGACCAGCGAGGGGAGGTATCAAGGGAATTCAGGGTTTTTTCTGCCTTATCAAGCGCATCGGCAGCGTTTGCGCAAGTCAATGCACAACTAAACACCACCAATATACATGCCATCCATGACCTAGGTTGGTGAAAGCTTGGGTAAATGGAGATGCGTATGAATTCAAACATCAATTTTGCGGGGAATTGACTTCGTATTTCAGGTAGTCGAGAAATGAAGGGTCTGTGTAGGCATTTGGGGGCAAATCATCGATCAAAAGTGCCGAGTCGATTTCTGCCAATTCGAGTGCAGATTGGTCGTTGTGGAACTCATGAATCAAAACCAAGCCTGCGACCAAGCCCAAAAGAGGAATGAGGGAGCCGAAGGTCTGGAAAAACAATTGAATTTGGCTGGGAAATTTCAGCAGGGCCAAGCCGTTTTGGGCTTGAATTTCCTGAGCGGTTTGGAGCTGCGGCTGGGTTATTCGTCTGATAGATAAGGCGCGGGTTCGCGCTGCGCGTAAACGCTCTGTCACCTCGTAGGACAAATCGGTGTTGTCGTCGAGCATTATGGCTAAGCGCTTGCCCAGCAGGTCTTGCGTCGTTGTGGCAGAGGGTAAATGTTTCATGGTCGGATTCCCTTGGAACTCAAAGCTTTGAACAAGGATTGCACGGCTCTAGAGCAATGTGTTTTGACACTGCCTTCAGAGCACCCCATGGCTGCTGCAGTTTCAGCCACATCCAAGTCCTCCCAATAACGCAACAGAAAAGCTTCTCGTTGACGTCCTGGTAAATTTTGTATTTCTTTCTCAATTTTTTCAAATGTTTGGGTTCTAACGAATTCATCTAAAGCGCTTTCGGTACCTAAATGAGATGTTAAGACGTCCAAAACGTCAAATTCATCATCACCTTGCTCAGTTCCGAAGTCACTGAAATTGGAAAAAAGAGCCTTTCGGGTTTTTTGCCGTCTGAACCAGTCCAAAGTCGTATTTGACAAGATTCTTTGAAACAACATCGGCAACTCGGTAATAGGCTTGTCTCCGTAATGCTCAGCCAATTTCATCATGCTGTCTTGAACAATATCAAGCGCCGACTCGTCATCACGGACATGAAAGACTGTTCTTTTGAACGCGCGTTTTTCTATGCCAATCAGAAAGTCTGAAAGTTCTTTGTCAGAAGCCAAGGGTGTTGTGAGACTTTATTGCGTCAAGTGAAGAAAAGAGGGTAATGGGCGTTAAAGCAAGTCATTTTTATTATGGCATTGGGCGTTGGCGCAGTTGAATAGGGTCAATCACGGGTATTTCAATGCCATAATGTCCGGCTGTCAAACTAAAAGGGTTCAAGTTTGGTGTTAAACGCCTGTAGCTTGAAATCCAAAGTCTTGATGCACTTTCATAAGAAGATGCAAAAAGGCACCCTAGTTTTTTCGTTTGCGAAATTCACAAAGGTTACATCATGGAAATATCTAAGGCGGAGCTCCAATCCGCTGCTCAGGCCAGTGCGCTGAGCCAAACCCCTATCGAAATCAATGGCTCCGATATCTTGGTCAAATCTTTGCAGGCAGAAGGTGTCCAATTTGTCTGGGGTTACCCAGGCGGCGCTGTTTTGCACATTTACGACGCCCTTTACAAACAAAACACGATTGAACATGTGTTGGTTCGTCATGAGCAGGCGGCGGTTCATGCAGCTGACGGCTATGCTCGAGCAACCGGTGAAGTCGGTGTAGCGCTGGTGACTTCGGGTCCGGGCGTGACCAATGCGGTGACGGGTATTGCTACTGCCTATATGGACAGTATTCCCATGGTCATCATCACGGGGCAAGTGCCTACCCATGCGATTGGACTTGATGCCTTTCAAGAATGCGATACCGTGGGTATCACCCGCCCCATTGTGAAACATAATTTTTTGGTCAAAGATGTACGGGACATGGCCGACATCATGAAAAAGGCCTTTCACATTGCGCGTACAGGTCGTCCAGGCCCTGTGGTGGTTGATATCCCGAAAGATGTGTCTTTCAAAAGAACCATGTACACAGGCTATCCAACCTCTGTAGACATGCGTTCCTACAACCCTGTGCGCAAAGGCCACAGCGGTCAAATCCGCAAAGCCTTGCAGCTTTTGGTGGCCGCCAAGCGACCCTTTATTTACACCGGCGGTGGCGTGCTTATGAGCGAGGCGTCTGCCGAGCTGCGCACCTTGGTCGATATGCTGGGTTACCCGTGTACCAATACGTTGATGGGGCTCGGAGCCTACCCAGCTAGCGACCGTAAGTTTTTGGGTATGTTGGGTATGCATGGCACCATTGAGGCGAACAATGCGATGCAAAACTGCGATGTACTGTTGGCTGTGGGCGCACGTTTTGACGACAGGGTGATTGGTAACCCCAAGCACTTCGCTCAAAACGAACGAAAGATCATCCATATCGACATCGATCCATCCAGCATTTCCAAACGCGTCAAGGTCGATATTCCTATCGTTGGCGATGTCAAGGAAGTTCTCACAGAAATGATCGGTATGTTGCGCGAGTTGGCTGCTAAGCCCGACCCGCGAAGTTTGGCAGCATGGTGGGAAACCATTGAAGCTTGGCGTTCACGCGATTGCCTGAAATATGACCATGGAAGTTCTGATGTCATCAAACCTCAGTATGTGGTCGAGACTTTATGGAATATGACCAAAGATGCCGATGCCTACGTCACCTCGGATGTGGGGCAGCACCAAATGTGGGCTGCTCAGTATTACCGTTTTGACCAACCTCGCCGCTGGATCAATTCTGGCGGCCTAGGCACCATGGGTGTGGGCATCCCTTATGCCATGGGCATCAAATTGGCTAAGCCAGACAGCGAGGTGTATTGCATCACCGGCGAGGGCTCGGTGCAAATGTGTATTCAAGAACTCTCCACCTGTTTGCAATACAACACGCCTATCAAAATCGTGGCGCTGAACAACCGCTATTTGGGTATGGTCAGGCAATGGCAAGAAATTGAATACTCAGGCCGCTACAGCCACAGTTACATGGATGCCTTGCCAGACTTTGTCAAATTGGCTGAGGCCTATGGCCATGTGGGAATGTTGATCGAGCGACCTGAGGATGTCGAACCCGCGCTTCGCGAGGCAAGAAGCCTCAAGGACCGAACTGTCTTCATGGACTTCCGAACAGACCCTACTGAGAATGTCTTCCCCATGGTTCAAGCTGGCAAAGGCATTACTGAAATGCTTTTGGGCAGTGAAGACCTTTAACTTCGAAAATTTTTTACAGGCGAATCTATTGACAACCGAGCCTGCAGGTTACCGCCTGTGGGGGAGGGTTGCGAAAAGAGGAATCCACTATGAAACATATTATTGCTGTGCTGATTGAAAACGAACCTGGGGCCTTGTCCAGAGTGGTTGGCTTGTTCTCTGCGCGGGGCTACAACATCGAGTCGCTGACGGTCGCGCCTACCGAAGACCCCAGTTTGTCGCGTATCACTTTGCAGACTTCTGGCTCAGACGATGTGATTGAGCAAATCACCAAACACTTGAACCGACTTATCGAAGTGGTGAAAGTGGTTGATTTAACCGAAGGTGCTTACACCGAACGTGAACTGATGATGGTTAAAGTCCGCGCCGTAGGTAAAGAGCGTGAAGAAATGAAACGCATGGCCGATATTTTTCGTGGCCGTGTGATTGATGTGACCGATAAAAGTTACACCATTGAACTGACTGGCGATGTGGCCAAAAACGATGCCTTCTTAGAGGCGATCGAACACAGCGCCATTTTGGAAACTGTGCGCACCGGAGCCTGCGGTATTGGTCGCGGCGAACGTGTTTTGCGCGTTTAATAACCCCCATTTTTTAGGAGAACCCCATGAAAGTCTATTACGACAAAGACTGTGATCTGAGCCTCATCAAAGGCAAAACCGTGGCCATCATTGGCTATGGTTCACAAGGACATGCACACGCCCAAAACCTCAATGACAGTGGCGTCAAAGTGGTGGTTGGACTGCGCAAAGGCGGCGCATCTTGGGACAAAGTGGGCAAAGCCGGCTTGAATGTCATGGAAGTCAACGATGCGGTCAAGGCCGCAGACGTGGTGATGATTTTGTTGCCCGATGAGCAAATTTCCGAGGTCTACAACAACAATGTGGCCCCCCATATGAAGCAAGGCGCATCCCTTGCCTTTGCGCATGGCTTTAACGTGCATTACAACCAAGTGGTTCCTCGGGCTGACTTGGATGTGTGGATGGTCGCTCCCAAGGCACCTGGTCACACCGTGCGTTCTACTTACACCCAAGGCGGTGGCGTTCCCCATTTAGTGGCAATTCACCAAGACAAAAGCGGCAAAGCACGTGATTTGGCTCTCAGCTATGCCATGGCCAACGGTGGCGGCAAAGCCGGCATCATTGAAACCAATTTCCGTGAAGAAACCGAAACAGACTTGTTCGGCGAGCAAACTGTTTTGTGCGGTGGCGCGGTTGAATTGATCAAGATGGGCTACGAGACTTTGGTGGAAGCCGGTTATGCCCCTGAGATGGCTTATTTTGAGTGCCTGCACGAATTGAAATTGATCGTCGACCTGATTTATGAAGGCGGTATTGCCAACATGAATTACTCCATTTCCAACAATGCAGAGTATGGTGAATATGTCACCGGCCCTGAAGTGATCAACGAAGAGTCTCGTGTCGCCATGCGTAACGCTCTAAAGCGTATTCAAACCGGTGAATACGCGAAGATGTTCATTTTGGAAGGCCGAACTGGCTACCCCAGCATGACAGCGCGTCGACGTTTGACCGCGGACCACTCCATAGAAGTTGTGGGTGCCCAGCTGCGCGCCATGATGCCTTGGATTGCCAAAAACAAACTGGTCGATCAGACCCGTAACTGATGAACCACTACCCGCATCCCATTCTGGCGCGTGAAGGATGGCCGTTCATAGGCTTGGCCGTTGTGCTGAGTCTGTTGGCGACCATGCTTTGGGGTGGTGTTGCAGCCATTCCTTTCTATATTGTGTTGGTTTTTGTGTTGCAGTTTTTTCGCGATCCACCGCGTCCTGTGCCTGACCAAGCCAACGCTGTGCTCTCGCCTGCGGATGGCCGTATTGTCAAGATTGAAAAGGTTCGTGACCCCTATGCTGACCGAGATGCATTGCTCATCAGCGTGTTCATGAACGTGTTCAATGTTCACAGCAACCGTGCCAGTGTGGATGGTGTTGTTCGCGCTGTTCAGTATTTCCCTGGTCTGTTTGTCAACGCTGATCTTGACAAGGCATCATCGGAAAATGAGCGAAATGCGGTGGTGGTTGATGCCACTGTGAATGGGCAACAGCATGTGGTTACCTTGGTCCAGGTCGCGGGATTGATCGCCAGACGTATTCTTTGTTATGTGCATCCTGCTGATGTTCTGGCCAAAGGCGAACGCTATGGTTTCATTCGCTTTGGCTCCCGTGTGGATGTGTATTTGCCTCTGAGTGCCATCCCCAAAGTGGCGCCTGGTGACAAAGTCAGCGCCACCACCACCGTGTTGGCAACCCTTTAACACCATGGCCATGTCAGATTCAGAAGACCTCATCGACGAACAACCTCGCAGCCGGTTGAGAAAGGGCATTTATGTCTTGCCCAATCTCTTTACCTTGGCTGCTTTGTTTGGCGGTTTTTATGCCATCGTGATGGCCATGAACAATCGCTTTGAGGCGTCTGCCATCGCTATTTTTTGTTCAATCGTGTTGGACAGCTTAGACGGTCGGGTTGCGCGCATGACCAACACCCAAACTGAATTCGGTGCACAAATGGACTCCTTGGCCGATATGGTGTCCTTTGGTGCTGCGCCTGCCCTCATCACTTACGAGTGGGCATTAAAAGACCTGGGTCGTTGGGGTTGGTTTGCCGCTTTTGTCTACTGCGCCTGCGCTGCGCTGCGCTTGGCTCGCTTCAATGTGAACACCACGGCGGTTGATAAGCGGTTCTTTCAAGGCTTGCCTTCCCCCGCGGCGGCAGCTTTGGTGATGGGTTTTATTTGGTTGATGACCGATCTTGAATTTGTACCTTCAGATAACCGTTGGCTGATGTTTGTGGTGTGTCTTTATGCTGGTTTGACCATGGTCAGCAATGTCCCTTTCTACAGCTTCAAAGATTTCCAGATGCGCAAAAGCGTGCCGTTTGCCGTCATTGTTTCCATCGCGCTGGTCATCGCCTTGATCAACATCCATCCGCCCACAGTGCTTTTCAGTTTGTTTCTTTTCTATGGGATGAGCGGCTATGTGGTGTATGCATGGCGAAAGTACAAGGGCCTGCCTACCAGTGTCATCAGTACCTCCACAGATGAGCCAGATGAAAAAGGCTTGCACTGAGAAGTCATTCCCTGGCGATGTTGCGCACATTAGCCTGTGATACATTTGGACTATGAATATTGCACTTCTACTACTGCTTCAAAGCTTTCACGGGCTGGATCAGTAGCGTTTGCGCGATTTTCCCCAAGGCCCGTTTGCTTACCGCATCGGGCCTTTTTCATTGGGGCTGAACGGGTTGCATCGGAAGATTGAATTCTCAGGAGCTTAAATATGGCTGATAAATTGATTATTTTTGACACCACTTTGCGTGATGGTGAGCAGTCACCCGGCGCCTCCATGACACGCGATGAAAAGTTGCGAATCGCCAGGCAACTTGAACGCTTGCGAGTCGATGTGATCGAAGCTGGTTTTGCTGCCAGTTCTGATGGCGATTTTGAAGCAGTCAAGGCAATTGCCAACGCCATCACCGAGTCCACCGTTTGCTCTTTATCTCGTGCCAATGACAGAGACATCTCACGTGCCGCTGAGGCGCTGAAAGGCGCTAAACAGTCGCGTATCCACACTTTCATTGCCACCTCTGCCTTGCACATGGAAAAGAAGCTTCGCATGACGCCAGACCAAGTGTTTGAGCAAGCCAAGCAGTCTGTTCGTTTCGCCCGCAACTTGGTGGCCGATGTGGAGTTCAGTCCAGAAGACGGCTACCGAAGCGATATGGATTTTTTATGTCGTATTTTGGAGGCGGTGATCGCTGAAGGTGCAACCACCATCAATGTGCCTGATACCGTGGGCTATGCAGTCCCCGAGTTGTACGGCCTCTTTATCAAGACATTAAGAGAGCGCATACCGAACTCCGACAAAGCTATTTGGTCGGTCCATTGTCATAACGACCTTGGCATGGCGGTGGCTAATTCTTTGGCTGGCGTTCAAATTGGCGGCGCTAGACAGGTCGAATGCACCATCAATGGCTTGGGCGAGCGGGCAGGCAATTGCTCTTTGGAAGAAATTGTCATGGCAGTCAAAACCCGAAAGGACTATTTCGGGCTTGAGCTTGGCATAGACACCAAACATATTTTGGCGGCCAGTCGAATGGTCAGTCAGACCACGGGTTTTGTGGTTCAACCCAATAAAGCCGTGGTGGGTGCCAATGCCTTTGCCCATGCTTCAGGTATTCACCAAGATGGTGTTTTGAAAGCGCGTGACACCTACGAAATCATGCGGGCAGAGGATGTAGGTTGGGGGTCCAACAAAATCGTGTTGGGCAAGCTGAGTGGGCGCAATGCCTTCAAGCAGCGCTTACAGGACTTGGGTGTAGAGCTTGACAGCGAAGCCGAAACCAATGCCGCTTTTGGTCGCTTTAAAGAATTGGCTGACCGTAAAAGCGACATCTTTGACGAAGATATCTTGGCATTGGTCAGTGAAGAAAGCGTTTCACACGACAACGACGTGTTTTCCTTTGTGAAGTTGTCGCAACACAGTGAAACTGGGGAGATGCCTTTTGCCTCTATCGTCATCACCGACCAAGGCAAAGAGATTTCCTGTGAAGCGCATGGTAACGGACCAGTCGATGCCTCCTTGAAAGCCATTGAAAAGCATGTGCAAAGCGGCGCTGAGATGGTGCTTTATTCAGTCAACGCCATCAGTGGCTCCACAGAAAGCCAAGGTGAAGTCACTGTGAGGCTTCAAAACAACGGACGCATTGTGAACGGTGTAGGAGCCGACCCTGATATCGTTGTCGCCTCTGCAAAAGCATACTTAAGTGCTTTGAATAAATTGCAGAGTAAAGCTGAACGCGTAGCGGCGCAAGGCTAATACAGGCGGTTGTTCTTGTCATATTTGTCAAGATACAGCCAGCTGTTTACCTGAAAAATTACACGCAAGTCATTGATCTTGCGTGTAATTTTAAATCGCACTACACTAGTGCATCTAGGTTGATCGGGGCCTTCACTGGGACACCATGTTGAAAAGTTTGAATACACATTTTTTTGTTGCTTTTTGCGTTGCCGCCCTTTTGGCTTGGGCACCTTCCTCACAGGCTGGAACTGTCAACAAAAAACTGAAAACCAAATCGGTTGCAGTTGCCAAGAAAAAAGTACGTGTTTACAAAGCTATTCCACCTCGGCCTTCCTTTGGCAAACTGGCGGGCTTGCATTCGGTTGAAGACGATCAAATTGCACTTAAGTCCAGCGTGGCCTACGTGATTGACCAAGACACCCAAGAGGTCTTGCTTAGCAAAAATGACCAAGCAATTTTGCCTATCGCTTCTATCACCAAGTTGATGACTGCTTTGGTTGTGCGCGAGGCCAATCTCGATATGGACGAGTCCATCACTATTTCTGTTGATGACATTGATACCGAAAAAGGCAGCGGTTCACGTTTGCGCCCAGGTACCACCTTGACTCGCGGTGAGTTGTTGCATTTGGCGCTGATGTCCAGCGAAAACCGTGCTGCCCACGCCTTAGGTCGTACCTACCCCGCAGGAATTGATGCATTCATTGCGCAAATGAATGCCAAAGCAGCCCAATTAGGTATGCGTGACACCCGCTATGCTGAACCCACGGGTTTGTCAAGCCGCAATCAATCAAGTGCCAAAGATTTGGCTACCTTGGTGGCCTTTGCTGCGAATGATCCCACCCTGCGTGAGTTGTCTACCTCGAATGGTTTCCAAGTCGAAGTAGGTCATAAAACCTTGAAATACCGCTCCACCAACCGCTTGGTCTCCAATCCCAATTGGGATATCGACTTGCAAAAAACCGGCTATATCTCCGAGGCAGGTCAGTGCTTGGTAATGCAAGCCAAGGTGGCTGGTCGTAAATTGATCATGGTCTTTTTGGACTCTGCCGGTAAATTCAGCCGTATCGCAGACGCCGAGCGCGTTAGGCGCTGGGTAGAAACCCGTCACCCGCTTGCTTCTTCCTAAGGCTGGGTGCTATGCCCCAGTTGCAATGAAATTTGCTGGGCGGTGTCTAGTAATTTAGGCAACCACGATTCATCTAGCCGGTCTGCAGGTGCAGATATTGACAAACCGGCAATCAGCTTGCCTTGGTCATCGTATATGCCGGCGGCCATGCACCTGACTCCCAACTCAAGCTCCTCGTTGTCACTGGCCACGCCTGACTGGCGAGATTTGGCAATTTCTTTTTCCAGCGCAGCCAATTGGGTGATGCTGTTGCGGGTGTGCCCAGGCAAGCCGGTTCGGTTGGCATAGGCCCGAACTCGCACGTTGTCGTCGGCGGCTAAAAACAATTTACCAACTGAGGTCAAATGCAGGGGGGCTCTGCCCCCGATGGCACGCACCACTTGCATACCTGAGCGCTCGCTGTAAGCGCGTTCTATGTAGACGATCTCATCCCCTTGACGAACACTGAGGTTCACCGGTTGTTGGGTGAGTTGATGCAAATCTTGCATCGGCTCCAGTGCGACATCTCTGACATTGAGACGCGCTTTGACGCAGTTGCCTAACTCCAGCAAACGCATTCCCAGTCGGTAATGCCCTGATTCGGGGCGGTCTACATAGCGCCCCAGCACCAAATCATTCAAGATGCGATGGGTGGTAGAAGGGTGTAAGCCCGTCTTTTCGCTGATGTCCTTCAGAGTCGCTGAGCCTTCTTTGCCTGCCAATACATCTATCAGGGCGAACATACGTTCTAAAACCTGAATGGAGGGAGAAGGTGTTTGGCCTGCTATTACTTTTCGCATAGCGATATCTTACAAGGGGGTTTTCAGACGTCTTCCCACTCGCCTTCGATCAGCACTTGGTGGGGGCCAAACTGGGCTTTGTAGTTCATCTTGGTACTTTGGCTGATCCAGTAGCCCAAATACACATAGGGCAAGCCAAGCGTTCGGGCTTGTTCAATTTGCCACAGAATGCAAAAGGTGCCCAAGCCTTTGGCGGCCAAGGGGTCATAAAAGGTGTAAACCGCAGACAGCCCGTCATTGAGGACATCCAAAATAGACACCATGCGCAAAGCACCCTCAGGCGTTTGTGGATCGGGGCTTCGAAATTCCACCAGACGCGAGTTAACTCTGCTTTGCAACAAAAACTGGGTGTACTGTTCCACGCTGTCTTGGTCCATGCCGCCACCTGCATGGCGTCCATTTTGGTAGGCAAGGTACAACTGGTAATGCTCGGGGGCATAAACCAATTTGGATATGCGCGGCTGCAAATCCTCATGCTGCTTTAAAGCTCTACGCTGACTGCGTGTTGCCTTGAACTCATCGACCTTGATGCGTAAAGGCACGCAGGCGCGGCAACCATCGCAATAGGGTCGGTAGGTGAACATGCCGCTGCGGCGAAAGCCTTTGGCGACCAGTTCAGAGTAAGTATCGTTGTGGATCAGATGGCTAGGGGTGGCCACCTGAGACCTGGCCTGTCTATCAGCTAAGTAGCTACAAGGATAGGGCGCTGTTGCATAAAACTGCAACGATTGGAGCGGCAAATCCTTGAGATGGGTCACAGCGAAGCGGTAAGGGTTAAAAGTTCAGACCAGTATAAAGGCTCGAATTGCCAGCGCAATGGGGGCAGCGTTTGGGCAACACGGATATGTTCAAGAAACTCGCGTCTGGGTAGCTCGCCTCCTCCCATCAAAGCCAAATGGGGGGTGTTTTGTTGGCAGTCCACCATGCTGACTTGGTGGGCTTTACAAAAAGCCACCAAAGCAGCCAAAGCGATTTTGGAGCCATTCGGTACCAAGCTGAACATGGATTCACCAAACACGGCATGTCCAATGCTGACGCAATAAAGACCGCCGCAAAGCTGGCCATCGATCCAAGTCTCCACGCTATGGGCAAAACCGGCGGCATACAAGGCCTTGTAAGCGCTGACCATGTCCGCCACGATCCAAGTGCCGTTTTGCCCAGGGCGAGGCGCTTTCGCGCAATGCTCAATGACCGCATCAAAGGCGGTGTCTATACGGATCTCCCAATTTTTTTGCGTCTTCATCCATTGCCGCAGGGAGCGGTGGAAGCGGAAATGCGCGACCTGCAAGACCATTCGAGGGTCAGGGCTCCACCACAACACAGGTTGACCTGCGCTAAACCAAGGAAAGCAGCCTTTGCTGTAAGCTTCTCGGAGACGCTCCACAGCCAGACCACCGCCTGCAGCAAGTAAGCCCGCCACGCCATGGGAACCATCCCATGCTGTTGAAGGGTCTGGCAGCGGATCATCGGGCCTGAGATAAATCAGGGCTGGCTGGTTGGGTGGCATGGGCGAAGGAAAAGACAGGTTTCAAAGGAGAAGATACACCATGAACGATTGGGTTTTGAGGGAATCGCCTGCCGTTGGCGTGACGCGTTTGGTGCTCAACCGTCCCGACAGCTTCAATGCGCTGTCAAGCGAGATGCTCAGCGCCTTGGACGACGCTCTGCAAACGGTGGCGCAAGACGCTTCGACTCGCGTGGTGGTCATTGCGGCAGGGGGCCGCGCCTTCAGCGCCGGACACGATTTGCGTGAAATGCGCAACCACCCCGACCACGATTTCTATACCCAATTGTTTGCCCAGTGCAGCCGGATGATGTCGCGTATTCAAAATCTGCCTCAACCCGTGATCGCGCAAGTACAAGGCATTGCCACTGCGGCAGGGTGCCAGTTGGTCAGCATGTGTGATTTGGCTGTGGCCAGCCAAGACGCTCGGTTTGCCGTATCAGGCATCAACTATGGCTTGTTTTGTTCGACCCCCAGCGTGGGATTAAGCCGCAATATGCACCGCAAGCAGGCGATGGAAATGCTATTGACTGGCGACTTTATCGACGCGGATACCGCCAAAGAGCGTGGTTTGATCAACCAAGTGGTGCAGGCTGATAGCCTGGGTGAGGCGGTTTTACAGTTGTGCCTCAAGATCGCGGCTAAACCAGAGCCTGCGGTTCGATTAGGTAAAGCTTTGTTTTACCAACAGCTGGAGATGGGCTTGAGCGCAGCGTATCAGTTGGCGGGCCAAACCATGGCTTGCAACATGATGGAAGACAGTGCCCAAGAGGGCTTTCAAGCTTTCTTGGACAAACGAAAACCCAATTGGTCTGCTGGTTGAAGCCCTAGGCTTGTTCAGTGTGGGTTTTCAAAGAACACAATATTTGAATAGCTGCTGAATTCGAAGTAGACACGTTTTTCGTTGGGGTCGGCTTGCATATTCAGGTTTTCGTCTAAAACCCCATAGCCGTAGCGGTAGTCGCGGGCTTTGCCGTCATCTGTTCCCAAAGCCGTGCTGAGTTTGTCCACCTTCAGGAAGCGGCGCACCAATTTATCACCAGCATAAATTTCAAGTACGCCATCGGTGCCCGTCCAGTTTTGGATTCCGCGTCCAATTTTGTTTTGTTGCTCTTGGGTACAAGCGCTAAGCAGCAGCAATCCCATCAGGGCTATGGCTAAGCGGGTACGGGTCAAAAAGAAAAAGCCAACTTGGGGTTTCATGGACAAGCCTTATTTTTTCACGATCAACTTTTGAATGCTCTGAATTTGTGTTTTAAAAATCTTGTCGGCGTCATCGTAGATTTTTTGGCACAAATCGGACATATCGCTGCTTTCGGTTTCTTTGCGCAGCAACAAAGCCGTGCCTTTCTTCAACTCTTGGTAAGACACAGGAATCGTTTGTCCCGAAGGAAGCTGCAGGGTGTCGATATTTTGAAAATAGCCTTTGAATTGGTTGGCAATGCCTTCACGCTGACCTGGGCGGGTGAGGAAGTCTTTGGGGATAGCGTTTAAAAACTGGTTCAGATCGAAATCGGGATAGGCCTTGCCTTTGCAAATCGGGTCGGCGTCAATTTGCTTTTTGTAGCCAAAGGCGGTGATGACACCAAACGTAGTTTGGTAAATCCGGTCGTCGTTGCTGAGTTCTGCGGCACACAGTGACGAGCCAAGCGAGAAAAGAATGGTGGCAAGGGACAGTTGTTTCGCGATGCAGTTGTTTTTCATTTTGTTTCTGTTGTGGTGACTGTGGTGGGTTTCTTTTCCCAAAAAACAGCTTTATCAGGAAAAATCCAGCGGATACCACCGCGTGGTTCGGTGACATCGCCTTTGAAGCGGGGAATCAGTTGCATGGTGATGTGCGCCACAGTTTGACCTGCGGCAAAACCTTCATTGATGCCAATATTGAAGGCTTGAGGGCTTAGCTCAGTTTTCAGCACATTTTTAGCGCGAATCATCATGAAAGTGAGGTCTTCGCGCTCTTGGTCAGTGAGGTCGAAATAGGATTCGACGTGACGGCGCGGGATGATGAGGGTGTGGCCCGGCGAGACAGGAAAGACATCGCGAAAAACCAAAGTCAGCGGACTTCGATCGATGATGCGCGACTCAGACAAATTGCAGTATGTGCAGACGTGGGGTTTATCCATAAGTCATTATCTCGCTTTAAGCAGGTCTTTTGGCCTTGGAGCGGATAAAGCTCACAAGATCCCAAATTTGGTCTGGGGTGAGTATGTCTTGCCATGCAGGCATGGTGTTTTTTCCGTTGGCAATCCGAAAGGCCAAGATGCCGTCAGGAAAAAACGGTGGTGAGGCAATCATCGTCAGGTCTTTGGGCCTTTTGGCTAACTGAGCGCTTGCAGGTCCGTCACCGACCGCCTCCGGTCCATGGCAACTTAAACAATTCAAAGCCCATATTTGCTCGCCTCTGGCCACCGACTCGATAGAACCTTGAGTGGGATTGGTTTGAAAGGCGGCCAACACCAAATTGCGTTGGAAAAAGACCGAACCCACCAAAACGATTGCTAGGAACATCAGACCTTTTTTAAGCAAGGATGACAAAAGCATGGGGGGGCAGAAAAGCTCTTTATAAGTGGTTCATTCTAGATGGGCAGCTTATGCATTGTCATGGCTGGATGAGAAAAGCGCGCCCTTTTAAGACTGATATGCTTGCTCCAAAATTTGGGAAGCCTTGCTAAGTTATGGCTTTCTCAACTCTAGGTCAGCTGTTTACCAGGGAAGACAATGGGCGATTACACAAATATGTCGGGTTATTACGACTTAATCATGACATCAGGTTATTACGATTACGACAAAATTGTCGACAGTTTGGTTCAACATCTCCCTTTCCCAAATGTTTTAGAAATAGGCTGTGGTACTGGTTTGATATTGGAAACCTTGGCCAAGCGTCAACCTAACATGGCTTTGACCGGCGTGGATTTAACCCAAGCCATGTTGGCCATTGCCCAGCAACGCTTGCAAACTTTCCCCCAAATCACATTACGAAACCAGAATGTGACTGAACTGCACCTAGACCAAAGCTATGACTTGGCTTTTTCCTATGGCGGCGTTTGGTACTTTGTGATCGATGGCGACAAAGAACCCTTTTTGGTCAGCCACATTGCGCAAGAAGAACCCAATCGGCAGGGTCTATCCAAGGTGGCGCAGCATGTGAAAACGGGAGGGCAATTGCTGCTGGGCGTTCAAGGTCCGCACCATGATTACGCCAGTCCTATTTCGAACGGCATGATGTATTCCCAAAAAATCGAGCCTGCTGACCATGGTTTCATCAAGCACTATTACTTAGCCGATGGCGACACAACACTGATGGCACAAACCATTCACTACCGTACCTATGCGTTTGCCGAGGCCTTGGATTTGCTTGGAGGCTTTGGCTTTAGCTACCAGCCTTATTCGGGCGACAAGCCGCAGTTTTTGACCTTTACAAAATCATGAACCCATTGCCAACCCTGGCCTTTATCGGTGTTGGCAACATGGGCAACCCCATGGCTGCGAATTTGATTCGCGCAGGCTATAACGTCACGGTGCTGGATTCGGTCCCTGACAAAACAGCCAATTTGGTGGCTTTGGGTGCCAAACAAGCCCAAACCGTAGCTCAGGCCGTGGTGCAAGCCGATGTGGTGATGGCATCGCTGCCCGGCCCCCCGCAAGTCAGCCAAGTCATGCTGGGTGAACACGGTGTTTTTGCCCATGTACGCGCTGGCGCCACGGTGATTGACACGTCCACCAGTTCGGTGGAGTTGGTGCAAAGCTTGGTTCACACCGCCAGTGCAAGAGGTGTTCATTTTTTAGAAGCGCCGGTCACCAATGCGGTGGACATGGCGGCCTTGGGACGTTTGTCCATCTTTGTGGGCGGCAATCAAGACTGCTACGAAAAACACCTGCCGATTTTTCAGGTCATTGGCGAAAAGATTTTCCATTGCGGCAAACTAGGCAATGCAGCCACCGTGAAACTGCTGACCAACTTGCTGTGGTTTGTGGGCGCAGCCACCATTGGCGAGGCCTTGATGCTGGGCGCTAAAGCCGGTGTGCCATTGAATGTGGTGCAAGAAGCCATCACTTCCAGCGCTGGAGACAGCTGGGTGGCGCGGCATGACATCCCGTCTATTTTTGCAGGTCACTACGACCCGAGTTTTTCGCTGGCCTTGTGCTGCAAAGATTTAGGGCTGGTCAACCAAATCGCCCAGTCGCAGGGCTACTCACTCACCATGGGCGCTCATGCGCAAGCCTTGTTTGAAGAGGCAAGAAGCCGCTATGGGGACGAAGCAGCAGAACTGCATGTGGTGAAGTTGTTGGAAGATCGGGTGGGCATGTTGCTGCGCCCACCACACGGCCAGCCCACGAGCTGAATGAAGCCATGAACTTTCGGGAGAACAGATGAGTCGACAGTCTGAACTGCTGCAAGAGGCAATGCGCCATATGCCCCAAGGCGTGGCAGAAAACTACCGCTATTGGGGGCCTGACAGAACCGTGTTCATTCAGCGAGCCAAGGGCTGCGAGCTGTTCGATGTGGACGGCAAAACCTATGTGGACTTCCGTTTGGGCTATGGGCCGGTGATTTTGGGCTATGGCGACGAGCGGGTAGACCAAGCGGTGATCGCCCAAATTCAAAGCGGCGGCACCTTGACGGGCTTTGCCACCGAGCTTGACACCACGGTGGTTCAGCAAATCAAGGCCTTATGCCCTCAGATAGACAAAATACGCTTTGCCAACTCCGGCACCGAAGCAGTGATGGGGGCGGTGCGAACCGCCAGGGGATTCACCGGCAGGCAACACATGGTGACGGTGGAGGGCGGCTTTCACGGCTTGTACGACGAACTGATGTGGAAGTCTGACATCGAAAACTGGGACGCTCACAGCGGCCAAGCACCTGACGTCATTCCCTTTGGTGCAGGTATTCCTGCCAAAACCCATGACTTGGTCGACATCATCGGTTTGAACGACTTTGCAGCCTTGGAAGATGTGTTTCAGCGCCACGACCACCAGTTGGCCTGTGTGGTGCTTGAGCCCATCATTGGCAATGCAGGCAGTATTGCAGCCAGCCAAGCATGGCTTGCGCGTTTGCGCGACCTGTGTACAGCGCATGGCACTTTGCTCATCATCGATGAAGTGAAGTCGGGCTTTCGCGTGGCCAAAGGTGGGGCGCAAGCTTTGTATGGCATCTATGCAGACTTAACAACCTTTGCCAAAGCCATGGGCAATGGTTATCCGGTGGCGGCTTTTGGCGGCCGTGCGGATGTGATGGATGTCGTCGGTGCCCATTCTGGCGCTGTGGTGCATGGAGGCACCTACACCGCTAATTTGGTGGGACTGAGTGCGGCGCATTGCACCTTGAATATCCTCACCCACACCGATGCGCTGCAAACCGTGAACCGCGTGGGCGAGCGGGTACGCGATTTGTTGGGTCGCGTGTTTACCCAAGCAGGGATTGAACATACTTTTGCCGGCCCTGGCTCTATGCTGGGCATCCATTTCACGCCCACGGTCCCGCAAACCTACCGCGACTGGCGCAAAACCAACAGCAATTTGTACCGTGCGTTTTGCTGGCAGTTGATAGACCGAGGCGTGATGCTGGAGCCGGACTCGCGTGAGCCTTGGTTTTTTTGCGAAGCGCATCAGCACATGGACTTTGCTTGGTTGGAAGAGGTGGCCACCCAAGCCATGGCAGCGGCCATAAAGGAAAAACCCTAGGTTTTTCAGACGCAGTTAGAATTTTTCGTGTTACTTCCTTTCATAAACACCACGGAGACTCCCCTTGACTTCTGCACGCTTTAACCCCTTTCGCCGTCACTTTGCTTTTGCAGCGGCAGCCCTGGCCTTTGCCTTGACCACCCCCGTACAAGCACAACAGGCTAAAAATATCACCCTCATCACCCCCTATCAGCAGTCGGTGACCACCAACGAAATGCTCAACACCTTGTCTGAACTGGCGGGTAAAAAAGGCTGGAAGGCCAATGTCATCGATACCAAGGGTGACTTTGGCCAAATGGCCAGCCGCATGGAAGATGCCATTGCTGCCAAAACCGATGCCATCGTCATCGTCAGCGCCGATCCCAACCAAGTCAAGACCCAAATTGCAGCCGCGGCCGCCAAAGGCATTCCTGTGTTTGGTTGCGACTCAGGCTTTATCCCAGGCATGGTGATGAATGCCACCAGCGACAACACCGCCATGTCTGACGCCATCAGCCAGCATTTGCTCAAAACCATTGGCAACAAAGGCTCAATTGTGGTGTTCACCCATCGCCCCCATCCTGGTGTGCTCAAGCGCTCACAAGCGCTGGACGCCTTGCTGAAAAAGAACCCCAATATCAAAGTTATCAGCGAGCAGCATGTGCAGGTTCCTGGCCCCATTGAGAACGCTCGTAAATCCATGGAAAGCATCTTGACTGCCAACCCCGCTAAAGGCTCTATCACCGCGGTCTGGGCTGCATGGGACGAACCTGCCATCGGTGCAACGCAAGCGATTCAAGCTGCAGGCCGCAATGAAATTGTGGTGACAGGCATTGACGGCACCAGCCAAGCCTCTGACATGATCAAAAAAGGTTCGCCTTTTGTGGCCACCATGAAGCAAAACTTCCGTGGCATGGCCGAGTTGGTGACTGCCCAAATGGAAGCCACATTCGCAGGTAAAAAGCCTTCCACCACTGAGATGTACGCACCGGCCAGCTTGATCACCAAGTGAGCCTATTGCTCAAAGGCGTCGGCCTGACCAAGCGGTTTGGCGGGCTGACGGCATTGGATGGGGTGGATATGGGGCTTCAGGCTGGAGAAGTGTTGGGCCTGATCGGTGAAAACGGCGCAGGCAAGTCCACACTTATCCATTTGCTCACAGGCAGCTACGCCTGTGATGCAGGCTATATCGACAATGCAGGTCATCCACAAGGCCAAGGCGTGGCGGTGGTTCACCAAGACCCGCAGTTGATCGCCAGCCTCAGTGGTTTAGACAACCTGTTTATAGGTCGCACTTTTCCAAGCCTTGCTTTGGGCAACTTGATTTCCCGCAGCCAAATGCGTTCGCAAGCCCTGGCGGCTTGTTCGGAAGTGGGCTTTGTGCTTGCCTTGGACAGTTTGGTGTTGGATTACACCCCCACCCAGCGCTTTCAGCTGGCGCTGTTGCGCTGTGTCATGCAAAAGCCTAGCGTGTTGATCTTGGATGAACCAACTGCTGCATTGACGTCACACGATGCCGAAATACTGATGCAGTTGCTACGTCGCTGGACCCGTGATGGCATGGCTGTTTTGTATGTCAGTCACCGATTAGAGGAAGTTTTACAAATTTCTCAGCGCATTTTGGTGCTGCGTAACGGCAAACAGGTCGGCTTGCTTGAAACAGCAAAGCAAAGCCACGCGGATTTGGTGAGCGCCATGTCTGGCCAGACCCAAAGCGCTGCACCGCAGGTGTCAGCTGCTGTGGCAAATAACACTGTGCTTCTCCAAATGCAGAATGTGCAAACAGTCGATACCCGATTGCAAGGCGTGGATTTGGTCGTGCATGAAGGTGAATTGGTGGGCTTGTATGGATTAGCGGGTGCTGGGCGCAGCGAGATTTTGGAAACCCTCATGGGCTTGCGAGCCGTGCAATCGGGCAAGATGATCTGGCGAACGCAAAGTTATCAACCTTCAGGGCCTGCTTTTGCTGCTCGCAGTGGCTTGGCATTTGTCCCTGAGGACCGTCGTCACAACGCCTTGGTACCCGGGATGAGGGTGCGAGAAAACCTCAGTTTGTCTTTTCTTCACCGTTTAAGCCGTTTAGGCAGTCTGCTACGGGGTCGTGAAAATGCCTTCGCCAAGCATTGGATGCAGGCGCTTGCCATCAAGGCCAGAGACAGCGAACAAGCTGTTTCAGAGCTGAGCGGGGGCAACCAACAAAAAGTGGTCTTCGCCAGGGCCCTGGCTATGCAGCCGAAGTTGCTGCTATGCGATGAACCCACCCAAGCTGTGGATGTGAGTACCCGCAGAGCCATTCACCAGTTGGTGAGAAGCCATTGTGATCAGGGTGGCGCTGCCGTGGTGGTCACCTCGGATTTGGATGAAATGCTCCAATGGGTTGACCGCATTGTGGTGGTACGCGAGGGCAAGACGGTAGCCGACTTACCCAACCAACAGCTGACTGCTGCGCAAGTGTTGTCGTGGTGCTTTTCTGCCCAATCTGCCGCATCAGCATCGATGAAGGAAGCTTTGACATGATGTCTTTACCCATGCGCCAATGGTTGCGCACCTACGCTACGCTTGGTTCTTTGCTGCTGGTCTGCGTCGTGTTTGCTTTTCTCAGCCCGCAGGCTTTTGCGACGGTTGACAACGCCATCAATGTCACTCGCCAAATTGCTTTTTTGGTACTGATTGCAGTAGGTGCTACCTTTGTGATGGCCGCTGGGGAATTTGATTTGTCGGTAGGTGCCATGGCCAGTTTTGCAGGTGTGATGGCGGCACAACTCGCAGTCCTTGGAACAGATGTTGTGGTGTCGGTTGCGCTGACTTTGGGCTTGTGTGTCTTGATGGGCATGTTCAATGGCTGGTTGGTGGGTTACTTTGGTGTTTTGTCCTTCATCACCACCTTGGCAACCGGCACCATGCTGAGTGGCCTGACTTTTTGGTTGACGGGTGGTTCAACGGTTTTTGAAAACATCCCCGATCACTTCAGTTGGTTGGGGCGTGCAGTTTTTGCAGGTCTGCCCGGGCCTTCTTGGGTGATGTTGGGCGTGGTCTTGATGGCTTGGGTGGTGATGCACCAAACGGTTTTTGGGCGACAGTTGTATGCCGTGGGAGGCAACAACCGGGCGGCACGTTTGGCGGGGGTATCGGTGCTTTGGCACAAAGTCGGAGCGTTTGGTTTGTGTGCTTTGGCCGCTGCCATCGCAGGGGTGCTCCTGGCCTCTCGATTGGGGTCTGCCCATCCCACAGGAGGTAATGGCTTGTTTTTACCCGCCTATGCAGCGGCATTTTTGGGGACCACGGCGGTGCGTGGCGGGATGCCCAATGTTTTGGGGTCGCTGCTGGGCGCGGCCACGCTTGGCATTCTTGCAAATGGACTCACCATATTAAATGTGCCCTCTTTTTTGCAAGACATGTTGACCGGTGCGATTGTGGTCGCTGCCATCGTTTCTCAAAAATGGGGAGACGCGAATTCGCGTTAACAACATGAAGTACATCGCCAGCTTTGACATCGGTTCTTCTGCCATCAAGGCCGTGTTGGTCGATAGCCAGTTTCGCTGTAACCATCATTGTTCGCGTGACTATGCCCCCAGTGCGGATGCCCCTGGCGAGCAAGACCCGCATTTGTGGTGGGATGCGTTTTGCCAACTGTTACAGGAATGGTCGGCTCAGGGCGTAGACCTTCAAAGTCTGGCGGCACTGACCTTCAGCGGCCAAATGCAAGACATGATTGCGCTTGACGCCCATGGTGAAGTGGTTCGCTCCGCCGTGCTTTACATGGATGCAAGGGCTGGTGAGCAAGCAGCGCACATAGCCGCCCAACTAGGGCAAGCGAACATAGACCGCGTTACTCGCAACCCATTCAATGCTGGCTCGGTGTTGCCCAAAATCCTTCACTTGAAGGACCATGAACCAGCGCATTTCACCCAAACCAAGCAAGTGCTGTTGGGCGCTAAAGACTTTATTATTTTTCGCTTGACTGGCTCTGCTGTGTGCGACCCCACCACCGCTGCCACCACCGGCATGTATGACTTTGACCATGGTCATTGGGCAAATGCGTGGATGGCCGATTTGCAGTTGGACACCATTCGCCTGCCTGCGCTGCATGCAGCCGGTGAGGTGGTGGGACAAGTGCATGGCGCAGCTGCCCAAGCCACAGGTTTGCCCCAGGATCTGCAAGTGATGTGTGGGCTGGGCGACGCTGCAGCCACCACGCTGGGTGCTGGCATGACCCACGCTTCACAAAGCTATGCCTATCTGGGAACCTCCGGCTGGGTGGCGACCTTGGCACAAGACGTTCACAGGGGGGACATGCCCTTGTTTTTGCTGCCCTACCCTGAGCCAGGGTGGCATATCCGCATTGGTCCCATCAGCAATGCCGGCAGTGTCCACCGATGGGCCTTGCAGTTCACGGCAAAGGAAACTGAGGCGCAGGCCTATGCTGAACTAGAGTCTTTGGTGGCTTCGACTACCACTGACCCCGATTTGGTTTTTTTGCCCTATCTGTCCCCCGAGCGTTTACCGGTGATGACGGATAAGCCGCAGGGCAGTTTCGTGGGACTATCGTTGCAAACCACCCGTGCAGACATGCTCAGGGCCGTGTTGGAAGGCGTGGCCTTGTCCTTGTATTGGGCTTGTGAGGAGGTTCAAGCCGCCACAGCCGAAACGCTGTTGGTGGTAGGCGGTGCGACCCGCAGTGCGGCGTGGATGCAAATCTTGGCTGATGTGTGGAACAAGCCCGTGATAGCTCACCTCGACAGCACCTATTTGGCGTGTTTGGGGGCTGCTGCCACCGCAGCGGTCAGCTTGGGTTGGGCAGCATCTACCAGCGTATTTTTGAAAGCGGCATCACAAGCAACAGCCCAATGTTGCACGCCTAACCCAGACCAAGTTCAACGTTTGGCGATTAAATCGCAAGCCTTTAGGCGCTTGCAAAAACAGCTGTCAAGGGTTTACGGGTAAGTGCGGGCTTCATTGACTGCAGATGGCAAGCGTATCATTCACTTCAAACATCTGAAGGAGATTGCGATGCGTCTTATTTTGAGATCTATGGGACTTGTCATGGCGTGGGTATCCATGAGCTTGGCGCAAGCCGCAGGCGGTGCTTGTAACCCAGTCAGCAGCGATGAGGCCTTAAAGGCTGAAGACGTTCGCTATGCCGCTCAAATGAACAATGATTTCGCCGCCATGGAGAAGCTGTTTTCATCTGACTTGGTCTATATCCACACCAGTTCGGTGTTGGACAACAAGGCTTCTTATATTGAATCCATGCGCTCTGGCACGGTCAAGTACAAGGTCATGCGCCGCTCCGACGTCACCGTTCGCACCTATGGGTGTGTCGCCATCATCAATGGCATGGGCAACTACGACGTGCGGGTCAAAGAAAATGACATGAACGTGGTTTTGCGCTTCACCAGCATTTGGCAGAAAAAGGACAACGCTTTGGAATTCATTTCTTGGCAGTCCACAAGGGTTCCCTGATATGCGCTATTTGCACACCATGGTGCGTGTCACCGATTTGGATGCTTCTTTGAAGTTTTACCGCGATGCTTTGGGCCTTGAAGTGATCCGCCAAAAAGACGTGCCGTCTGGGCGTTTCACCTTGGTGTTTTTAGCAGCGCCTGGCGACCACAGCGCCCAAGTTGAACTCACCCACAACTGGGACCCCGAGGTTTTACAAGGCGGACGCAATTTTGGTCACTTGGCCTATGCGGTTGACAATATTTACGCCAGTTGCGAGCATTTACAGCAGCATGGCGTGACCATTTTGCGTCCCCCACGCGATGGCTATATGGCTTTTGTGCGATCTCCTGATGGCGTGTCTGTCGAGCTATTGCAAGCCAATGCGCCACTGCCACCCGCAGAACCTTGGGCGTCCATGCCCAATGTTGGGCAATGGTAGGGGTATCGGCTCACGCAGCGGCTGCGCAGTTGCTGCCTGCTTGGCAAGCGCCTCACCAAATCGCAGCCATTGAGGCAATCGTGCGTCCCCAAACCCGTGGCGAAGGCTATGCGGTTCAGCAGGCCTTGTTGGCCGCGACAGGTGACAAAGCCATGGGCTGGAAAATCGCGGCCACCAGCACTGCGGGGCAGCAACACATTGGCGTCAGTGGCCCCCTGGCGGGGCGCTTGTTGGCTTCGCGTTGTTTGCCTGATGGCGCTGCGGTTTCTATGCACGGCAATGTCATGCAGGTCATCGAAGCCGAATTTGCTTTTCGCATGGGGGCCGATGTGCTGGCGCAGGGCGCCACGCCTTTGACGGTGCAGCAGGTCATGGCGCAAGTGGCGGATTTGCATTTGGCCATTGAAATTCCCAATTCCCGTTACCAAGACTTTGTCACCGCAGGCGAGGCTCAGCTCATCGCCGACTTTGCTTGTGCCAGTCACATGGTGCTGGGCGCAGCGCTCACCACCGATTGGCGTGGCGTGGATTTGGCCGCACAAGCCGTGCAGGTCAATCGTGGCGGCGAGGTGGTGGCGCTAGGAAAAGGTTCCAACGCTTTAGGCGACCCCCGTGTGGCCCTGACCTGGTTAGCCAATGAGCTGATCAGCCACGGCATGCATCTGCAGGCCGGCGATGCGGTCATCACAGGCACCTGTGTGGTTCCCGTACCAGTGCTTGTGGGGCAACATTTAACTGCCCAATACCCTGGCCTGGGCGAGGTATCGGTTGCCATAGCAGCGTGAGTGCTCCTGATACCTTCGATCCGCAGTTGTTGTCGCAAGTGGCTGCTTTGCCTCCCCTGCCGGGCGTCTACCGCTATTACGACGCTGAAGGCCAAGTGCTGTATGTGGGCAAAGCCAACCACCTGAAAAAACGCGTCAGCAGTTATTTCCAAAAAAGCCATGGTGGCACCCGCATTGGACATATGGTGGGCAAGATTGCCCGCCTTGAAACCACGGTGGTGCGCTCAGAGGCCGAGGCCTTGCTGCTGGAAAACAACCTCATCAAGACCCTCAAGCCGCGTTACAACATTTTATTTCGCGACGACAAAAGCTACCCTTATTTGAAAATCACCCGTGCCCAAAAGGGTAGCCCCGATGCCTTGGGTCATCCCCATCCCAAAGCAGCGCCAAGGGTGGTGTATTACCGCGGTGCAGTGGACAAGCACCATGATTACTTTGGTCCTTACCCCAGTGTTTGGGCGGTACGCGAGGCCATTCAATTGATTCAAAAAGTGTTTCGCTTGCGTACCTGCGAGGACACGGTGTTTCGCAACCGCAACCGTCCTTGCTTGTTGCATCAAATCAAGCGCTGTTCGGCGCCTTGTGTGGGCATGGTCAGCCTAGAGGACTACCAACGCGATGTGCAAAGTGCTTGCGAATTGCTGCAAGGCCACACCCAAGATGTGATGCAGTCGCTGGAAAAGCGCATGTTGACCCACGCAGAACGCTTGGAGTTTGAACAAGCTGCTGAAGTGCGCAACCAAATCAGCGCCTTGTCCAAGGTCTTGCACCAACAAGCCGTGGACACGGTGGACGACCGCGATGTGGATATCTTGGCCGTGGTGGTGCAAGCGGGCAAAGCCTGTGTCAACTTGGCCATGGTTCGAGGTGGGCGGCATTTGGGTGACAGCCCCTATTTCCCAACCCATGCCGATGGTGCGGAACCTGTGGAGGTATTGGAGGCGTTTTTAAGCCAGCACTACCTGGATGTGCCACTGCCGCCCACGCTGATCACCAACCATGCGGTGGATAAAACCTTGGTCAGCGCTTTGTCGGCTCAAACAGGCGTGAAACTGCATGTCATCCACCAACCCCGTGAGCAACGCAAGGTCTGGCTTGAGATGGCGCAGCAAAACGCCGCCTTGAAATTGGCCCGTTTGCTGGCTGAAGAAGGCTCGCAGCAGTCGCGTACCCGTTCGCTGGTGGATGCGCTGGACATGGCGGTGGAAGACTTGGACAGCCTTCGCATCGAGTGTTTTGATATTTCACACACAGCGGGTGAGGCCACGCAGGCCTCCTGCGTGGTGTTCCACCACCACAAAATGCAGGCCAGCGAATACCGCCGCTACAACATCGAAGGCATCACGGGCGGCGACGATTACGCGGCCATGCGCCAAGTCTTGACCCGCCGTTACAGCAAATTGGCCGAGGCGGTGCGTTCTGGCGAAGCTCGCTTTCCCGACTTGGTGCTGATCGATGGCGGCAAAGGCCAAATCAGCATGGCCACAGAGGTGTTCACCGCCCTCGATTTAGACCTGTCACGCTTGGTGGGCGTGGAAAAAGGCGAGGGACGCAAAGTGGGTTTGGAGGAATTGGTGTTCGCCGATGAGCGACCCAAACTCAGTTTGCAGGCTGACTCTGCGGCCTTGATGTTGGTTGCGCAAATCCGCGATGAGGCGCACCGTTTCGCCATCACCGGTATGCGAGCCAAGCGAGCCAAGGTGCGAACAGGGGGCAGCAGCTTGGAAGACATCCCAGGCGTGGGGCCAAAGAAGCGAGCCAAGTTGCTGCA
>Ga0214921_10003153_pt1 | contig 25655 bp, 17 predicted proteins | sample LL1505_MetaG_FD_177992 | JGI IMG/M metagenome (GOLD analysis project Ga0214921, IMG submission 177992) | Freshwater microbial communities from Lake Lanier, Atlanta, Georgia, United States - LL-1505 | ecosystem: Environmental > Aquatic > Freshwater > Lake | place: USA: Georgia | collected... | reverse complement strand
TGCAAATCTATCTGGTGGTATCTTTCCCATGAATTCTGCACAGACTACACAATTCTCATAGTCTATAACATGAAAAGCAGAAAAGTCAGAAGAATCTCCTCGAGAAACATCTGCAGAAATGACATATTTTCGACCATGCTCGGGATTTTTCCACACCCAAATTCCGTTCTGAGGCCCTTCTTTTAAAAGAGGTGGTCTGATCAGTCCTCTTAATTTTTCAAATTCAGTAGGCTGAAGGAATGTGTCTCCAGAAGATATGAAGTCGCATAGAAATTCTTGAGCTATCTGTCTCTTAGTGAGATTTCTAGTCTCCTTGTTGAACCACTCCTGGTTGTGTTCTGGATGGACATCCCACGGAAGCCTTATGGGATTAAAATCATTCGCTCCGGATTCTGCTTCAGTCCACAGCTTGTAGTATTGTCCTCCAACACCATTAGGTGTGGACAAGATGATTGCAGAACCACCGGTAGAGAGAGTCGGATAGAGTGAAGTCCAAATGTCGTCGAAATCTCTAATGAATGCGGCTTCGTCAACAATAAGAAGTGCCAAAGCTTCAGAACGACCTGCATCAGGAGAAGTCGGAACTGCTGTTATTGTAGATCCATTGTCAAATCTTATAGATTGCTTAGTGGGTTCAAACTTTGTGAGCAAAAGCCAAGGAGGTAATCCGTCCAACATTGTCTTAACCTTCTTGACGAAGTTGATGGCAGTATTAAGCTTGGTGGCGATGACGAGGATGTTCTTGTCTTTCTTAAATATCGCGTACCAAACTACATAAGCAGCAGAGACAGTAGAGAGACCCAGCTGTCTAGACTTAAGAACAATGTTAAATCGGTGTTTCTGGAAGTCTTTTACACAATTGTCCTGAAAATCATAAGTGTCAAAGGGTATTAAGCCTCTCAGCTGATGCTGAATCTTGCAGTACTTCTTCATAAAGTACGAAGGATCTTTTCCGCACTTCAGAATTTCAGAAACAATGAGCTGTCTAGATGGTATTCCCACGGTCATGCAATCTCGAAAACTGTCTTGCTCCTATAGTACGCAGTTCTTTTTGGATTGTGAACATTAAAACCGATTATCTCGATTGAATCAGTCGTGCTCTCTTTTACTTCTTTGATCGAAAGAGATTCACCTGTTAAATCTTTGTATACTGACTTGACGTGATCCATGTACTCTTTTACGACTCTTTGAGATTCTTCCTTGCAAGACCTCTTCATTAATATCATTTCTTTTTCAGAAACGAAATTAGTGATGACTTTATATGAAGCCAAGAGCCTGTCCGACCCCAAGAAAGTCACCTTGACTGAGTATGAAGATGACTGTGGTGTAGATGAACGTCCCCAAGTTGTGTCTATGGCTTGTCCGAGGGCGTTGATGTTAAGTGTCTTGGGCATATATGCGACTCTCCTGCGATTTAAATATGACTTACGCTGTATTTGTTGATCACTTCCTCAGCGGTTGGTCTCCAACCTTCCTTCCATCTTTCTTTGTTAGGATAAGCCCAAAAAGTAGAACATGAATCACAACAATTAAATTTGTTCATCGACTCATCGTCAAGAGGTCCTCCCATCACAGAACCGCAAACAGGACAAAAGACGTTATTTATTGCTTCATAACCTTCAGGCTTAATAATCAAAAATCCAGTGGGGTGTTCTGCAATGACTCTACCTCTTGTATATTGTTTCCACTCCATCATGAAAACTCCATCCTTGAATCCTTCTCGTTTTTTGTTATCTCTAGTATATGGTCTGCAGAATCTTTTATTCCATCGACGTGAGTTATTACTATCACAGTCTTAAAGTAACTCTTTAAAGACGAAAGAAATCGGCTGCAAGATTCAACTCCTGCACTGTCTAGAGCGCCAAAACCCTCGTCTATCACAAAGAAGTCAGGGCGAGGAAGTGCCGAAACATTAAGCATTGCTACCCTAAGAGCTATGGAAGATATCATCTTCTCCATACCAGAACAGAGCTCTATTATTCTTCGTGAATCACCATAGTTGATGTAAATCTCTAACGAGTCAGTGTCTTCGTCTGACTCAACTTCGACTGTAAAATCCACTATTCCTTGAAGAATCTTGGAGACTTCCGAATTTATCAGAGGCAACTGATTTTTTATCACAAGAAGAGGAATTCCTTTCTTAGAAAAAGCATTAGAGACGAGCTCGTGTGTCCTCACATTAGACAAAAGATTGTCTCTGCTCTTTTTTTCGTCTTCAAGTTTATCAAGGTCTGAATTTAGTTTTCCAAGCCTGGATGCACACAATAATTTTTGCGTATCATAGTCTTTGATTGTTTCGGAGACTTCCGACATCTTTGTTCTAATCAAAATAGACTCTTCATTGTCTTCTTTTAACAAAGAATCTTGCAAATCAGACAGCTTCTTTTCTGCTGCCTTTAAATCTTCTGAACAGCTCTTGCAAGCAGAAAGTATTTTTGCTATATCAGTCTCTTTTTTTGATATCTCAAGAGAGATTTTACCAAGCAATTGATGAGCCTTTTCGTGTTTTTCTATCTTGCTAACAACCGTTGCATCATTTACTAATTCAAAAGATTTTTGAGCTTCTTCGAGGACCGAAAGAGCTTTCTTCACCCTTTTTTCCTGTTCAACAAATAAAGACTTGTTTTTATGTGCATCTTTGATGAATTTGCACGAAGGGTATTCATCCCCACAAGGGACTTCGTCAAGAATATTCAGAGACTTTCTTTGAGAAGTAAGAAGTGTGTCTTCTTTGTCATGAAGATGTTTTAACTCTGTTATTGCACTCTGAAGCCTACGCTGGGTCTCTTGTTTTGATCTAAGAAAAACTACATCAATTGAATCAAGAAGATCCTGCAATGCATCTTGTTTTTCTTGTAGTTTGCTTACATCATTTTCAAGAATCTCTATCTGAGAATTGCAGTCACTCGACTTTCTCTTTAAGAATTCAACCCTTCTTTGTTGGACATCAACGTCCTCTTTTGTCACTGGAGATGAAGCATGTTTAGAAAGGTCTTCGCGTAAGAGCGCAAGGGAGGTCTGTCCCTCAAGTGACAGATCAGAGAGCTCTCTGATCTTGTTTTCTAAAGCAGACATTTCTGATTTCAGTTGTTCTCTAATTTGTTCCCAATTTCTCTCGGGGTAATTCTTCAACTGAGATTTAATAGATGTCACCTCTTTGGAAGACAAATCATGCATCCTGTCAAAAATGTCGAGGTCTAAAAATCTGGAAAGGATTGATCTTCTTTTTGAAGATCCTTGATGTATGAATATGTTCGACTCTCCTTGGGCCGAAAGAGACGTCATCAGGAAGTCGTCCGGGTGACCTAGAAGAGACCGAACCGTCTTTTCAGTGTCATTTCTTTGTTCTCCACAAAGGTCATCCATGTCTTCACCGTCTTCTCTCATTCTGAAGAGGTTTAGTGAAGTTGATGCGTTTATAACTCCTTTTTTGTTTGCAGATTTTGTTGTTTGTCTTTCAACTACATAAGAAGTGCCGTTGTGATCAAGTACGACTCTTGCAGAACAAAAATCTTTTCGAATATTGCAAATGTTTATGTTCTTGACAGGACCTCGGTCGGTAGAGTTGAAGAGCGCATACATGAGAGTACCGACAATTGAGGATTTTCCAGTTCTATTTTGACCAAATATTCCTACTATTCCATTAAGCTTCTCAAAATTAATGACATTATTTTCTCCATAAGAGAACATATTGTCCCACTCAAGTCTCCTGAGAGACCACTTGGAGTAGCGAGAAATGTCTTCAGAAGTAGCTGCTTGACTCAAATAGGTGCGTGAAACATCAGAAAGGTTATTTGTCTCATCTTCTGAAAGTCCAAGATCTTTATAGTAGCTCTTCAAGAGGCTCGTCATAGACTCAGGAGTTCTAATGTCTTCTTTTTTTAGAAGAACAGTATTTTCTTTTACAATTTTTGTATCAATTTGAGCGTCTATTTTGTAAGTGACCTCAGTTGCCCCTAAAGAAGCCCTAAGAGTTTCAGTTAAGAGGTGAACATCGTTTTGTGTTATGGAAACATTGGACCTTATCCTGAACCTGGTTCCTTGAGGACACTTTTCTGCAAGATAAAGAGTCTTATCCAAAGATCCGACCCAGTCAATTGTGACAAATGGCTTTGGGTTCGGAAGTAGTCTGTTGGTGACAGACCACTCAGAAGAATTTATTAAATCCCAAAGATAATATCCGTGTTCTAATTCTTCAGAATAATTCTGTTGAATCGGTGTACCTGGATATCCTATCCAGGGTTTGCCGTCTCTGTATCCGAGAAACTGTTGCCTGTGGATGTCACCGAGCATGCAGAAATTGTAGTCTTTAAAAAAGTCAACTGTAATATCTTCTTCATTTATGTCCCACCCTGTCTCGGTAACGCATCCTCTCACAGGACCATGAAATGTGGCAATGTTGATCTCACCTGGGACTGGTCTTACGTTCTCCCAACCTTCCTCATTAAAACAAGAGAATACGCACCAGTTGTAACCTGGTGCGAAGTTGTAGATCCCGCTCTTCTTGTAGAGAAAGACGCGAGGATTCTTCATCGCCTCCACGATGGGAGTGACTGCGTCCTGTCGTGAAAGATTGACGAGATTGCCATCGTGATTGCCGAGGACCATGTGGACAGGTGCGACTGTTGACATGTCGTTCAACCACCACGTGAGGAAGTCAATGTACTCCGGAGAGATACCCGTAACCTTGGTGTGGAAGATGTCGCCACCGATGAAGATGTGGTCTACCTTCTGTGACCTGCAATCTTCAGTGAAAGCCTTGAGGACTTGTCTGTATTCATCGTGGCGAGAGAGCGCGCGGATGTGCACATCCGCAGTGTGCGCGATAATCAAAATATTTCTCCTGAAATAAACTGCACATCTGTTAATCTAGTAATTTCCATGTTGGTATCTTGTCTGTGCACAGTTATAATTGTTCACAATACTAGAAAAATGTTCAAAAACATCTCGCACTATTGTTCACCACTCTGTTCAGTTTAGTGAGGAAATTGTCACCCCACGAGAGGGTCCTCGCCTCTCCCAGTGCGATCTCAAACTCCGCGCGGGACATCGAACCGGGATCTCCCCAGGGGCGAACGTCCACGATCACCACATCGATGTTGTACTCCTGAAGTTTCTTCGCGATCTTCGGGGTCTTCCTGTCCCACATGTCTCCGTCCATCGCCAGGGCCACGGGAGTTCCGTGGAGGAGGATTCTATTGAAGAGTTCGTGGCGTTCATCGAGGTCTGAACCCAACATCGCGGTGGTGTTCTCGGGGCACTTCACGAGGTCGAAGGGACCCTCCACGAGGACTATCTGGCGATCCCACTTGAGGTTGATCTCGTTGAAGATGATGGGGTTCTTGTCCACCTCTGGATTGTCGTACTTGGGGCGCCGGTCCTTGTCTATCGCCCGGGCGGTGAAGTAGTTTAGTTCACCCTTGAAGTTGAAGGAGGGCATGAGGACGCGCCTCTTCCAGCGAGGTTCATTCGAGATCCCGAACTTGAAGTACCACGCGTCCTTCTCCGTGAGCCCGCGCCCGAAGAGGTAACGCCAGGTCGCCTTCACGTCAGGATCGTTCTGGTTGGAGAGAGGGAGGAGGGTGAAGTCCCTGGGGAGTTCAAGCCTCTGTACCTCGGTCCTCTCCCCCGTGACCATCTCGTTGGGGTTCTCGGGCCCACCGAATATCTCACGATAACGGGCCAATTGACCTTGTGTACCATATTTCCGAATTAACGGTGCCATGGTGCGGGTCTTGTAACCACACACCCAACAGTGGGCGGCATCACAATCCGTCTTGATCGAGAGCTTCTTCTTCGTCACATCGGAAGGGGCGCAGATTGGGCAACGAATATCGAAGTTCTTCCCGTTTCCCGACAGGTGCCCCTTTCCGAAAACGCTCTCGAAAAAGGCGAGTTTATCACTGATACTGTAGATGGCCACAGTACAACCGTACCACACACGCGTTCAACTGTTCACAAATGAGAAACGCCTCCGAAGTGGAGGCGTTTTGATCTCTTGGGGAGAGATTTCTTCAGTAGAAATCGCCGGCGTGCGCTATAACTTCTGAGGATCCGTGGCCCGTGATCATCACTAGATCACCGTTTTTGTTGACAGAAGCGGCGCGCCTCCTGTAAGGTATTCCTGCGTGAGGTCCAGCTGTAATTGTCCAAACTGCAGGTTTTGAAGCACCGCGGGGGCTCGCAGGCTTTGGAGAATTTGTAACAGAAAACTCGCCATCATGTGCTAGAATATCATCGGTTCCATGACCCGTGATCTGCACTAGATCGCCGTTTCTGTTGACAGAAACGCCTGAACGCTTATCGTGAGTTTCTCCGGCGTGTGGTCCGGACGTAATTGTGTAAGAAGATTCACTAAGTACCTTCTGAACTTCTTCTTTAATGATGCGGCGGAGTTGGTTGACAGTGAGTTTCATGGCAGTAATTATATTGGTATCTGGTTTTTTTGAAAAAATTACTTCTTTGCTAGACACGCAGCACGGGCGATCACGTAGGCATCGGTGGCATCCCTGCTCCATCCCACTATCGCTCCCGACTTAGGCGTGAGGGGCCACACAACGTGGGACAGGTCGTGTTCGCACATGTGCTTGAAGACTTGCTCCTTGTGGGGCATGCCGGCCACCGAGGTCTTCTGCAACTTCACTCCGCACAGTTTCCTCGCTGATGCCGCGGAGATGTAGGTGGGTTCGAGACCGAACACCTCTCGCCCGATGTACGACACGATGCCGTTGAATCGCATAAGGGTGGTGATGGTGGCAGCGGAACTCATTCCCTTTGAGAATCCGAGGAGCGGCTCCTCGAGGACAAATCCTGAGATCGAAGGAAACTTCGCCTTGAGGACTAGGAGGTCTTGTTTCACTCGATCGGCCTTATCCCACAGGGTCACGCACTTCTTGAACTCGATGCGATCGAGATGGGCGATATTAGCACCTCCACCAGGTGAGATGTCAGGATCCGCTACACAGACCCCCGTAACAGAAGTGGAAACATCGAGGCCTAGGATGAGATTCGTCACGTAGGATTGTTTCCCACAGGGATGATCAGGTAAAATCGTTTTATAGAAGTCCCATTACCTTTAGTTCTGTTTCTGTGACCATTCTATACGTCATCCCACGTTCCTCGCACCAGGCGCGTGCGGCCTGGGCCTTCTTGCGAACGGTGGGTTGCTCGAGTTTCCTCTTCGGTTTAACCTCGATCAACTCTGAGGTTCCATCCTTGTACCTCACGAGGAAGTCCGGGTAGTACTTTCGAACTTTCATGCAACGCACGTTGGAGATGTACTCGATCACCACTGACTCGTAGGACCACGTCTCGACCTCCGGGTGGGCGTCGAGGTGGACCATGATTTTAAGCTCCCATCCACTGCGGTACTTACAGGGCCCGGCGAAGGGAGAGTGGTAGGTACCACGGATGTAGTGGCCCCTTCTCTTCTTCTTTCGCTTCTTTTTGGGAGTTGGCATGTGTCTAAGTTATTGATATTGTTCAATATTTTAATAATCAAACGCCACTTTGAACAGAATCTTGTCGCCTTCTCGCTTTATGATGGGTTGCGCGAGTCGGGCCTTCGCCACCACGTTCATGTTCTCGTCGTGGAAGTTCATGCCAGAGATGTACACGAAGGGCTCGTTGTCCTTGGGGTCGCCAGAAGGCTTAAGGTTTTCATAATTTCTTAAGTACGTGGGATTTGACGAAGAATTAAGAAGACCTGGTCCTGCGAGTATCTCATACTTTTGGGAGTAGATGTTCTGCACACCTCTAAACGATATTTCGTAACCATTCTTCCCAAAGAAGAAAAGATGAGGACTCTTGACGACGACTATTCCTTCGTCGTAAAAAATGTTACCTACAGAATTTTGAGTTGAATGTTCTGTCTCAGAATCTGCCCTGTAAATATTTCCCAGATAATCATCTTTTAAAGTGATGGACACTCTTCCATTTGATCCAGAAAGAGAACTGTCCGACATCACAAAAGAACCAGGAAGTATCCTTCTTCCGTAATAGATGTTGCTGATGTTAAATATTGTCACTTGATTTGATGACGGATCGAGAGTCCTCTGATAAATTGCAAGAGGTGCTCCGAGCTGATCAGATCTTAAAAAGTCAGCATCTGACCCAAGAGACGAAATTGAAGAAGATAATCCTGAAATATAACTTTTGTATGAAGGGCCGGGAATAATTCCCGGATATTCCGGCGTAGGACCATATAAGTCTTCCATGAAATCGTCCGAAATTTCTTGAGAAGCCCCGTTGTTCGATATAGACGCAGTCGAAACAAGCTCATTTAGATTTATGAGACTATAGTCTTTTGTTCTTCTTGTGTCCGAATATTTGCCAGTGTATCTCTCGCTGGAGAGTATCTCGTAGTTTGGATCAAACATTCCGTCATCACACGGAAGGATAGACAAATTTCTCTTTGCAATTTGTCCATCCTGATATAGCAACTGATTGGCATCAAGCTCAGAGTCGTTATGAGAAAGAACTGATCCAGACAATGATATCAGTCTCGGAAATCTTCCGGTGGAAAAGTCTTTGGTGAAGTTCTCAAGATTGATGTAATGACCATTGACCCCAAAAGACATGGCAACATTAAAAGGATCATCTGAAGATCCATCGATTGAAAAGAAGGGTGTCTGAGGAACTCCGCCCTTGCCGTCTACAACTCTTCTTATCGGAGTCTCTTCCACAAAGAACGGAGGTACAAAAAATGCTATATTCTTTGAAAGACATTCTGACCCCAATCCTTTTGAAGCATTTGTAGCAATCTGTGAGTCAGAATAAAATGATCTTCTGATGGATAAGTCATGAACTTCGGCATTTAGAGGATGTCTAAACAAATAGGTCTCTGGGTCATCTTTGACAGAATCAGACGACAGCTGAAGTACTCCAAACCTCTTGGAGGGTTTCTCTGAAAAGAATAAGCTTTGGAGTGAGTTCCCAGAATTTGTCCCCTCATAAAAATTTCCCACAAAAAGTGCATCAGGATTTCCTGAAGACGTGAACGCCTTCGGCATTATTGTTCCTGACGGTATAAGGAAATTCCCTCTGTTCATGCCGTCGACGACAAATGAACCGGTCCCATTGTTCACTAGGTTTGTTCCCCACCTTACAACAACATGATGCCACTTATTGTACCTAAGAGAGTTGTCATCAGAGAGAAAAACAAGGTCGTAAGGATATGCACCTTGAGGGACTGTGGAAGGCGAATAGTCGGCGCTGTGGCTCAACTGCAACTGCAACCTAAATCCTTCTAATTCTCCATTGTGGTTCTTCAAAGACCCCGAAACAAGAGAGACTGCATAGCTTGAGGACATATGAAATATTGTTCCCGCATTGAATACACCTGTTTTTCCATTGTCCCTGTAGCGAGGATTTATATAGAACTCAAAAGAAAATGCACCTGACAGACAGTAAGACCCAGAGACGTATCCTTCATGCTCAGGAAGACTGTCGTCTGATGCATTAGGATATGCAAGCACAGACTCAGTTGGAAAAACAGGAGTTAGCCCGTCATAGTCGGTAAAAAAATTAAGACTATTGTAATTGGTGTATGACCAATCTGCAGTTCCATATTCAACCTTATAGTGTCTCATGAGAACGTCTTTGACATTTCTCTTCATGACACTGTATTTTGTAAAATTGGAAGTGGGGGTGAAGCGACCTACTTCTAAGACTTCATTTTGCTTCACCGAAGAGGAAGAAACAAGCTCCAAGTAAGAGCTTGCTTCAGAAGAAATTGAATTTCCTAAAGATCGATTCGTCCTAGACAGGTCATTGATTACTTTGTGGGTAGAATCAAATCCTGCATCTATGACTGATGGAGGTGAAGTCTCATCAAAAACTTGTACCCTCTCCTTTGTTTTTTCCAAACTGGAAAGACGAGGGTACACTTTGATGGATCCAGTCACACCGGATGATGACCCAGATGAATAAAATCTACTGGGCGTTGTGACTAAAGTGAATGATTCAACATCATCCTTTGTGACTCGTATGACTGACATGAGGTTCCATCTTCAAACCATCAGAAATCCAGGCGAACTCTGAATGTGAGGTCGCGACCTGGGTTCTTCTCAACGGGCCTGCTAAGCTTGGCAACGGCAACAAGCCCACCTGCATTGTCATACAATCCAATGGTTGTGATGTATGAAAACGGCTCTTGTGTCTCATCAGGAAGAGATGGATCATATACCATGAGCCTACCGATGTTGTCTCCCGAGTCCTCAATATAGGTAGGATTTGAAGAATAATTGAAATCATCGGGAAGGGCTCTACAGAATATTAACGATGAATTAATATTTGTCACATTTTGGAAAGTAACTGCAGTAAGAACTCCATCTCCAAAACGGGCATAGCAAAAATGGTCAATTATGTCGTCCATGCTTCCTGATGTAACTAGATCAGGTATTACTTTTGCTTTTTCGGACGTAGCAGTGCCTACCCCTCCTAACGTGATTTGTCCCAGCGGATGCATTGCTGAGATTGTTCCTGAGACGAATTGAGACCCTGATATGATCTTTTCAGCATCAAGAACTACAACGCCAGAGTCGTAGTAGATTAATCCGACAGCATTCGTTGTCGAAGAAGCATTTACAATATATCCATACTGACCACCTACATCGAAATATCTATTTTCAGAAGATCCTATGTCTGTGAAAATTGAAGAACCCGAAGTTGAAGTTCTATAAAGATTTGGAACACCATCGGTGACGACAGAAGGAGGAATATCGCCTTTTTCGGGGTACGTAAAAGTCTTATCAACATAAGATGCAGATTGATAGAACCTCATTGCAAACGTCTCTCTCTTTATCTGGTCCCTAGAGAAAAGACGCTTAAATGCCAAGAAGAGTGCAGAATCTATCTCAGACGTGGATGTAGATGATGTGAATGAAGCATCATCTGGGAGCTTGAACATTGCAGTCCTGTCTCCCAAAAGAGTCTGAGCAAATTGCCCATAAACATCTGTCTTCTCTCTCATCATTAAAGAACTGCTTGGATAGAGATATTTTCCGGACGAGTCTTGTCCTGTTGAAGTAGCAGCAGCTACTCCTGCAGTGTTTGTTGAACCGTTGGAAAGAATGGCATCTGGTGCTGCCAATCCAAATGTCACGTCAAAGACTGGGTTTGCAGTCTGCAAAGTAAAGTCTTGATCATATACAGTTTGAAATAATGAAGATGTGACACCGGGGCCTATTCCTCCCGTGACAAATACTTGATACTTTCTCCTAGAGACAGAAGAGCTAATGTCTTCTTGCAAGACATCAATCAGCTGATTGAGAAATGATCTTGTTGTCTTCTTGTCAGATTCTAAAATCTCTTTGGTTGTCGCCATGTCTCTAATTCCAATTTAAGTTATAGATTTGCCGTGTAGGTGATTGGTATGTCGATGGAGCAACCGTGGCGCTCGCCGATGACAGTAATGTAACCCGTAATTTGTCTCTTAGAGCTCGTTATTCTCTTTCCATAGATAGAAAGAGTCGTATTGTCGATATTTTTGGCCCTAACGGTAAAAGAAATTGATGTCGAAGGAGGGCTCGAAGTGAATGTGTATGTAGCAATCCTACTAGGATCTCCTGAATTTACCATGCTTCTTGCAACATCGGCTTGAGTGAGAGTGCCTCCAATAGGATTCTCTACGACAAAAAATCTGTCAGAAATCTTAATTTTATAGATTGTTTGCAGCAATTCAGCAGGAACAAAATCACCAGTTGTATTGTTGTAATAGAGATCCACTTTGACTGAAAAAGAGCTTGTATTGTTGTTTCCAGTTCTCTCTATTGCAGGAGATGAAGTGGCAAGTTTTAGATATGGAAGATATACTGTAGAAACAGAGACTCCATCGTTTTCTCTTCCTATCAGTTTATATTTAAGAGCTATATTGGGGTTGGTAAGCGCTTCAAATATAGGAGTGTTCTTTTCTATTTTTTCTTTTCCTACAGCTCTTCCGTATTTCCTGATGAGTCTATAGTCGATCTCATCATCTCCTAAGGAATAGTGTGTAATGTTAAATGCACTGTTGGCGGTAGCCAATCTTTGACGTCCATAATCTGTCAAAACTGCGTCGAGAATAATGTTATTTGTGCTGTGATCAAGGTATCCCATATCGCCTCAGGGTGGAACTATCGATGCCGTAATTATGCTTGGTCTCTTTTTTTGTTCTGCAATAAAGACTGTTATTCAGTAAGACCCTTTGGGTCTAAAATATTAATTTTCAACTGCTGAGTCTTTTGGTTGTCCAGATTTATCATTTGAAGAACGTAATAAGAATCAGATCTTTGAGTTTTTGCCTCAACTATTTTATACACCATATCTCTGTCTTCTCTTACTTTTAAATACTCAGGAGTGAAATATACCTTCATTTGACGTGAAGAATCTCCAGATACCCTTATTGTGTCCTTAAAAGCATCAGTGTTAAGCTTCATGTTGGGATACTGCCTTGGAGATCCTGCATCACACACGACTTTAGTGACAATCTTATTTTTATATGAATCAAAAACAACATGGTGTTGAGAAGAATAGTTTGATATCATTCCGTGGGCATCAACAGAAGATAAGGCATAAATGTATTCAGAAGAAATGTAAAATTCTGGATCTACAGTAAAGTCTTCATCAATATGCGTGTATATTGATCTCTCTGCTGAAGATGAATCGTCCTGCCTAGTGACCAGATATTTGTCTTCTTCTTTCATATTTTCAAAGTTATTTGCATCGACTCTTTCACCGGTTTTATATCTCTGTGTTCCTGGTCCAAACTTGGATTTATCGAAACCATACTGAGCAATTAACTCAAATGGCTCTTTAATGGTTTTTCTTCTAAAAATCTGGAATTGCTTTATGTCTCTTTGAGGATTAACAGGGGTATCCCAGTGAATGACAAGGCTCCTTTTCACGTAGTCAAAAGTGAACCTGATGTTATTTGGCTCAGGAGGTGGCTTGTACTCATAGCATTCGACAGGAACTGAAACAGGTCTTGATCCGACATATACAGTTGACACGTCAACAATGTTTCCTTGAACATCGTAAGACATTAACTTTACGCTTGCAACTGTTCTTACCGAGTAGATATAAGACCTTCCGTAAAGAACACTTTTGTCTTCAAGCGAAGTCTTTTCAAAATTTTCTATGTAAAAAGTTTCATCTTTGACAATTCCATCTGCAGTCGTCAGATATCGGTCAACAATGAAACCTATCATCTTGACAGGTTGGCTTAGATTAAGAAGCGAAGTCTTGGAACAATCGTTTTTTATCGACTGTATCTGTAAATTCTCTGCCCTGATGACCCTTAAAGAGTCTCCATAAGAGATGTTAAGTTTTTCAAGATTATCTTTGTCTTTTTTTACTTTTGAATCTTTAAAAACATCAGGAACAATTGCATTGCTAATTTTGACATTTAATGATATGGAATTAGAAATTGACGACATTAAATCGTCTTCGTCGTTTGGATTTCCTTCTTTGTCAAAGATGCTGAGCCCAAGACTTGTTTTTGGCATATCTGCAAGTCTTGAGTATGAATCAGTAAGACCTTTTATGTATTTGAAAGACGGGTCGTCTGAGGAATATAAATTTGCAATTTCCTGTATTTGTTTTTTAGACATCTTAAACACGCTTTCTGCGTCGTGCCTAGACATCCTGCTGTAGTTTTCTAAATCTGTTGAACCTTGTTCTATGGCGGATACGTTAGAAAAAGTGTGGCTGACGTAACCCGGGTTAAAAAAATTGTCTTCAGAAATTATTTTTTCTGAATTGGAAGATATAGACATCGATTCATTGTTGGACTCTGAATTCGAAGTGTCTTGTGTAAGCTGTGAAAAAGAAGGAACTGTCCACTTTAAAGAAACATATCTTGGGATTTTGTCAAGTGAAAGGTTTGAAATCTGAAAAGATATTCTTTCGTCTCGCAGATAATAGTTGTAGACAAAATTAGATTCTAAGTCTAAAACTTCAGGAACATTAATCTCTCTGATGATCTCAGACGGGTCTGACATTGTGCTTTTATAAAATTGATAAGACTTACCAATGTCTTCCGAAGGTATTCCTATCTCTTCAAAATTTGCATAGATCGCATTCTCGTGTCCTCGTGGAACATTTAAGGGTATTGTTGATCTATTTTTAAAATTGACCGGCATCAGTCAAACTCCATTTCATAATCAGAGGGCTCCACTGTAACGAAGTATTCGTCAAGAGACACATCGTTTGGTCCGGAATCTTTGTTCTTATAGGGCTTAGAAGACCTTGATGTTCCATCGTCCCCTCCAGCGAGAACTCCAATCTCTTTTAGGTTGTCAAGAGTTTCTTTTGGTGTAACAGATTCGTCTACATAAAAATCATCAGGGTCTATTATTACAGAAAAAACTCTGTCAAACTTTTTTGGATATGAAATTTTCTTCTTATATAGAGTTGGATCAGAAAAGAAGGTCTCATTTAAAAAATAGCTTTTAAGAGTTTCATCAAAAGGTATAGAAAAGTTCTTTTTGCTTTGTGAATTTTCATCCCTTGATTTATAGACAGGAACCTTAAATTTTGTTCCACTTGTAGGATCTGTGAAAATTGCCTCTACGGTAGAGTTTAGTGCCCCTGAAGAAGATGAGGACGTTGTTGATCTTTTTACATTTTTAGAATAATTTAGAAATTGGTTTTCCATATTTGATAATGTAGATTTTAATTTAGAGAAATTGTTGTATCTGGTTTCGTCAAACCTACATTCAGTGAACCATCTCAAATATTCTTCGCACAAAAAGCTTATTGAATGATTTGCATAAATCTCGAGCTTTTGTGATTCAGACAAGAAGTTTCCATAGTAATCTTTTGGAAAAGATGAATTGTAGTCTCGACATGTAAGAACAAGCCCATTTCCGACAACTATCTTGTTTGGCACGCTAAGAAGATTAAAATCTTCTGTCAAAAATGTTTCATAATTCCAATTGTTTAGAACCCTAGTGGGGAATCTATTCATGTCAAAAAGAAATATCTTTGGAAGAAAAACGACCGCAGGATGTAGTCTGTCAACCTTAAAAATTCTCAGCCTTACAATTCCTCTTTTAAAATCAGAAGTTAAATCACCAGAACTGAAAGACGTAGTCCTTAGTTTTCTATTCAGCTTAGGAGGAATTCCAACAGAGATTATCTTTTTGTTATATCCTTTCTGAGAAAGAAATTCATTTGACTGAAAATATTTTGAAAGAATAGAATAAGAAACCAATTCAATGTCATTGACTGGAAAGAAATCTATAGATCCTGACGGGAGAGTTGACAATTGTGGTAGTGACTTGATTTTTGCATTTGAATCAGTCGTCAGAGAAGCTCTATCTTTGATTTCAGACAAAATGTATCGTGTCAAACGAGTCTGTTCATCAGAGAAAGAGAGGTTCAATAAAGATGATTTCTGGTTCTCAAGAAGATCTCCATCGAGAGCATACAAATTTTTCAATTTTTGTAATTGATCTTTGAAGTTTTTGGTCAGAAAAGACTTAAAAGAAGCCAAAGATGTCCCAAGATCAAAAAGATATTTTCTAAAGACAAAAAGCTGTTTTGCAACAACATCTTGTTCGTCATTGTAATTTTGAATAGAAGAAGCTAATTTTTTTGAACTTTTAGTTACATCAATTTCTCTATAGAGGAATTTTCCATTAAAATAGTCTTCATTAAGAGAATTCATGTCCAAAGGAGCCACAAGAATTCCTGTTTCATAAAGGCTTATTTTTCGAGGACCTGCAGGAACCGGAGGTGGTCTCTTCTCCCACGATTTAATTGACGATTGTGGACTTACATCGTTTGTCGGAGAAATCCAAAGCTGATCTTCATAATTTGGTCCCGTGTATGTGTATTCGATCTTTTGAGAATAAGTCCCAGCAAGACTTTCAGGTGTTTGACTTGCTATTATTCTTAAAATCATGTCAAAACAGCAGAAAAGATAAGCAGTTTTTTCGAAACCCGAATACAGAGTTTTTTCTCCTCTGTATATGGAAGAATCTTGATGAATTTCTTTTAAAATTTGTACAATTATTCCCCATAAACCTGACATTCCATTTATGTTAAAAATTTTGTCCTGTATTGTGTTCAGATAAATCCCTTGATCTGCCGTTTGATCTGCTTGATTTATAATTCCTGGTTTTTCACTTACTGTAAATATGTAAGTCCTTGATTCATTGGAAGCTGCAACAAAGACTGAATCGTATTGTTCTTTAGTCTTTACACTTGCAATTAGGCTTGCTATTCTGAGCTTTATTTCACTTATTGTAAGCTCATTTGCATTGCTATAAGAAACCATTTGCATATCCCCCTGCCAGTAAGTCTTGTCAGGGACTGTCAGTTGAGCATCTAAGACGTTAATAATCCACAAGAAAAGATAAGACTTAAGAGTAGAAGCTATTGAAGAATATTCAGGAGAAGGATAGACAGCAGCTTTACAAATAAGAGCTGCAAGCCTAATTGAATTTGAATCAGTAGGATTTACAAACTGACCATTTTTTATTTTGTCATAATGAATACCAGTAATGTATCCGAAAAATTCAGGATTTTCAGGACCGTTTATTTTTAAAATCTTTTTATAAAATTCAGTAATAAGACCTGTTCTTCTCATTATAGATTCAAAAGTAAGATTTCCTGCCGTGCGACTATAAGACTCTTTGTTTCTTCCTGAAGCGTCTGAAGTTTGTTGAAAATCATACCCAAGAATTTGAAAAATAGTTTCTACCGTCGAGTGGGCAGATTGAGTCATGGAAACAAGAGAATCAAGACGAGTTGTGTCAAAATTTTCTCCATCAACAGTGTTTAAGCTGCTGTCAACGTAATAGTAAGAACCAGGAGTAGAATTTGAATCTGGTATTATGCTTTTTTCAAATGTCAAGACGTTATAGCTGTCTTGCCCTGAAACGATGTTTTTTCGAGAATAACTTGCAAGAGAATTTCCATTCCCTGTTGCATTAGCAATGGACTGTATTGATTGTGCCGAGAATCTTCCAACAAGATGATCCCAGATCTTATAATTGTTTGTCTCAGTGGAAATTGAGTAGCCGAATTTATCTTGCAATACACTTTTTAAAGAAAGGTCATTTAAAGATTTAGAATACTGATATTCCTTAAAAAATATATTTGATATTATTGATATGTCTCTTGATGACTCCACATAGGAGGCCAATGAAAAGGGAGATGAAACATTAGATAAAGACAAATTTACATACTGTCTTTCGGAGAAACGTTTTATTCTCGTCACATTGTCTTCAATTTTGTCCGAAATGATGAGAGTTTTTTGGTCAGGAACAGAGAAATCATCAGAAGAATAAGAGTTCATCCATATTCTTTTCTGATCTCCAGAATTTGTCTCAACGTCGGAGAGGATGAACGGATCATGATCTTCTAAAGAATTTCTTCTAATTGAATTTTGAGACGTCAATTCTGGGCTATGTGACAAAAGTGATTTCTTTACTTCAATAAGACTTTGTTGCCAAAGTTTTGTTTGACAAAATTTAACAATGCTGTCAGAAGAATATCCGTTCTTCTTCAGTATCTCATACAAAGATCCTATGTTTTTTGTAGGATTAAATGAAGGTATTGCGTAAGTGCTGATGTCAAGTGAAGAAATTGTTTTATTTAGATTCAACATCAACTGAACGAGAAATTTATTTTCTGAATCAGCATAATTGATTATCTCTTGCTTATTTTTGCTTGCAATATTTTTTATTTCTTCACTTTGAGAAATTAACTCTAAGGCCGTCTTTGCAGTTATTATTTTTGCATCTTCTTTTATTTGTATTGATTGACCTTGAGCGCTTTTTTTGCCTTGTCCGTACAGAGGTTTAAATTCAGATGTCAGCAAGATTGCAGGTTCGGTATCTAACAAACCTGTATTGATCTGAAATTTCTTCTCAGACTCATTTGCTGATGTTGGTAATTCTGAATTATAAGAGTCTGATGTAAGTTCTAAATCATATATTTTTTTATCAGAAATGAGAGAAATATTTAAAAGAGATGAGGGGCTCTTTGTTTCAGGAGTCAGAGGTGTCGCGTGAACCTTTGTTGATGAAGACAGCTTTCCTTTTATCAGTTTTGAAGATCCCATTTTTTTCTTTCAAGTCAATCTATTTAAAGAATTAAAATCATGATTTATCACAGAAGTCTTTTCTGACAACCCAGAAGGAAATACGGTTATCTGATCAGAATAACGAGGCAATGACAAGTTGAACTCAGACATAATAGGGACCACTATGTAATAGATGGATCCTATGTCTTCTGCGGACAATCTGTGATAGATATAATTTGTTCTTGTTCTTCCAAGAATGTATCTGACTCCGTTGACAACCTTAAGAACGGCAAAAGAGTCGTACTGAGTCGTCTCGTCTTCATTGCCAGATGTCCAATTTATTTTTATTGTATTTCTGTCAACTCTATTTGTGAAAACTTTTTTGTCATCACTGTCATATATTTCTGAATTTTTAACATGTTGTACCGATGTCACTCCAAAAGATTCAGATGTAAAGTTTTCATAAGGACTGATCACAGGTATTCCATCAGGACCATCAGCAAAAATCTTTCCTAGTTTAATTTGAGGATTTTTCCACTTGTATGGAAGATAAAACCACTCTCTAGCGTTTTTGTCAACTCCTTTGGCAACAAAATTTTTAAATAAGTCTATAGGATTTTTTTTGTATGTGAAAACTTGATAAAGATAATTGTGCCTCTTGTTCAGAGGTTTCACTGCAAAAATTTTCTGAGTATCAATTTTGTCTTCAAAAACTCCATCAGAAATGAGATCAAAAGCTTCTCTTTCTCCTGTTGTCAAATTATTTCTAACAACTTGGTGAAAAAATAAGTCGGCATAGTTCGGAATTCCTTTATCATCTCCTAGGGGAGATGATGAATTTGATGAAGGATTTAAGAACTGCTGATAAAGTTCTCCTATTTGATTTTTAAGGTATTCAGTGATTCTCTGATTCTCTTCAGGGGTTACAACAGTCTTTATTAAGAATGAATTTTTTATCCCTTCTTGGTCTGCTGAACTCTTTTTGTTTTCAACTCTTACAGAAAGAGATTTTTGAACATCACTTACAGTTAAATTTTTTATCATAGCATAGTTTGAATATGCTGGTAATTCAATTCCGTTATTTTCATCTATAGACAGTGCCACAACGTAATATTCATAAACTTTGTTTAAAGAAGTCTTGTTGTCAGAAAAAGAAACTGTCCCCGAACCTAGTGTTGGTCGAACTTCTCTTAAGAATTTAAATGAGCTGTTTGGATTATCAGTGCAATCTCTTTTGTAAAGAGAAAGAAGAATTGTAGATTCAGGAATGTTAAAGACGTCAATTCTTATCTCATTTTTGCCAAAATTCTGTGGAATTATGAATAAATTGTTAATAAATTTATGTCCAGGACCTATTGCAATTGAAGAAAACACATGACTTTCTCTGTTGTTTTTTAAGAAAGGGACAACTCTTAGGATTGATAATTTAGACTCAGATTTAAACTGAAACTCAGTTTTTTCTGATTTCTTTACAGTTCCTATTTTTACATAAGGATCAACTGCTCCATTTTCGTGAACATTCTTAAGATACATTGAATAAGACGAAATCTTGTCAGAATTATCTTTGTCTACAATTGAAACTACGTTAAGAAAATTACCGTGAGTTTCAAGGTCAGGTGTCATGTTTATCTGTTGAAGATTTATCTCCGGTGGTTTGACAACATTTTCGTAAGATTCTATATAATTTGCAAGATATAAGTCGGAATACAGAGTTTCTACAGTTGAATGACACCCTTTTTCAAGAAGCTCAATCTTTAAAACTAAATTGCTGTTTTTGTTTTGTTTTCTTATTCTCATCAAAACTTTAACATCAACATCGGTGACTTTCTTGGTGACATCTCTTGTTTCATACCATGTCATTTTGTTAGCCTGAGGACTCTCAGGTACTTCGGTTAAAAGATATTTGACAAATTCGTAATAAATTTGTGATTTCCCAGAACTCAAATAGGAAATCTTATACCGGGGATTATCAAGCAAAGATTTGGAGTTTAACTTTAATACGCTCTCATCTGTCAGACTTTCAGTAATGTCTGTCAACTCTTTGTTGACTCTTTTCAATATGTTGTTTGTATTAAAGTAATACTTTTCGTAATTGTCGGATACAACACCAGGACCTCCAGGTGAACGAAGAATTTGGTCTCTTCTTTGTTTTAAGGAATTTAAGTTTTCTCTGTATTTTGGTGCAAACAATTCGACATAGCTTACTGTCTGATTTTTATTTTGAACATATTGAGATACAGGAACTTCAACTCTCTCTATAAACAAGTTTGATGTTTGAGATTTTTCTATTAGCCTTGCATTAGAATAGATTCTGTTTTCTATTTTTAAAGAATAGCGGGGCCTTTTTTTGACGCTCTTATTTGCTTCAGACAAAGAAAAATTGACAATATTTAGGTTTTCAGAGTCTTGATAGTTAGAATAACTAGAGTCAGAAAGATCATTGCTACTCCTATTTAAAGTAAAGAGTATTTTTTCATAATTTTCAAGCTTATTTTCTTCGTTCTCTAATTTGACATTAACTGTAAATTCAAAGACAAAAAATTGATCATTTTGATCAACCAGCTTTGCATATGTTTCAGGATTTATTTGGAGAAGAGGTTTTTCTGATATTTGAGACTTCTGAATATATCCCATCAGACTATCTGCCTTTCCTGCCTAGAGTCTTTGGTGAATACCAAGGTAAACATGTTGACAAAACAAGTTGTTCCTCTGTTATCAATGAATGTTTTTCCAACAAAAAATACTTTATCAGTTACCGCAGCGGGTTCTTGAGCATCATTCATCATTTCTCCAAATTCAACAATATCCAATTTATTGACTGACGTAGGAGTTACTTCAAAAAATTGACCGATGATGTTGTTGTTTCTGGAAGATTTATTGAAGTACACAGACAGCATTGGGTCTTCGTACTCTTTTAGTTGGTTTGTCAATTTTAAGAACGTAAGATTCTTTTCATTGTCTCCCCAAGAAGGATAGTCACCTAAGAGGTAGGGTTTTAAGTTATCTACGTTGGTTTTATCAGTGACAATGCTGTCTGAAGTCTTTACAATTGGCGGTAAATACATAAAATTTTCAAGATGACTCATCTTGTCATCACTAAAAATAGAATCTATTGAATTAAGTGTGGGAGGAGATTCTCTAAAAACATTTAACGTCTTTGAGCTGATCTTAGACAGGTCAAAAGTCATCTCATTGGTTGATAAACTAAATAAATCGTCCTCAAAAACTCTGTTAACAGATGAAAGAGTGTATAGATTGTCAAAATTATCAAAAGAAGAGGTCAAGATTCCTTTGATTTGAGATGCAAAAGAGGCATTTTCTAATTGCATTGAAACAATTTGACCTCCTGTTGCAGAAGATTCAATAACATTTAGTGATGGAACTGATCCCGTTCTGAATATCTTTGTGTCAGTTGCATCTTGTCCAAGATCAAGAAACACTGTTGAACTTTTAGATGCACAGTTGACATTTGGTCCTCCGGACAATTTTATCTGATCAATTGCACCTGAAATAGCCTGTGAGAATTGGTTAGCGCTCATTCCACCTGAGGTTCCAATTAATCCGATGTAAGGAGGCCCTGAAACAGATATTGTTGCAGAAGACTTATAAGGATCAAGCAATATGCTTGCTGTAACACCTAAAGAATCTGAATATATAAATCCTTTTAAATGGTCTGACTTATCTCCGACGACTGCATTGACCTTAATTCTCCTGCCGTAATGATATTCATTGACAACAATTTTACCATCAACAAGATATCCTTCTGAGAAACCGTCATTAATGCTGTCTGCAGGAGATAAAACTTTGATGTCTTGAGATCTAAAAGGAACAATCTTTCCTTGGTCATTGGCCTCAAATGTTATTTGGTCTTGAGGTAAGTTGCATGCCTCAAGATAAATTCTATTTGTCGGATCAACATGTCCTGAACTAACATCAGGATCATATGAAACTCCCAAGTCTGAAAATGTGACATAAGATATGTCAAAAGTTCCTTCGGCCATCTGACGTCGACCGTCAATGGTAAGAATTGCATCTATAATTCTGGATTTGCTATCTAATATCCCGCTCATCTTCTACCTATGCAATTATGGAGAAGAACAAAGATTTAGACAAGATTGTTTATAGGATCTTAGAGGCCAAGGTTGCCAACTCACTTCTTTCTCCCTTCAAGAGAGTCACGTGCCCAGAAATATCATATTCTTTAAACTTCTCTACAGCATGTGTGAGCCCGTTTGTGAATGTATCTACGTGATTATTGTCGATCTGCTCAACATCACCGGTAAGTATAATCTTTGTTCCCTCTCCGGCTCTTGTCACAATCGTCTTGAGCTCGTGCATCGAGAGGTTCTGTGCCTCGTCAATGATGATGAAGGCATTGGGGATGGAACGGCCTCTGATGAATGTAATCGCCTCCACTTCAATGAGGCCCTTAGATTGCATTAACTCGAGAAATGGGTCCTTACTGAGGCCAGAAGTACCGCTACCACCGGCTAGTTCATCCATCTTCTTCTTTCCTCGAGTAGGACCTTTCTTGCCGGACTTGCTGCTGAGAAGGTATTCAAGATTGTCTCTAATTGGAGCAATCCATGGCTCCATCTTCTCAGCGAGGGTTCCGGGAAGGAATCCTATGTCACGTCCAACAGGTTGGACGGGTCGAGAAACAATGAGTTTCTGATATGGGCCATCGTTACCCATTGCTTCAAGTTGCTCCAAACCTGCTGCGATGGCAAGAAGCGTCTTTCCACAACCTGCCTTTCCCGTAAGGGTCAACAGTTTGATGCTCGGGTCCATCAGAAGCTCAACAGAAAATGTCTGCTCTTTATTCCGTGGTTTCACACCAAAGACTTGATCGATTTTTCTAAAGTGTACTAGTTTGTCTTCTTTGACCCGACCAATTGCCGACTTAATGGTGTTTCCTTCAGGGTCGACACACTTGATCACGAAGATCTGGTGAGGGTATGCTTTTTCATCTGTTATATCACTGAGGTATATGGATTCTTTTGAATAGAACTTTTCCACCACATCATAGGAAACCACAATTACCTTCACACCGGTGTACAGATGTTCAGCGCTGTCTGTCGCACGATTGGATAGATAATCCTGTGCATCAATCCCGAGTGAGGAACACTTGACTCTAACATTGATGTCCTTAGATACGAGGATGGCATTAGGGTCATCCTTCTTAAACATAAGGACGAAACCTATGATCATGTTGTCTACGGAAGATCCCAGGACTAGTTCAGGCGGCAACAAAGAGCTATATCCTGTCGGCGAAGACATAACCCTTAGCATTCCTCCGCACGGTAGAGTTACCCCGTCCTTAAGGGAACCAGATTCGCTAATCTTGTCAAGAATCCTGTTGACCTCTCGGGCTGCTCTACCTACCTCATCTGATCTACCTTTGTGTTTATCAAGCTCTTCAAGGACGAGGATTGGAACAATCACATCATTGTCTTGAAAGTTATTAAAGCAGTTGGGGTCGCTAAGGAGGACGTTAGTGTCGAGGATGTATGTTTTCTTCATGTAGTTTAAGAACAACTTATACAAAAGTTATTCCTTGCTAAAATATCATACACAAGTTCATGAAAAACTGTCAAGATAAAAAAATAAATTTGCCTGTGTTAAGCACCAAATGCTATGAAGCAGTAGATAAACACAATGTTCCTTGTGAGAGAAAAGGATGCAATAAATGGATTGATTTTCAGCAAGGGAAAAATTGTATGATGATAACAACTCAGGCCGGACCTTTAACCCTAAATGAAATAGGGAAGATCTACGGCCTGACGAGAATGCGTATTTGTCAGATAGAAAAGAACATCTATCAGAAGATAAGAAGTTTTATTCAACAGTAGTATTTGCTACTGTTGTTTCGGCATTTTCTATAGCCTTCTTTTTCTTAGGAGGAAAAGGATTTTTCTTCTTTGGAGGGGACAATTTCTCCTCCTCAGGAGACATTTCCTGATTTTTGTCTTCTTTGTTTTCTTCTTTGTTATCGTTTGAAGAAAATGATTTCTCTATCGGTAGATCCTTTTTAAATAAAATTGAATCGATTGCTTCTTTATTTTGAGGATCAAGTCCCATCTTTTCTGCTGTTTCAGCTGCAACACGAAGTACTCTTTCTCTTTGTCTCATATTTGTGTCCCTAAAAAAACATGGGAGGTTTTATCCTCCCATGAAAATTCATTCCTTTTCTTTTCCAGACTTATCAGTCTCAAGAGTAAGCTTGACAAGCTCCTTTGCGGTACCCTGAAGCTGTCGAAGACCCTTTCGAGCCCTCACACCTGCAGCGGCAACACCTTTTGCATTCTTTGCGACGTCTGCCTCGAGTGCTTCAACTAGGGCCTTCAACTCATTCCACTTTGCTACGATTGGGTTATCACTCATTTGTTAATGTGACCTCCTGAATGGGAATATATGGTCGAACAAATGAAAGTAAACCTATTTGACGAATGACAACCTGAATTCTTCTTGAAACATGTGAATGTTTCGCGAGTAAAACCTGTCCCAGTCAGAGTCAAGAATGTAGGAAACGGCGTGGTCTTTCTCGTTTCGAATGGACCTACCGAACGCCTGAATCACAGATTTCGCTGTGGTGTACGGGTACCACATTTTGTTCTTCTCCATCCTCTTTTTTATGACAAGATCACCCAGATAGGGAAAGGGTACCTTACAGAGGATCTGGAAACGTGAGGAATCGTCGGCGAGATCAACTCCCTCCATCATCGATGGAGAGATGAGAACAGTGGGTTCCGCACAGGACACGTGCTTCTTGAGGACTTCGTCGCGATTCAAGGACTCGTGGGTCAACAACCTATTCGTTCGGATGTTCTCCACGATGTACTTCGCCACCTTGTAGTTCGTCGTGTGAATGATGCCCTTCTCGTTGGGATGTTTCTCCAGGATCATCCTGACGGCCTCGGCCATGACAGGTAGCGTCTTGTCGATCGAGTCCTTCCCCATGGAACCTACAGGTATCACGTGGATGGGCCGATTCTCCACGGGGAAGGGTGAACCGATTCGAAGGTACGCAACCTCCTCCGGTTTCAGCCCGATAGATGCGCAGAATACCTCGTGATCCACCACGGTGGCGCTCATCATGAGGAGGCGAGCCCCGCTCTTGAGAAAAACTTTCTGCGAGTAGGGGCCTAGATCGATGGGTTTGAACTCGAACTTACGGGCACCTCTCCTGTTGCCCTCCTGTGGGTAGGCCACGTTCATCACCCAGTTGGTAGGGCTATAAACTTCGATGAACTGATCGATCTTTCCGGAGTGTTTCTCGAGCATCTCGTACTGTTTGGAGAACTCGTTGTGGCCCTCGATGTTCTCCGAGAGTTTAACGAGGTTCTTCTCGAGTTCCCTAACGTACTTGTTCACGGCCTTTCGGTAGGTTGTTTTCACCCAATCGAGAACGGCCTCCTGCGTATCAAGCTTCGGAATCTTGCATTTCAGAACATCGCGCGCGAACTTCTCAGAGAAAGAAACCTCGATGAACTTACCCAGTTCTGTTTCGGTGTTGTGGCACTCATCCACCACGAGGAGGGCCCGCGGGGTTAACTTTCCTGCGTACGTGGTCTCCGCCAAAAAATAGGAGAAATTCGTGATGGAGATTGGTGATTCGATAAAGTCCTGTTTTTCTAGGGAG
>Ga0214921_10003152_pt1 | contig 25655 bp, 13 predicted proteins | sample LL1505_MetaG_FD_177992 | JGI IMG/M metagenome (GOLD analysis project Ga0214921, IMG submission 177992) | Freshwater microbial communities from Lake Lanier, Atlanta, Georgia, United States - LL-1505 | ecosystem: Environmental > Aquatic > Freshwater > Lake | place: USA: Georgia | collected... | reverse complement strand
TGCAACTTCATGGTTGCTTGCTGCAACCGAATTTCCAACGAGGAAAGATCTTCGTTCAGCGATTTTTTTTCTTGCTGTTGTGCAACGATTCTTAGTGAATCATTGTTGGAATTTTTGGCCAATTTCAGCAATCGGTTCAGGGTATCTAAATTCGCTTGAATTATGGAACGAATACCGGCTTCATTGTTCGTCAATAGTTTCAATCGAAGGCTGTCACTTAAGTCAATGGCTTGCTGTTCCATTTTTTTTTGATTCCATTGTCTACGATTGTTTTCCGTTTGTTGGGTCAGGGAATTATTCGTGGCCAAGGCGTTAGTGGCAATAATTAATGAATCATATACTTCGGATAAATACCGTTGATAAACCCGCTTTGCGGCTACACTCGTATCCGATTGTATGCGTTGTTTTAGCGATTCAACCGCCGAATTCAAGTTACGTATTTGGGCAATCGTCGTATTTCGATCTTTATCCAAATACTCTAGATTATCCTTAAAATCTTCGCCAATGTTCGAAATTTCCAGGAGTTTGTCAGCCAACCCTTGAGCTTGTTCTTCCACGTTTGCCCCGGAAAAACCAAGTTCCTTCAAGCTTGTACTCACATCTAAAACCTGGTTAAGGTTCGTTTGCGAGGGGGTGCTAGCGGTTTTAGGATTAAGGGTTTTATTCAATGAAGCAATGTTCAAGGATTTTAATCCGAGCCATTGATCGTTGGCTTTCGAATTCCATTGATAATCGAATGCGGCTTGTTCCTTGCCGTCGCGCATGCTGTATTGAATATTTTGTTCAAAAACAACTTCCGAAGGTTGATTGGGAAGCACCTTTTTATCGGTAAAAACCGCTTGCGTTCCGGTAATATTGGCTACGAATTCATACGAACCATTTCCAGGAAGGATCATCTGATAATTTCCAGAAGAATCGCTTATGAAAGGTCCGTATTCTATCCCACGTTCCAAATCTTTTACTTTGATTTGTACCCTTGTATTCTTAGGATTAACCAAATCTTCAAACTTTCCTTTTACGGCTACCAGATTCGAAGTTGCCTTTTCCAATCGGGCTTCAACGAGTTCAATTTTACCCGGGGGAGAATTTCGTATCGTGGTGAAAAACGCATGATTGGCCGCAGAATCGATAGGAATAAAAAGAAAATCATCGTCGCTCGAGGAAAAAGGGAATCCCACATTCGTAACTTCCCCCAGACGCATGGCGAAGGGGTCAAAGGCGACTTTAAAAAAATCATATCCTCCTAAAGAATTAAACCCATTGGAGGAGAAATACAGCATTTGATGCTTCTGATCGAAATACGGGTACCAAAGGTTATTCTGAGTTCCTGCGGACAGCGGAATTTTCACAGGAATGGACCAAGTATCGCCGTTTTTCGTTTTAAGGAATAATCCTATTTGGGTTGCAGATTCTCCATAACTGGCATAAATCTTAACACTATTCCCCGCCTTGACGTAGGTGTGAGGAATGAAATTATTTTTTTTATCCATTTTGGATTGCAGCGTCAAATCGGTGTAATATCCTCCTCCTACGTTGAAGTCGGAAAACTCAATGCGGGATAGAAAACCGTTCAAAGGCAATTGAATCGCCGATTTTACGGAAATAGGCTGAGGATTTTTAAGCAGTTCCTTACCATGATTGCATTGTTCAATTTGAACTTGTGCATTTCGTTCATCGTTAGGAAAACAGGTTAAATAGTCCTTGTAAGCAGCAATTGCACGGGTAAAATCATAATTTAGGTGATGAATTCTCCCAATAAAATAGTTAGCCTCACAGATACCGTTACCCAAAGTAGTTGCCAACATGAAGTGGTTGAGCGAAATCGAACGCTCACCCGTATTAAACAAGCATTGAGCATAATAAAAATTATAGGTAGGAGATTTTGGATCGCGGGAATACAGGGTTTGAAAATCGACTTTTGCGGTTTCAAATTGCCCGTTATTAAAAGCCTGGTAGGCTCGTTTTTCAATTTCAATCACGGACTGCGACCAGCAGCCGAAACTTCCTATCCAAAAGAGCAAGGTTAAAGCTATTCCTTTCATTTGCGGTATAAAAACCCGGCGCACTTACGCTTTTGGCTTTGAAAAGTTCATTTTTGGTTCACACCCTTGATACAAGCGTTGGATATTCTTCCTATGGGTAAAAAGTACTAAGCAAGCAATGAATCCATTGAACAAGACATAGGTCCATTCTACTTGGTGGAAAAACGCATAACAAATCCCGGGGAGTAAAGAAGCAGTAATTAAGGAAGCTAGCGAAACGTAATGTGTTAGAAGTAAAATCAAAACAAACATGGCAAAGCAGACCAAGGCGGGATAAGGGTTTAAGGCTAAGAACACTCCAAGGGAGGTCGCTACGCCTTTTCCACCCTTGAATTTCAGAAATATAGAATAAACGTGGCCGAGGACACATAAACAACCGGTCAAAATTGAAATGAGCATGAACTTGGGATGATCGTGAAGCACTATGGCAGCCAATTGAATGGCTAAAAATCCTTTCAAAATATCCATGAAAAGTACAGTAAACCCCAGCCCTTTACCCAACACGCGAAAGGTATTGGTGGCTCCTGAATTTCGGCTACCATGTTGGCGAACATCTACCCCGTAAATCAAGGTACCTAACCAAACAGCCGACGGTATAGAACCCATGAGATAAGCCGAAAAGAGAACAGTGGCTATCGACATTATTTAGCATTTAAGAATTCTCTCAGGCGCAGTTTTGTCAAACTCACCTGATCATCCTTCGCCCATTCAAAAGAAAAATTCTTTTCTTTTCGTTTATCCGGTTTCAATTCGGTAATCATGGTTTTTAAAGATTCGTCATTTGAATAAACCCCTAATGTACCGTCTTTTTTCGGCATTTCATAAGCAAAAACATATTCTTTTTCTGCAGCATTCTTCAAAGTAAGTAGCAACTTTGGTTCTTGCGCATTTCGAAGGGTTTGGGCAACTACCATGGAACATTCTACTTCCTTCAAAACGGGCCGTCCTTCAATGGCTATTATTGCCGCCCGATTTTTGGATTTCACGGTTTCCCCCGCTTCATCTGTTTCCGTTGAACCGGGTTTTGGTCGACTTACCCAACCTGCACAGAATCCGCTTTCAGACGACTTAGAACCAAAATTAACAAAGTCAAAATGCAATCCGGAAAGCACTACGGTTTGATTTAAGGCCTCAGGCATTTTACGTAATTTTTCCTCTTCAAAATCCTTAAAGAGTTCATTCACCTTTTCTTCGGGTAAAACATAACGAACCGCTTGGGCAAAATTATGCTGCTTCGACTTCAATTCAGTATTTTTTTGACTTTCCAATTTTTTTATACCTTCAGCAATGTTCTCAAAAACATTTTTTTGCATCGGAAATTTCAAAAGCGTGGTAAGGTCCATGCTGATTTTTTTTGATTCCTTTTCGTAGTTTATGGAGCCAAAAGATTTCGCGGAAACGTCTCCCAAATCTACGCCGAATGAAATTTCACCAATTCCAGTCAACGAGCAAGTTTCAGGGTACATCGTAAGTAAATTTCCAATATCTGAATCACCGTTTAATCGGTTTTTAGCTCCAATTTGAAAGATGCCCGCTTGCGGATTATATTGCACATAACCCGAGGCTAAAAAAACATTGGGATCATCAACACCCTGCATTTTGGATAAAAAGGCTGGATAGACTTTTATACTATCCATAGACTCTGAGTTCTTCCATAAGAATCCAACAGCTAATCTTCGACCTAGGTCGTTTTCCGCTTTTTCAGCAATCGGAATTTGGATATTGTTGGCGAGGATCGTGTCCTTAAAGTTCAACCATGAACGATCAAAATTCGAACAAGCATGGTTAATTCGCGTGGAACCTTCACAGAAAATCCCTTTACTTGCGGCAACAATTTTAATTTTTCCATAAAAATCAAACTCTTTACTCAATTTAAAATTGGCTTTTTGAGCAATTTCGCCTTCGGCTTGCGTGACCGAATTACTGAATTTGATAGACTTTAGGGGTAAAACCGTGAATGTGCTATCGCGATCGTAGTACGGATATTTGGCTACTCCTTCATATTTTTTTCTAGAGGTAATGTTGACGTTCGCATCAATGAAAGTATGGGCTTTGGTTACAAAGGGTGCAATGATTTTCGCATTCACAAAAGGATCCATCACCGCATTTTTACGAATCGTAACTTTCATCGAATCCGGATAAATTTTAGCATCTCCTACGCGAATATATTCGACCTTCTTGCAAAATAAAGTTTGCAGCTTTAGGTCATATTTTGCGAACAACGAGCGGAACTGCAAAGTATCTTGGTCATCATGCATGGAAAAGAAATTCGACTCGTCAATTCCAGAATTGGCCTCGAAAGTCGTTTGAGCTGTTTGTTTTTTCTCAAAATCCACATCGGCTCGATCCATATACCAAAAAAACCGATCCATGGTGCAATAATATTGATTTGGCGGAAATTTGATGCGTTTGGTTCCAAAAGAATTAAACTCTCCTTTTCGGGTTTTGAACGATACATCTGCCTTAACATCCTTCGTTTCCATGGCTACAGGTGCTTGTTCTAACGAAAGGAAGCGATTTTTTAACCTGAAATTCGAAGTATCTGCTCGGATGTCTTCGTGGGTATAGTAAAAATTGGTGGATCCTAAATCGGCATCCGGAAAATGCATAATTCCATCACCGCGCATTCCCTTTTTGGATAGAATGATGGTTCCTTCCATTTCGCACTGGTTGTTAAACATGGATAAATTCACCTCTTTCCAAGATGCAGCCTTGAGGACCTGCTTTTTGGGAATAAAGCAGATGTACGCAGCTTCGGAGAAAACATTCGGAACTCGAACTCCCGTAACCACCTCTTTGTTGGTGAATTTTGCAATGCCGATGGTAGAATCAGGCAGGAAAGTCAATTTGTTAGAAACCGCAGTAGCAGTGCTATAGTTTATTGTACCTGCACCTTGAAGACCATTATTGGATAGCACTACTTTATTTTCATATTTAGAATTCTCTCCATAAAACGGCCAACCACCTGAAGGCGCCACAGTGGAAAACCCTAAGGAATAATCCGGCATAATTTTCAGCGGCTCCTTGATCGGCGGGAAAATTCCTCCAGAAATTAAATCCCCCTTAAATCGTTGTGATAATTCATGAAAATTATCCAGGCTATCCAATTCAAAGGGTTCTAATTTAAAGTAAAAACGCGCCGAATCATAAGCACCTTTGACAATCGAAGGGTCATTGTATATCACTTTAATGGAGGAAGGCACAAGCAACTTAGGAAAAACTCCATTCGTTTTACTTCTGCCTGATTTTGCCGCAGGTTCATCAATCAACAATTCGCCTTTTAAGTTCGAGAAAGTGCTTCTCAAGGCAATACGCTCATTGCCATCTTGTGCTTTCAGTGGGTTTACATTGAGTCCAGCAAACGTGGATTGATTCACCTTAATTTTAAAATCATGGTAGGAAAAAAATGCATCGGTCAAGGTGGCTTGAAACTTACCAACGATTAAATCCCCTTTAAAAATCATGTCGCGATCCGGCTTTAACAGGATATAGGTTGAGTCGGGATATATCGTGGCCTGCTGTGCTTGAGATAAGGTTATGGCATCAACCCCTGTCAAAAACAATTGATCCTTAGCTAAATCAACAAAGCCATAAAAATCTTGCTTAGAAAATCGATTGTTCAGGAGATTAATCTTGTTCTGCTCAGCTTGTAAAAAAGGATTAGCCTGCAATTCCGCCACAGAAAAAGCGGATTTCCGAAGGGTTAGGTTGGATACAATTTTAAGATTATCGTAGTCTTGTCCCGAGGTGCTTGCATCGGCAAAATGGAAGATTTTCGGTTGTAATTCAACGGTTTTATCGAACGAATTATACATCAAAAACCCATACGAAGAAAGGTCCAGTAATTTGGTTTTTGCATAATCGATAGTGGTTCCTAGTGCTGATGCAGCCTGTCCTTCTGTTAGCAGTGTAGCATTAATTTTTCGAGCAGCTGCAACCAAAAGCACCAAAGGATTATTGGTTCCACTCCCTAATTTCTGCACCAGCATAGGATCATAAAAATTAAAGGATTCAAGATCGATTATTTTTTGCTCTTGAGATGTCGACATTTCAAAAGTAAACTTGGCAAAATGGGTGTTTTTTTCCCATTTTAGACAGGGAGCGTTGCATGAAACCTTGAAATGATAATCCAAGAAAGGAATGACTAAATTTCCTTTTTTTTCCGCAGAAAACAGCAAGGTTTTTTTTCCTTCATCGAATTGGAATCTCCCTTCCGAATGCACCAAACTGTCCCCATTCGGATAAACCATTTTAATTCTTGCCGATCTAGCGTGAATTTGACTTGGATCGATATCAAAACCCAAGGAGGATACGACAAACAATGGTTTTTGATTGTAGAGATAGATCAATCGAGCGGGGTTTTCCTTAGTTCCTTTTCCTACTAATCGGTTTCCTTCCAGAGAAAATCCACCATCATAATTCATGGACTCCCTCAATTCATTAATTTTCAGTCTTTTATCAAATGAAACAAACCGAGGTGCCCCTTCTCCTTCTTGTAAATCATTCAAGGCTTTGTCGGTTAAAGCACCTAAGATGGGTTTTGGAAAATAGGGCGTTGTAAGGGAAACGGTATCTGCAGTGAGCACCACCTCTTTCATATTGATTCGAAAACCTTGCAAGGTCGCAAATGTCTCATCGGATTTAAATCCGACCTTACTCCAATTCACGGAACCATTTCGACCCAAAAACTTTTTTGTGCTTACGTCAAAAACTCCACCCGTTTCGGCAACATAAACGCTGTCTTTACCTTTCAATTCAGGCGAGTACCCTACCAATTGACCTTCTGAACACACAATCTTCACCTTTTTATCGGTGTTCCACTCCATATTCCCTTTGAAAATCCATACAGATTGGTCGTCTTTGTACAGAGCGCGCAACCTGAACAGGAAATAGGAGAAACGCATAAATTCGGTATACTCCTCCACGTTTTTTTCTCGAACCGTTTTTTCTAGTCCAATCCAAGTGGAGAAAAAATCCGAATTCAATTTATTCTTTGCTTGATACATAAACGTAGCGACATAATAATAGGCTAATTCCGTTTCTTCCGTTTTTTGCATTACGGCATTGGCTCCATCGACCATTTTTCCAAAATTGGCCTCGGACATCGCATTTCCTTCCAGTATCGACGGAAAGACATCCCGCACATTGGTCTCCATTTCATCTCCCACAAAGACTTGCTTTATTTCTTTCGTGAATTTTGCTCGATCTTTCGTAAAGGTTTGAGCGAAACTTTCGGAACCGACGAAAAAAAGTAAGAGGAAACCTAAATGCTTAATTTTTAATAAATTGCAGGCAGGACCAAGAATCTTTTTCATAGCGTTTTTGTAAGGTTAAGTTATAATTGGCGGCGGTTTGAATGAGTTCAGAATCATCGTTCGTGAAAAACCCACTGAGCAATAGAATGCCTGAATTGTTTAATAAACTTTGATAAGCTTCCATTTGCATAGTAAGTATATTTTTGTTGATATTAGCTAATATAATTTCAAAAGGACGTTGCGTTACCTGGTCGATGTCCCCCAATATCAAAGAAATACGCTTACAATCATTTCTCGCTGCATTTTCTCGAGCATTTTCTATCGCCCAAGATTCGATATCTACGCCTAAAATTTCAGTAGCTCCCAATTTTTCCGCGTAAATGGCGAGCACGCCGGTACCTGTTCCCATATCCAACACCGAGATTCCGTTAAAATCGAGTGCATGCATGGCTTCGCACATGAGCGCTGTGGTTGCGTGGTGACCTGTCCCGAAGGACATTTTAGGTTCAATTTCTATGTACATTCCTTTGCGCCATTCCTCGGAATGAAAAGGTGCTAAAATGGTTAAATGATCCAGCACCACAGGGGTAAACGAACTTTCCCATTGAGCATTCCAGTTTTGTCCCGGGATTAGAATTATACGATCCTCTACCGCGACATGCTGTCTCATTTGCAGCAAGCTTTCTTGAAGTGCTTCTTGATTAAACAGGGGTTCTTGAATGTAGGCCTTCAGTACCGATTCCTCTTCCATAAAACTTTCAAATCCCAAATCAGCTAACCAAGCCACAGCAATTTCGTTAAATGGTTGGAAGGGAGAAATGTTCAGGGACAATTCAAAATAATTCAGCATGCGTTTTCAATAATTTTTTGTAGGGAATCCAGTTTTAGGGAAGCACCTCCAATTAGTCCGCCGTCCACTCCTTCCAAAGATAAAATTGCCCGTGAATTTTCGGCATCGCAGCTTCCTCCGTAAACTACGGGAATGGACACTATCTCGTGTTCATGCTGTACAAGTTGTTTAATATTCATGTGCATGGAGCGTATGTCATCTAACGTGGGGATTAAACCCGTTCCTATCGCCCAAATGGGTTCATAGGCAATCACCAGGTTGGATAGCTCCTGTTTGGACCAAACCTTCAAGGCGGCTAATTGATTTGAAACATAGTTTTCCGCCTCCTGTTTACCTAAATCTCGAATTTCTTTGGGTTCTCCACAACACAGAACCACGCGAAAACCGGCTCTCACGGCCGTAAGCGCTTTAAGCATAACGAATTGATCGGTTTCACCGAAATGACCTCTTCGCTCGGAATGCCCAACTAAAACCGTTGATATATGCATGCTTTCTAGCTGCGCAAGCGAAGTCTCCCCTGTAAAAGCTCCTGAAAATTCAGGAGCATGAAAATTTTGAGCGGCCAATGTGACGTTTGGGTTCTTTGGTAAGGCGCTAAGAAATGGTTGAGGAGGAAAAACCACCAATTCCACCTTATTTTTTGGAAAAGGCAAATCCAAGAACGAATCGTACAAGCTTTTAGCCTCTTGGAGGGTCAAATTCATTTTCCAATTGGCTCCAATGAAAACCTTTCGCGACATGCCGAAAGGTACTCCAAAATACCTTACTTCGAACCCTTGTTAAGAACTTTTTTGAATTCTGTGCTGTTAAATTGCTCTTTGTCAATTCCTTGGTAAAATTTCCGATTATTTCCGTTCCAAAGATAAAGCACCCCGGGAACTTCTTTCCCTTTCCCTAAGGTCTTCCAAAACTTGATGATATCCATTACAAAATAAGGATATTCAGCACCTGCAATCTGAAAAAACTCAGGGATCAATTCGGGTTCCTCATCCATAAAAATGATTTGGATGGGCGGGAAATTCTTGTCCTTCTTTTTCAAATTCGTAATGGATTTTGCCGTAGCGCGGCAGTGATCACAGCCAGGGGCGAAGAAACAAAGCACTTGTTTCCCTTGATTAATGCCCGGAAAAACATCTTCAAACCCTGAAAGCACCTGTTTTGGACCGAGATCTTGTACTGCTTTAAGCGTATCTCGCTCCTTAGACGGAACCTGTACCAGGCTACTCGTGTCGATAGCCGATTGTTGCAAGGTATCCAGCTTCGTATTACTCGGAATAAGCACGGTATTATTGGATGTTTCTCTACGAATTGGGGCAATTAAGAAAATAGCGAACACCGAAAAAATCAAGACGTTTAAAATACCCGAAAAATAAGCCCGTGATTTTAAGTCCCAAGAAATCTTTTCTTTGGTCGTATCCAAAAAGTAAAAAGCAATTAAAAGCCCTACAGAAAGTGCATTTTTGATGAACGCCTCAAGGGGCGTCATTTCAATTAAGGTCCCAAAGCAGCCGCAATTTCCTTGATTACCTGAGGAGAGTATTTCGTATAAAAGCTCGCCAATGAATACGACCAACATCCCGATCGTGATAGGGATAATCACTTTACGTACAAAAAACGGCATCAGGAGGAGGATTCCAATAGCAAATTCTACCCCGATTAAAATACGCGATAAATATCCAGCAAACTCCAAGGAAATACCCATGGGTTCCAATTGATGCACCTCAAAATACGTTAATGCATACGAAGGTTTCGGATACAATTTGGCAATCGCTGAAAGGAAAAAAACGCTGGAAATTAACATTCTAATGGACCAAGGACCGAATTTTTTTAATGCTGTCATAAAAATTGTTTTTTCCAAAAGTAAAACTCAGAAAAAAAATATTGAAGGAGCTAACAGTTATTTAACACCTAAATGAATTAAGGCAAATACGGAATAGTTGAGCATGTCATAATAATTCGAATCGATACCTTCCGAGGCTATGGTTTTGCCGCTATTGGCAATTATTTGTTTGATGCGGTATATTTTCATCAGGATCAGGTCCGTGAGCGACTCAACCTGCATCGATCTCCAGGCTTCTCCGTAATCGTGGTTTTTTTTCACCATCAGTGCTGTGGCCTCATTCATATAGGTGTCGTATAAACTATCCGATTGTTCCAGGCGCAAATCTAACGGCAGGTCAGGAGTGGCGTTTAATTGAATAAGTCCAATTATACAATAGTTCACGATCGCCATAAACTCGCCTTCAATACCCTCTGCTACGAGGTTGGAACCGTTCTCCTGAATCGTCCTAATTCTGTTGGCTTTTATGTACAGTTGGTCGGCGATCCCTACAGGCCTTAGAATTCTCCATGCCGTACCATAGTCTTTGGATTTATTGATATAAATTTCCTTGCACAAAGACGTTATATTTGTAAAAGCAACTAAGGTATCTGACATGGGTGTTTTCAATCTTTTCGGCGTTGAAATTAAGCATTTCCGTTCAAACCAAACGCTTCGTTTGCGTAATAAATTGCTTTCGCTTGATGGTCCGATGATTATGGCCGTCATCAACGCTACTCCTGACTCCTTTCACCCCCAAAGTCGCGTAAAGAATCTCGATGAATTGGAAAAGATTGCTCAAAAATGCATGGACTTAGGGGTGCGTATTGTGGATTTAGGTGCCCATTCTACCCGTCCTGGCTACGTATCCATTAACGCTGAAGAGCAGATTAACCGCTTAGATCCGTGCATCGATTTGATTAAGCGTAAATTTCCTGAGTTGTACATTTCCATTGACACCAGCCTTCCTGAGGTTGCTCAATATGCCTTATCCAAGGGAGCAGACCTTATCAACGACGTGGAAGGTGGCAGAAATCATCCAAAAATCTATGAGGTTTGCGCTCAATTTAATGCCCCTTATGTGTTGGTGCATTCGAGAGGACCTTCCAACAACCTTCATGAACCTACAGAATACAAAGAAATCACTTCGGAAGTAATTCTTGAATTATCCATTCAATTACATCGCATCAAAGCAGCTGGGGTAAAGGATATTATAGTGGACCTTGGTTTCGGTTTTTCGAAATCCATAGAGGAGAACTTTCAATTGGTGCGGGATATTTCAATGTTCGAACTATTAGGCTTTCCATTACTTTATGGATTTTCCAGAAAATCAATGATTCATAAAAAACTGAACACCTCAGTGGAAAAATCGCTCAACGGAACCACCATTCTTAATACGTATGCCATTTTAAAGAATGCCACTTTTTTAAGAGTGCACGATTTGGATGCGGCGAATGAAATTTTAGAATTACTGAAAATTGAGTGAATTGCTACGATTCATTTTCTTTTTATTATCTTCGTACAACTTTAATCAGATTTCTCTATGAAATATGTAGTACTTTTTTCTGTTTTTTCCATGCTTTTCATCGGATTAGCTCAGCCAACCGCTAGTTTTACCGTTTCAGACAACGTAATTTGTGAAGGTGACTGTATTACGATCGAGAACAATTCTTCGAACGATGTGGTGTCAAGCAGTTGGTCCTTTCCAAGCGGAACACCTTCCTTTTACAGTGGTATGAAACCCGGACAGATTTGTTTCTCAACCGCTGGAACGTATACCCTGTTATTAACCGTAACCGATGCGAGCGGGGCAACGAGTTCTGCGAGCCAACAGATAACCGTAGGTGCCGTACCTAATATAAGTATTACCTTGCTCGATACGATTGGAGGTGTTCCTATTCCTGACACATTAATTTCTATGTATGGTGGAATGTGGCCAACAGGTCAAATCACTTCGGGAGCGGTTATTGTTGCAAGCGGATATGCAGCTGGTGATTCCTTAGTTTGGCAAACTCCAAATGGAGGAAATGATGTTTTTTGTTTCGGTGATGTTGCAGGAGTTTGTGACACCGTGATTGTTACCCCATTCTATGACTCGTACTACATATTAAATAACATTTCACCCCAAGGGTGCATAGCTTCAGATACGGTTTTTGTAAATGTACGTTTTCGTGATTCTGTAATCATTTCGGTTCCTGATGCATTCTCTCCCAACGGAGACGGTGTGAATGACGTGCTACGCGTGGTTACCAACGTTGATAAAGACTTCAATTACAAGAACGGTTTCAACGGTGATGGAGGTGCGATAGCTTCTATGAATTTTCAAATTTTTAACCGCTATGGTCAACTTATCTTTCGTACTACCGACCCTCAAGAAGGTTGGGACGGTACCTTCCACAATAAGCCACTGAATGTGGGGAACTTCCCCTACCGACTCGAATATCGATTAATTAGTGGATTCACGGGATCCTTGAATGGTAATGTGATGTTGTATAAATAATATAAGTGTATGTCAAAAATTTTACTCGTAATAGTATTAGTTTCGATTTCTGGATATGCCTCAGCGCAATATGCGCACAACTCAAGTTTGTTTTATCAAACACCAGGGTTGTTTAATCCTGCCACTATTGCCACTGGCTACGAAGATTTTGGATTCTGTACAGGGTTTAAAATGCAAAACCTTCCAATGACAGGAACAAAAATTCGCACGAACACCTTGGTGGCCGAGTTTAAAATATCGGATGGCCCCATGAGTAAAAACCATTTCGGTGTAGGTTTAACGGCTATTAACGAGGCTATGGGGGAAAGTAAAATGATGCAAACCGAAGTAAACTTACCAATTAACTATTCCATTCAATTAGACCAATTCGCAAAATTAACGGTAGGCGCTACCGCAGGTATGGTGCTTTTTTCTTATGACCCAACCATGCCTTCATGGGAATCGAACTGGACTGGCTGGAATTATAACGGGAAAGTAAATGATCCAATCTATATCAATAGCAACTTAAGCAGAAATTCGAACGCATCATTCAATGTAAATTCTGGAATGCTTTATCAGTATACCACTCGTAATAAGTCCAGGTTTTTTGGTGGTTTAGCCTTTAATCACGTTAATAAACCTAAGTTTAGTTTCACAGAAACAGGTGGAAGAATGTACGGGCAATTGGTAATTAACGGCGGAGTTGACTTAACTGCAAACCGAAAAGACTTGCGTATTCAACCGCAATTCATGGCCTTCAAGAATGGACCAAATAGCAACGTAATTTTTGGGGTGATGTTTGAGAATATTTTAATGAATGGTTCAGACATTACGAATATCTTAAAAACAAAAACCATGAACTATGGGGTTTTCTACCGTTGGAATGATGCGGTTACCTTGAATTTAAATTACAAAGCATCTAATTTTAGGTTCGGTATTGCCGCCGATGTATGCGTTTCAAAATTAAGTACTGCAAACAAAGGCCTTGGATCGGTGGAAGTTTTCTTTAAGTCGACCCATCTCTATTCCAAGAAAAAAACAAAATTAGGATAGTCGATTTATTACATACCCACCGGTATGGATAAAAATCATCTTCCGTTTTCGTAACATTTTACCGGACTCTTGTAAAAAACCGTAAAATGCCTTGCCTGTGTAAACAGAATCAAGAGGTATTTCGCCTTTTTCATCGTACGTACTTAAGCAACGATTAAGTGCATTAATTCCTTTCCCATAACCGCCGAAATGGTAATCTGAAAATAATTGAATTCGGTGTTTTTGCTGTTTAAATTGTTCGTGATATCCCCACTTGTTCGCCAATGCCTCCATTTCCTCAAGCGAAGAATACCCTTTTAATACGGGAAATACCCAAAGAATGGTACTTGGTGGGGTACTGAGCAATATTCCTAAACTGGTGGTTGTCGTTCCCTGAGCCACGGCAATGACATCAAAATTCATCAAGCTTGGCCCGATTTCCATAACCCCTTCAATACCCTCTTTGCAAGCCCCACCCTCAGGAATACTGAAATATCCATTATCCAACATCCCATAAGTGGTTTTTTCTTGACGGTATTTCTCCCGACGTAAGAAAACCATTTGGACAAAATCATCCTGGCACCGACGCAACACCTCATTCGAATTGGGGTTCAATTCCTCGCCTCGCACCTTCAAAATACATGGAATTTGAAATAATTTAGCAACCCAAGCAACAGCCAACAAATGGTTGGAATAAGCCCCACCGTAGGTTTGTATTCCCGAAATTTTTTCCTTTTTTACCCGTTCAATAATCTGCTTTAACTTCCTCCACTTGTTTCCTGAAATTATTGGATGAATTAAATCATCCCTTAAAATAAACAATTGTTGAACACCGTTGTTTAAGGGTGGAATCTTCTCAATTTTACTATTTTTAATGGAAGGCAAACAAGAAGCATTTAACATGGATTTCTCGGATTTTGGTCAAAGATCAAAACTTTCAGAAAATGATTATTACCTGAGTGAAGAAGGATTTATCATATTCACGGAGGCCTATCATTTGAGAAGAGGCTATTGTTGTAAAAGCAATTGCAAACATTGCCCCTACGGATACGACAAAAATACCGGGGAAATTAAAAAATAATTCCCTGTTTGGGGTATTTTGCTTCATAAGGTAACAGTTCTTTTTTAATATTTTTAATATCTTCATTGGCATTTCCGGTGGATTCAAATACCCCGTGAAACCCTCCGATTTTCTTCGAATAATCGATGAATGCTAACACAATGGGTACCTTGGCCTCCAAGGCAATGTAATAAAATCCTTTTTTCCAATGAGGGTTTGCTGCACGTGTACCTTCGGGGGTAAATACCAAATACAAATTGTCCGAATGTTTGAATAATTCAACTGCTTGAGAAACCAGGTGATTCTTTTTCTTACGATCAACGGGCAAGGCACCCAAACTTCGCAATATCCATCCTAAGGGAAAAAAGAACAGTTCCTTTTTTATTAAAAATTTCCCAGGTATTCTCATTAAATAAAAAGCAATACGTCCAATGACAAAATCCCAATTGGAGGTATGGGGAGCCATTACCACAACGGCTTTTTTTATCCCTTGAGGAACCGATAGATCAATCTTCCAACCGAATAAACGCATTAACCCTCGTACGAACCATCGCATTTACAAAGGTAATCAAATCCCTTTTCCTACATTTGTCATCATGAATTGGTTAAAATTAACGCAGCGTATTCTTGCAGTAATCGCGATTTTTTTAATTTGGATTGGGGTCTACCTTTTTACGAGCAAGATTGCAACGGAAAGTTCCGTACGAACCATACGAGCTCCAAACAACACCGTGGGTATTATTCATATCAACACGCACGAAATCACAAAATCGCTCTTATTTGAATTTGCCTTCAATAACAAGGATCCAAGAATATTAAAAGTTATTTCGGAGTACTGGCAAAATCTGGCGCAAGACAGTTCCAAAAAACAACTTCCCTTAGATTTTAACGGAGATATATCCTTATTCAAAATACCTTATCAAAACGATTTTATTTGGTTAGTATCCGGCAACTATCTTCCAGTGCAGCATCCCTATAAGCCTCATTTAGGTTTCATAAAAGACCAAAAGTACTTTTGGATTCTTAATGTCTCGGAGAGCAATTACGAAGTTATTCTAAAATCTATTAGACAAACGCCTTGGTGTTCTAAACCGTTATCAAACCATCCCATTCAATATCAACTGATGCTCAAAGAACATATTACCAATTCTTACGGCCTAAACCTGCTTAAAAACCAACTTTCTATTCATTATAGAACCACGGGAAAAGTCGTGGCGCTTAATGCGGCAAAAGGTAAAAAATGCTTTCAGATAACCACTTTCCTTAATCGAGGAAGTTTTGTCCCGAAAAAATACCAGCGCTTCAAAAAGCTCATTGAATCCCTTTCCGGTTTTTCTATGAATTACTATGGTGCAAAGTTTATCGATGATGATTCTGGACCCTCGTATGTGGAACCTCAATTTGATCTCCTTTTATCTTTTGCGAAAAAAACGAAGCGTGACGATATGTTACCTTTAATCAGAGAACTCCTTTGGGAAAATGTTCGATTGGACGATGAGTTCTTATACCTGAATCATTCACGCTTTTATTTCTTTTCAAAAAACGATTCAACCATCTACCTCGGCAAGCACAAAATGTCGGCAACCCCTATGAACACCCCATTTGTCTTATCGGGTAATCCCGAAGTATTAACCTCAATATCCAATCTTGGATGGAAAGAAGGTGTTTTGGAACTCATCCCGGAATTCAAAGCCCTGAAAGATTTCACCCAATCCATCAAGTTAATCTCCACAAATTCCGAGGGAACGTCTCAAAACGTAACGATTGATTTCAAAGATGGTGTAAATGCACAACTGGAAAGTTTATTACTGATTCTTACACTGACCAACGCCTACCAGTTTTAGTTACCTTAAAAGGCTGATGTGCCCACTTTGAATGATTAATTCCTGATTTACATCCCGTGCCACAATCTTCCAAGAATAAACGCCTACTGGGCAATCTTTCCCCTTGTACCGTCCATCCCATGGTTTGCTTAAATCCTTCGTCGTATAAACCTCCTCGCCCCAACGGTTAAATACCGACACCTCGATCGAGTACATTGCCGTAGCTACCGGAATCCAAAAATCATTTTCACCATCCGCGTCGGGTGTAAAGGCATTCGGTACATACAATGTTGGCGTTGCCAAAAGCTGAATATATGCATAAGCCGTATCGCTACATCCCGCACTATTATATACAACTTGCGACAAGGTGTATTGTCCTGGATTCGTAATTCCGTAATTGAATTGCTGTGTGTAAATATCTAACACAGAACCATTACCGAGATCATATGCTCCTGTTTGGTAATTCTGTGCCGTATTCGTTAAGGAAATGAATGGATCTTCTGTATAAATTGTTGTTGGGAATACGGTAAACCCAGCCTGTGGACTTGGTAAAACATGAATAAGATTGTTTTGAATTAAGGTATCAATGCAACCCTGTGGATTGGTGGCAATTAGCGAGACAGTATAAAATCCTGGTTCCGTATACGTATGGACTGGGTTGGGAGCCTGAATACTGGTGCCGTCCCCAAAACTCCATAAATATGCATTTGAATTGGTAGAATTATTCGTAAACACAATGGTTAAATCCTCACAACCAATCGTGGTATCAGGAACAAATTGAGCTGTGGGAATCGGATAAACAATGATGCTTTGAACCGTAGTATCCCCACAACCGAACTGATTATAAGCCATCAACACGAGATTAAATGTTCCAGATTGTGAATAGGTAGCCGTTGGCTCAAACTGATTGGACGTGCTTCCATTACCAAAGATCCAATTATAAACCAAAGCACCTTGGCTCAAGTTCACCGGTGTAACTTGGAAGGGCACGTCGCACGATGTTTTATCAAGCACATCGAAGTCAGCGATTGGCACATCGTGCACCACCACGGTAAAATTCATCGTATCCGTGCAACCGAAGGCATTCTGCGCTACAACTTGTGGAAAAAAGGTTCCTGCATTCGTATATAAATGATTGCTGCTCGGCGCGATGCCAATGGTTCCGTCGCCATAATCCCACACTGCTGAAGTAGCCGTTCCTGATATCTCGTTGAAACTCACACCCAATGCGGCGCATCCTTCATAGAGCAGGGTATCGTAATTGAGCACCGGACTAGGAATTGACGTCAATGTTCGGTAAGCCGTATCAACACACCCATTTGCCGCGGAGGTTCCCACCAACATCACTGTAAAATTGCCCGGACTTCCGTAAATATGCGTGGGGTTGTATTGGGAAGACCCCGTCCCATCACCGAATGTCCAAACCGAGCTTGATAGCTGTGACGATAAATTCGTGAATTGAAAAGCTTGCCCCATACATAAAGTATCTTGCGCTATGGAAAATGCCACTTGAGGTTTCGGTAACACCGTAATTTGAATATTTGATGTGTCGTAGGAACAACCGTTATCTACCACGAGTTGCGCTATAAACGTTCCGGAAGAAGTGTATAAATGACTTGGACTTGCTTGATTCGAGACCTGACCATTTCCAAAACTCCAGAAATAATTGAGGTTTCCTCCCTGAGAAAAATTGGTGAATTGTACGTTTAGCGGAGCGCATCCCACCGTAGGATTTGTATTAAAGAAACTCGTTACGGTATTGGGGAAGACATGAATTGGGAAATAGGCGGTATCCGATCCACAAGGATTGATGGCAATTAAAGCTATGTTAAAAATCGTATCGTTCGGACCGTACGTAAAGGTGTGGGTAGGATTCACTGCAGTACTGAAGAAGCCATCGCCAAAATTCCAAATATAATTGGTAGGACTTCCCAAGGATAAGTTTTGGAAACCAACAGGCAAGGGCGAACATCCCGTATTTACGGTGGTAGCGAAGGAAGCAATGGGCAGCGGATGCACTAAAATCGTATCCAAATAATTCGAGGTACCGCAAAGGTTGGTTACAGAAAGCGAAATAACATAATTCGTATCCTGAATCAACGGGGGTTGAAAGGTAACTGCACCGGGGTTTTGTGCATTGGAAAAAGGACCGTTCGCCGGGAACCCAAAATTCCAGAAATACGAAGTAATGCTGTACCCAGTAGAAGTATTATTAAAGTTCACACTCAACGGACCACACCCTGAATTAGGATTCGGCACGAAAGAAGCTGTTGGGGTGGTAACAATATGAATGTTGTGCGAAATGGAATCCACACACCCTTGTGGCGACGTCGCCATTAACCACACCGTGTAATTACCTCCTGCAGGATACTGATAGATGGGATTCATCTGCGTTGAAGTAGCTCCATTTCCAAAATGCCATACATAAGTACTTGCTCCTGTGGAATTATTCACTATACCAACCGTAGTATTGGTACATTTTAACGTATCCATCGTGAACAAGGGTACCGGTAACGGATTCACGTTGACGGTACGCGTAGCAGTATTGGTACATCCCGTGTTTGGATTGGTATACGAATACGTCAAGGTGAAAGCCCCTACACCTGACACTGCCGGACTGAAAGTGGCTAATTGTCCATTGGTTATTCCAATACCCGACCATGTTCCACCCGCAGGGCTAAATCCGGTGAGGTTAAACGGTGGTGTGGATGCACAAGTATTTACCGTGGCGCCGGGGAAAATCTGAGGAAGTGGATTAACTGTTACGTGCAAGGTGTCTTGAATTCCAGGACAAACCCCAAAAACAGGCGTAATTACGTAATAAAAATTTTGCACTAAAAAGGTGGAATTCGTAATCTGTTGATTGATAAGCGAACCGCTTCCAGCAGCCTGACCGATTAACTGCGGGTTTGTACTCACCGTCCAATTGAACGTTGCGCCAGGCGAAGCGCTCGATATTTGAACATTGACATTTTGACCGCTGCAAATCGTCACTGAATTTTGACTTGTATTCGCTGTGGCCACGGGGTTAATGGTAACCGTAACTGAAACCACGGCGCCGTTGCAACCATTTGCCGTAGGAGTTATTAAATAGGTTACCTGTGCTGGATTCAACGTATTATTCGTCAACTGTTGAATTATTGGATTCGAAATACCACTGCCCGCCCCTACCACTCCGGCCATTGGATTCGCCGTGTAGGCATAAGTGGTGTTGAGCACGTTGGAATTTAAAGCAATGTTGGTGCTTGTACCGCTGCATATCGTGTTGTTCGCCACGTTAGGGGTTAACACAGGCGTTGGATTTACCGTCACAATCACATTCACCCCGGTTCCTATACAACCATTCAGCGAAGGCGTCACCGTGTAGGTAACCTGTTGAAAACCCGTAGAAGTATTGGTCAATAATTGAGCAATGGTATCGTTCGAACCCGCAATGGCTCCCACAATGTTGTTGTTGTTACTTACGGTCCAACCATAACTTATGCCTTGCATATTTCCCGTTAAAACAATATTATTGGAAGTGCCACTGCATATCGTTTGAGCTCCCGGGTTGACGTACACTACAGGTATTGGATTCACGGTTACCCCTACTTGCTGCGGTGTACCTACACATCCTAAGGCCGAAGGCGTAATCGTATACACCACATTTCCGGGTACATTCGAGGTGGCGAGCAGGGTTTGGCTGATGGTGACTAGCCCATTTACAGCAGCTCCATTTCCATTGGAAGCACCGGAGGCATTCGTAGAAGCCTGAACCCAGGTCATGGTAGCATTCGATACATTGGAGTTGCAAGAAATGACCGCATTGCTGCCCGAGCACATGGAAATGTTTTGAGGGTTCAAGGTCAACGTCGGTGTTGGGTTTACGGTAACCGTATAGGTCATGTTTGCACCAGCACATCCGTTCAGTGTACCACTTACGGAAATCGTTCCCACAAAAGGTCCACCGCTTACGTTTACAGGTGCTTGCCATCCCGGAACACTTCCCGCGCCGGAAGCCACTAATCCAATGTTCGGATTCGAATTCGTCCAAGTGCACGCAGCCCCGGCCGGAGTTGAGGTAAAGTTCACCGTAGGAATTGCCTGCCCTGCACAAACTACGATATTGGCCACTTGGGTAACCGAAGGGTTTGGATTCACCGAAATGGTAGCTGTTACTGGAGATCCAGAACAGTTGTTGGCTGTAGCAATCACCGTATACACCACCGTTCCTTGGGTAAGCAGGTTATTCACCAAAACTTGATTGAGGCAAGCTCCAGAGCCGTTTTGTGCTCCTGAAATACCGTTACTCGCCGCTACCGTCCAATTGAAATTAGCCCCCGCTACGGGCGTTGTAAAGCAAATGGAAGCGGTGTCGTTGGAACAAATGATCGGATGTTGTATGGTAGCAGTTACCTGAGGTAATGGATTAACAGTAATCGTGTAGGTTCCCCCTGTTCCGTTGCAAACCATTCCGTTATTGGTATAGTTTAACGTCGCCACATAATTCAAGGTGATCGGCGCAGCACTGTTGTTGGTCAACGTTTGTACAGGAATGGTATTCGTCCCTGAAGTGGCCATACCCGAAATTCCGGCAGGTTGGTTCGCCGACCAACTGTAATTCAATGTCCCAGGAATTCCGGCATTTAGGTTAGATTGCAAGCCTACTGCGGTAGTGTTCGCACCGGAACAAATCACTTGCGAATTCTGAGAAAAGCCCAATTGGGGAATAGGATTTACCGTGATCGAATACGTAGATGCCTGTCCTTGGCAGTTACCAACCTGGGTAGCCACGTTGACGGAATACACCACCGTTAAAGGTCCTTGGGTATTGTTCACCAAGGTTTGCGCTGGAATGGTATTGACCCCATTTGCCGCAGCGCCCGTAATACCTGCTGGTATATTGGCCGTCCATGAAATTTGTGCATTCGGCGTGGTGCTCGTAATATTCACCGCCGTAGAAGTGCTACCAGAGCAAAGCGTGGCATTTGCTTGGCTGAACCCTACCGACGCGACCGGATTTACCCAAACATTGAAGGTATTTGACTGCCCCGGACACCCATTGTTGGGACCAGGTCCATTCGTGGTGACGGTATAAGTAAGTAGTTGAATTTGGGCTGAATTGTTGGTCAATACTTGGTTAATCGTAGCACCGGAGCCGTTGGATGCGCCACCAATCGAAGGATTGGAAGATATAGTCCAAGCAAACGTGGTATTTGCCACGTTGGACGTGAGTGAAGCCACAGCTGCAACCCCACTGCATATTGTATCATTGGGAGGGGTAATGGTCAACCCGGGGTTGGGAAACACCGTGATTTGTCCATTTGCTGCAGGCCCTACACAAGTATTGATCGTGGCATGGGCTGTAAGCGATATCACTGCCGATGCATTTAAATTGGACGAAACCGCACTTCCAGGAATCGTACTGTTTCCTTGGAGAGGCATACCATTCAACCCATTCGGCACTATTGCTATCCAGGATAGGGTTGCGCCTGCAACGTTGGAACTTAGGTTAACAAGCTGGGTAGTTGAACCCGAGCAAAGCGATTGACTGGGCACTGAATACTGAACACTGGCCACAGGTTCCACTGTGATGGGCAATACCGCCGTTTGATTCGGACAAGAACTTCCAGGAGGTGCTGTGGCCGTCACAGTATAGGTTACCGTTCCCTGTGTATTTCCGGAATTAACCAATACCTGCGAAAACTGTGCGCCGTTGGCATTTGCTGCCCCTGTAATACCTTGCGAAGCCGCTGCCGAGGTGGTGTAGGTCAATCCTGCCGTATTGGAAGAAATCGATAATTGGGCCGAAGCCCCAGAACAAAGGCTGCTATCCAGTGCTGTAACGGTAATGCCATTTTGCGGACTTACCGTAATGGTGTGCGTTGCTGCTACCCCAGGACATACAGTACCACCCGCCGTGGAGGCAATAGCTGTAAAGGTAGCTGTTAAATTTCCTTGCGTATTGTTGGTCAAGGTGAAAGCAGGAATTTGGGTCGAACCCGATAGGGTATTCACCCCTTGAATTCCCCCTGGAACACTCGCATTCCAAGAAATGGTCGCATTATTCGTGGTTGAAGTGAGATTTACCAACGCAGTTGTAGCCCCCGAACATATCGTTTGATTTCCTGTGGAAAAGACCACCGTCGGGGAAGGGTTTACCGTTATCGTGTAGTTCAAAGGATTTCCAGAACAACCGGCTGCACTTGGGGTTACCGAATACACCAGTTGTAAAGGGTTGGCAGTGGCGTTGGTGATCGTCATTGCCCCCATGGTACCTGAACCGCTCGCAGTAAATCCGCTAAGTCCTGCTGGAGGTGTTATGGCCGTCCAGGTGAAATTGGCACCTTGCACGTCGGCGGTAAACGAAGCAGGTACCGTTGGTATACCGCTGCAAACGGTTTGCCCACCCGGGTTGTTCAAGTTTGGAATAGGATTAACATTGAAGGTATACGTAACCGGCGCACTTTGGCATTGATGCACAGATGAAGCAGATAAGGTATACTGGGCAGTTTGTTGTGTTGCCAGGTTATTGGAGAACGTGATGGAAGGAATCGGGTTATTTCCGTTGCCAATCGGATGACCGGATAAGCCGCCACCTGCGGTAGCAAAACTCCAGCTTAAAGTCGATCCGGCAAGGTTTGAAGTGATGTTCACAGGAGAGCTTGCGGTACCTTCGCACAAGGTTTGCTGAAGCACCGCATTCGTGATTTGTGGCGTGGGATAAATCGTAACCACAATCGTATCGTTCACCCCAGCGCAGGCATTGCCAATCGTTGGTGTGATAATCACTAATCCCACAATGGAATTGGCAGTGTTGTTTACGGGTGCATTCCAAGGAACCAAATTACCCTGTCCCGAAGCACCAATTCCGATGTTGGTGTTACTGTTGGTCCAGGTAAACGATGCCCCTTGCGGAATACTTTGAAATGCCGGAGGCGCGATACTGGCTCCTGGGCAAACTGAAATGTTCGTTAATCCGTTCATCTGTGCTACGGGGTTTACCGTAATCGTGGAGATTACGGCGGTTCCAGAACATGCATTGGCCGAAGGAATAATGGAATAAGTTACTGTGCCAGCTGCCGCGGTGGCATTCACCAGGGTGTTGGTAATCGTCGATCCAGAATTGTTGGTGTTTCCCGTAATGCCCGCGGTAGCGTTGGATGTCCACGCAAACGTGGCATTGGCCACATTCGAGGTCAAATTGAGGGTGATATTTCCACCGGAACAAATCGTGTTCGAAGGGGAAACCGTAGCGGTGACGGTAGGAATAGGATTTACGGTGATGGTATACGTCGAAGCAGCTCCCTGACAACCACCATTCGTGGTATTGGCCTGGGCTGAAATGATCACCGTTTGAGGTGTATTGGTATTTTGGGTTAGGTTAAAGGAAGGAATCGTCGCACTGTTGCCACTCGCAGGATTGGCCCCGTTGACATTGTTCGATGAAGTTACCGTCCAAGACCAAATCACGTTAGGTGTGGCACTGGTCATGCTTACGGAGGCGGAACTTTGTCCGCTGCATAACGCTTGAGAAGGTCCTCCGGTAAATTGAATGGCTGGCGCCGGCATCACGGTAATAGATAAAGTATCAGGTACTCCAGTACATCCGGTAGCATTGGGTGTGATTAAATAATTCAGCACATAGGGTTGTGTACCTGAATTCGCAATGGATGCTGCCGCCAATTGTCCCGATCCCGAAGGCGCCAAAAATCCGGTCACGGTATTTGGAATATTTATATTCAATAAGTTCCAGGTAAATCCGCCCCCTGCTACCGAATTGGTGTAGGAACTCACGACGGTGCTCTGCCCAGAACATATCACCTGGTCCACTACCCCGCCAATGGTTGGATTGGGATTCACCGTGATCGTGTAAGTAGCGGATGGGCCCGCGCAATTGTTGGCGCTTGTGGGAACCACGGAATATGTGACTGTTTGCGCCACATTTCCTGAATGGGAAATCGTCATAGGAGGCAAAGGATTGCCGCCATTTCCGTTGTTGAAACCACTTAAATTCGCCCCGGCTGCCCCATAGCTCCATGCAAAAGTGGAACCGACGAGGTTTGCTGCAAAACTCACTGCGTTTGTCGCAACGCCTTCACAAACCGTTTGGTTCATGGGAGATGTGGTAATACTGGGCGTGGGGTAAATAGTAACCGTAAAGTTGGAAGGTGTTCCTACGCAACCGTGATACGTCGGAGTCACGGTGACCGTTGAGGTGATATTTGCCAAACCGTTATTTACAGGAGCATTCCAGGAGGAAATATTGTTCGAACCCGCAGCATTTAATCCTACCGCAGTATTGCTGTTGGTCCAAGCAAAGGTGGACGGCGCAGGCACCGATCCAAAAGCTTGAGGGGTAATTGCTTGACCAGGACAGGCAACAAGATTGTTCATGGCTGACATCACCGCCACAGGATTTACCCAAGCCGGCACCGTGAGCACTGTTCCGTTGCAATTGCCGATTTGTGGTGTAACCGAGTACGTTAGCATGGCCATCGAGGCATTGGCGTTGGTTAAGGTTTGTTGAATACTTGCGGATGGAGCTCCGGATGGCGCAGCGCCATTTACACCGTTAGGTGCCGATACGGTCCAAGTAAATTGCACGTTGGGTGTTGTTGAACTTAAGGAAATGGAAAGTTGTGTGTTATTACATATCGTGTCATTGCTAACGTACGAAGCCGATGCTATAGCTGTGGGATTAACCGTTATCGTATAATTCAACGGCGCCCCAGGGCACACCGCATTCCCCGAAGTGGAAGCACTTGCGGAAATCGTGAAGGAGATAGGTTGGCTCGTGTTGTTGCTTAAACCGTTAAATGCAGGTATGGTAGCCGTGTTTCCCGAGGCAGGTAAAACAGCGCCCAAACCGTTGGGCAAAGGACTTTGCACCGACCAACTGAACGTGGTGTTGGCCGTGGTGGAATTTATCGTGACTTGCTGCGAGTTTCCTCCATTACAAACCGTTTGATTTCCTTGAGAAAACGTGACGGTAGGAGCAGGATTCACGGTAATCGTATAGTTTCCTGTTGCGCCATTGCAGCCATTCGCTGTTGGGGTAATCGTATACGTTAAGGTGTAAGGATTCGTGCCCGAATTGGTGATCGTGGACGCAGGAACCTGGCCGTTACCGCTCGTCGGATATCCTGTGATGGTGTTGGGAACGGCGTTGGGATTCTGCAAAGCATACGTAAAACTTCCACCCGCCACCGAATTCACAAAGCTGCTCGCCACCGTCGCCACGCCCCCACAAACCGTTTGGTTCTGCGATAACGTCACTTGGGGAATTGGATTTACCGTAATCGTGTACGTCACT
>Ga0214921_10003151_pt1 | contig 25659 bp, 23 predicted proteins | sample LL1505_MetaG_FD_177992 | JGI IMG/M metagenome (GOLD analysis project Ga0214921, IMG submission 177992) | Freshwater microbial communities from Lake Lanier, Atlanta, Georgia, United States - LL-1505 | ecosystem: Environmental > Aquatic > Freshwater > Lake | place: USA: Georgia | collected... | reverse complement strand
AACGAAGGCGCTGCATTTTCATTTTTAGCCAATGCAGGTGGATGGCAACGCTGGTTATTTACAGGTTTTGGCGCTATCGCTGCGATTGCAATTGTTTGGATGCTCAAACAACATGCACAACAAAAGTTATTTGGATTTGCACTAGCCTGCGTTTTAGGCGGCGCAGTAGGCAATGTGATCGACCGCGTGATGTATGGCTACGTAGTCGATTTCTTAGACTTCCATTACGCGGGCATGCACTTTCCTGCATTTAATCTTGCAGACAGCGCCATTACTTTGGGCGCCGCCTGCTTGATTTTGGATGAACTCCTGAGAGTTCGCCAAGGCCGCTGATTACAAGGTAATGATCGTGCAACCCGTAGTCTTACGGGCTTCCAAATCAATGTGCGCTTGCGCAACATTTGCCAAGGGATAGGTCTGATCGATATGGATCTTGACCTTGCCACTGGTGACGGCTTCAAACAAATCGTCCGCCATGGCTTGCGTGTTTTCACGTGTGCTCATGTGCGTGAACAAGGTTTGACGCGTGACATACAAAGAGCCCTTGCCGCCCAGAATGCCCGGAGAGAACGCTGGCACGGGACCTGACGCATTACCAAAGCTTGCCATCAAGCCTAAAGGTGACAAGCAGTCAAGCGATTTCTCCCAAGTGTCTTTACCGACAGAGTCGTACACCACTTTCACACCTTTGCCGCCAGTGATTTCTTTCACCTTCACCAAGAAGTCTTCTGTGTTGTAGTTGATCGCGAAGGCGGCACCATTGGCCAAGGCCAATTTACATTTGGCGTCACTGCCCGCTGTTCCAATCAGTTGGTAGCCTAAAGCATTGGCCCATTGCGATGCAATCAAACCAACGCCACCTGCTGCTGCGTGGAACAGAATGAAATCGCCTTTGTGCAATCCGCCTTGTGGCAAAGTGCTCTTGAGTAAATACTGCGCAGTTAAACCTTTGAGCATCATGGCCGCACCGGTTTCAAACGAAATGGCATCTGGCAATTTACAAACAGTCTTAGCCGGCATCACACGTTCTTCGCAATAGCTTCCAGGAGGTGCGCTGGCATACGCCGCGCGATCGCCGGCTTTGAGATGCGTCACGCCTTCGCCCACCGCTTCAACAATGCCGGAAGCTTCCATGCCTAAACGCAAAGGCATAGGAAATGGATATAGGCCCGTGCGTTGGTAAACGTCAATGAAATTCAAACCAATGGCTTTGTGGCGAATGCGAATTTCACCTGCACCAGGTTGACCGACCGTGACATCGACGATCTTGAGTTCTTCTGGTCCGCCGTTTTTTTCAATAATGACTGCTTTGCTCATGGTGTGTGCTCCTAGGGAAATCGATAATTTATAACGCCCTGCATCCTGCCATGAAAGCGGTCACTGAGTTGTCACCTAGGTTTTATGCGCTCAGGTAGAGTCTCGCCCTAATGTCTGACACCTCCGCAAGCGCTTCAACCCCCGCATTAACAGCGCGCGCTGCTGCTTTGCTATTGGTTCCACCCGTTTTATGGGCAGGCAACGCTATCACGGGGCGCTTGGTGCATGAACTCATCTCGCCGCTGACGCTTAATTTTTTTCGTTGGGGGCTCGCGTTTTTGCTACTGCTTCCCATTGCGTACAAGGTACTGCAGCGCAACAGTGCTCTGTGGTCCAAGTGGAAACGTTTTGCTGTATTGGGTTTTTTGGGCGTGGGGTGCTACAACAGTTTTCAATACCTTGCGCTACAAACTTCTAGCCCTATCAATGTGACCTTAGTGGCCTCCAGTACACCCGTATTTATGTTGGCGATTGGCGCTGTCTTTTTTAATCAAACTATTCGATGGCAACAAGTTATTGGTGCGGTGTTGTCCATTGCAGGTGTCCTTCTGGTGCTAGGCCGAGGGGACTGGAATACGCTTGCCAATGTGCAGTTGGTCATTGGTGATATTTACGTATTGATAGCCACCGCATGTTGGGGCTTTTACAGCTGGCTTCTCACTCGCCCTGATGACCCTGCAGAGATACGCGGTAACTGGGCTTATTTTTTAATGGCACAAATGGCCTTTGGCTTGTCTTGGTCTGGCTTGTTTACAACGGGTGAATGGATAGTAGGCGATGCTTATGTGTATTGGAGTTGGCCCATAGCTGCGGCACTTGCCTACGTTGCACTGTGTCCATCGTTGCTGGCCTATCGTTGCTGGGGGTTGGGTGTACAACAAGCTGGGCCTAATATCGCTGGCTTTTTTGCCAACCTCACGCCACTGTTTGCAGCTGTGATGTCAGCCTTGGTATTGGGTGACTTACCGCAAACATTTCACGCCGCGGCATTTGCTTTGATAGTCGGCGGAATTGTGGTGTCTTCGCGTCGCTAAGTTTGATTTAAAGAAAAGTTAGCAGCAAAAGGCGCTTACTTAAAAGTATTAATTTTTAAGTAGCGCCCTCGCGTTATTAAAACGAACCTGAATATGCCCCGCCATCCGTCAAAATATTTTGACCTGTGATGTAGCTGGCTTGTGCTGAACACAAAAATGCACAGGTCTCACCAAATTCATCGGGATGTCCAAAACGCAATGCTGGAATTGTTTTCTTACGCGCGTCCATGATGGTTTCGATAGGTTGACCTGTTTTTTCTGCAGCTCCCTTCATCGTGCCTTTGAGGCGGTCTGTGTCGTAAGCACCTGGCAAGAGGTTGTTGACCGTCACGTTGTTGGAAGCGAGTTTGGTGGTACGTGCAACACCAGCGATGAAGCCCGTCAAACCAGAACGTGCGCCATTGGACAGTCCCAAAATATCAATGGGTGCTTTGACAGCACTGGAGGTGATGTTGACGATACGTCCGAATCCACGCTCGGCCATGCCATCTACAGTGGCTTTGAGTAACTCGATAGGCGTCAGCATATTGGCGTCGACTGCTTTGATCCAATCGTCGCGGTTCCAATTACGAAAGTCTCCAGGGGGTGGGCCGCCTGCATTCGTCACCACAATGTCGTAATTTTTACCAGGCCCGCCTTGGATAGACCAAATAGCTTCACGTCCTTGTGTGGTGGTGATATCCACAGCTGCCGCAATGATGGTGGTGCCAAATTTACGAAGTTCTTTGGCAGCGGCTTCGAGTGCTTCTGCACCGCGGGCCACGATCACCACATTGACGCCTTCTCGTGCTAACGATTGCGCACAACCGTAGCCCAAGCCTTTGCTGGCTCCGCCAACCAACGCCCACTTACCTTTGATTCCTAGATCCATTATTTTTCTCCATACTTAGTCACTAAAAAAACACCACCCACCACTAATAAGGTACCAGCCCCTATCCAGAGGTTGAGTGGCTCACCTAACACCATTACTCCCAGCGTAATCGTGGACATGGGCCCGATCATGCCAGTTTGCGCAGTCAAAGCTGCACCGATGCGTTCAATGGCCATCATGACCATAAGGACTGGCGCTACGGTACACAACAAAGCATTCAGTAGCGCTAACCATAAAACCGGCTGTGGCACGTCCATAGCCGACAAAGGACGCAGCACTATAAATTGCACGATGCAACACACACATGCCACGCTGGTGGCCCAACCCACCAAGCGCATAGCCCCAATGCGTTGCACCAACTGCCCACTGAAAACCAAATAGACAGCATATGTCAGCGCACTCGCAAAGACCAATGCGCTACCTAGTGCAACATCAGAGCCCGTAAAAGACAGTTCATGTGCGAACACCAACAGCACACCGGCATAGCTCACGGCCATGGCCATCATGCGAATGGGTTGCACAGGTTTTTTATAAATGAACCATCCCAACACAACCACCAAGGTCGGATTGAGATACAAGATTAAACGCTCCAAACTTGCGGTGATGTATTGCAAACCCAAGAAATCCAAATAACTTGACAAGTAGTAGCCCACAAAGCCAAGCGCCACAATTCCCAGTACATCACTGCGCGTTAATGGATTCTCACGCGCCTGCGTTTGCTTCTCGGACCAGATACCAAGCGCAATGAAAAAAGGTAACGCCAACAACATACGAAACATAATGACTGTGACTGCGTCCACCCCATAGAGGTAAGAAAGCTTCACAATGATGGCCTTGCCACTGAAAGCAATCGCTCCGCCGGCTGCTAAGAGTAAACCCGATATGAAAGAGCGGTTGGCTAATGACATCCGGTTGAGTTTATTCTCAGTAGAGGGGGCTCCACCGCTTTACATCTAGAAAAACGCTGACTTCGGTCATGCAAGCGACTGATGCCGTGTCGCCCAACACCTAAACTCTCCCCATGCGCCTGTCTCTTATCCAACGCTTGCTTTTAGCCAATCGGCAGACACGGCGCAAAGCATCTGGTTTACCAGTCATTTGGAAAGGCATGCTGTGGATGGCAGCAGGTGGATTTTTATTCTCCATCCTCAACACCATCGTGCGGGCTATTGCTATGCAGATGGATCCGTTTGAAGTGCAGTTTTTGCGCTACTTGTTAGGCCTACTCGTGATGTTGCCTTGGGTATTCAAAGCGGGGCCTCGCAACTATTGGCCAACAGATGTCAAAGGCCAGTTTTGGCGAGGTGGGGTTCATACCATTGGGATGGTGCTGTGGTTTATTGCATTGCCCAAAATTCCTTTGGCGGATATGACGGCCATTAGTTTCACCGGGCCAATTTTCATCATGATTGGCGCGTCTTGGTTTTTGGGTGAACCCATGCGGCGCGATCGCTGGATAGCAGCGTTGATCGGTTTTGCAGGAGTCGTGGTCGTCGTCGCTCCGAAGATGTCTGGCTCTGGCGGCGGCTACCACTTGGTGATGTTGGCGTCTGCACCGCTTTTTGCTGCATCTTTCTTGATCACCAAAGCATTGACCCGTTATGAGAAAGCAACCGTTATTGTGTTTTGGCAAGCCTTGACGGTATCGCTCTTCAGTTTGCCCCTGGCTTTGCTGCATTGGCAAGACCCCAGTCTCTTGCAGTGGATTGGTTTTTTGATTGCTGGCATTTTGGGAAGCGTCGGCCATTACTGTTGGACGCGCGCGTTTCATGCAGCCGATATTTCGTCCACCCAGTCTTTGCGCTTTTTAGATTTGGTGTGGACCTCTGCATGGGGTTGGTTGATTTTTTCAGACATCCCTAGCCAATCAACTTGGATTGGCGCTGTTGTGATTTTGGCGGCAACGATTTGGATTGCGCGGCGCGAGGGGCAACGCCCAGCGAAAGCGCCTTTAGACGAACCAGTTCACTGACCGAGCACGACACCTTCGCGCCTAGGGTCGGTTCCGCTGATCCAGTTTTTTGGTTCTTGCTGCTTGGGTAATTTGACGATAGCTTGAATTCCACTCGTCAAAGCCAGTTCACGCACTTCGCCACCGCGTGCGCGCAAAGACTGCAAGGTGTCCGCAGAAAAACGCTTTTCTTCAACGACCATTGGGTCGCCCAATGCGCCAAAGTTGGGTAAGTCAATTGCTTGTTGCGGAGTCATGCCCCAATGCAAAACACCTATCAAAGTTTTGGTGGTGAAGTGAATGATCATCTCGCCACCCGGACTTCCTGTACTCATGAGCAACTCGCCTGTGTACTTGTCAAAAACCAAAGTAGGTGACATAGAGGACCGTGGTCGCTTATTGCCTTGGACACGGTTAGCAATAGGACGACCTTGCAGGTCTCGCGGCATAAAACTAAAGTCTGTCAGTTGGTTGTTTAGCAAGAAGCCTCGCACCATTTGACGTGCACCGAAAGCATTTTCAATGGTTGTCGTCATTGCTAGTGCATTGCCATAGGCATCGACAATGCTGATGTGCGAAGTACCAAATTCCGCTTGATCAGGCATTGGTACATAAGCACTTTTTTGCGCACCTAGGGGAATACCTGCAGGCGCTTGTTTCAAACTAGTGGAGCCCATCAGTTGGGCGCGCACTTTGAGATACGCAGGATCTAACAAACTACGCCAATCTCCTGCAGGTGCTTTCACAAAGTCAGGGTCTGCCACATATTGCGCACGGTCTGCAAATGCCAAGCGCGAAGCTTGGGCATAGTCGTGTAACCAATCTGCGTCCAATGCACCTTGTACGGGCGGTTTGAATGGTGTGGGCGCATATTGCAACAGCCCCAAGATTTGTCCAATCGCAATCGCACCAGAACTCGGTGGTGGGAAGCCACAAATCTCAAACACTTTTGTACGCACGGCATGGTCAAAGCACAAAACTTCACGTTCTTTGGCTTGGTATTGCACTAAATCTTGCTGGCTTAAACGTCCTGGATTTTTTGGATGCTGCTGCACTTTATCGACTATCGCATGTGCCACATCACCTTTGTAAAAAGCATCCACGCCCTCCTTGGCAATACGCAGCAACACCTCGGCAAACTCTGGATTGCGCAAGACATGCCCAATTGGATGTGGCGCACCATGCGCTTGAAAAAAATAGGTGTGCGCAGTTGGGTCTAGTTTGAGATACGCATCCGCAAGCAGCGAAGCATGCAAACGCGGGGTGATGGCAAAACCATTTTTTGCCAGCTTAATCGCGGGCTCGAACAATCGAGGCCAAGGTAATTTGCCGTGTTGCTGATGCGCCATGGCCAACATCTTCAAAACGCCAGGTGCTCCAACAGAACGGCCACCCACCACAGCTTCAAAAAAAGGTAAGGGCTGTCCTTGCGCATTTAATAATAAAGACTCGTCTGCAAGAGCAGGTGCTGTCTCACGGCCATCAAAAGCTTGCATGCGACGCGTGGGTCCAGCGCCTTGGCTATGCAACAAAAAAGCTCCGCCACCAATGCCACTGGATTGAGGCTCGACCAAACCCAAAACCATTTGCACAGCAATTGCCGCGTCTACCGCAGATCCACCTGCTTGCAATATGTCAAGCCCGGCTTGGGAAGCTAATGGATTGGCGCTTGCAACCGCAGTTCTCTGGGTGATTACGTCTGTATTGCGTTTTATTGAACTCGCAATTTCTGGCTGCAATGGTGAAGTTGCTGCAACGGCACTCTTTGCATCCATTGCAGATTTATACGCAGTGTTTTCAGAGGATTGCCAATTTACACAACCAGCTATTGAACAAACCAGCAAAACGGCTTGGGGCATTACAAATGTGCGTAAATGGTTACTCATATTCGCCCCATTACGCCTTGCCGGTCCAGTCTCGACCCGTGCTTAGAATCCTGCAGCCAATCCATCACGACGGGAATCGCTTGCGACGATATAACCTTCCACTTTCGGGTCACCAGCACGCCAAATAAACTGGCCTGAACCAAAGTCTTGGTAACTGTCGTTGATCACTTCCATGCGATGACCTAGCGCTTGCAAGCCAGCAACAGTATTGGAATCTAACGTCGACTCCACGTTGATCTCAAACCCTTGGTTGTAACGCCAACGCGGCGCATCGCATGCGGCTTGTGGGTTTTGTCCGTAGTCCAACATACGCACCAAGGTTTGCATATGGCCTTGGGGTTGCATATTGGCACCCATCACGCCATAACTCATCACAGGTTGTCCGTCTTTGGTGAGGAAGGCGGGAATGATGGTGTGGAAAGGCCGCTTACCTGGTGCCACTAAATTGGCTGGGTTATGCCCATGCGCGCTGACGTTGAACGCATGACCGCGGTTTTGCAAGCTGACGCCAAAAGTAGGCTCCACACATCCAGAGCCAAACCCCATGTAATTGCTTTGGATAAAGCTAACCATCATGCCGTTTTCATCTGCAGCACTCAAATAAATCGTGCCGCCTTTGACGGGGTTGCCAGCACCAAAGTCTTGCGCTTTTTTCATATTGATCAACTGGGCGCGGCTTTTTAGATACGCGGGATCTAGCATTTGCGCAGATGTCACTTCCATAGCAGATTCTTCTGCCACATAACGATAGACATCGGCAAACGCAAGCTTCATCGCTTCAATTTGCAAATGCTGTGAATCCACGCCGTCGACTTTCAATGCGGCCAAATCGAAATTCTCCAAAATAGCCAATGCGATCAAGGCTGCAATGCCTTGGCCATTCGGTGGTATTTCGTGGAGTGTGTAACCGCGGTAGTTTTGGGCAATGGGTGTGACCCATTCGGCTTTGTAATTCTCGAAGTCTTTGGCAGTATGGCTGCCGCCATGCGCTTTAGAAAACTTTTCAATCGCGTGTGCAATTTCACCACCATAAAATGATTGGCCTTTGCTTTTGGCAATTGCGCGTAATCCTTTGGCGGCCGATGTGAACTTGAATAATTCACCTACATGTGGCGCACGTCCCCAAGGAAGAAAGCCTTCTTTGAACCCTGGCATGCCTTGCAACTCAGGCGTTGCTGCCGCCCATTTTTGTTGCACGACAACAGGCAACAAATAACCACGCTCTGCAATTTCAATAGCGGGTTGCAACAAATCTTCAAACGGCAATTTGCCAAAGCGTTCGTGCATGGCTACCCAAGATGCGACTGCACCAGGCACCGTCACAGAGTCCATGCCGCGCTTGGGCGGGGCCAAGGTGTCTTTGCCGTATTTGTTTTGAAAATATTCAGGCGTCCATGCTTGCGGTGCACGGCCTGATGCATTTAAACCATGCAGTGCTTTGCCGTCCCAAATCAAACCGAATGCGTCAGAACCCAAACCATTACTGACAGGCTCCACCACCGTCATCATGGCGGCCGCTGCAATGGCAGCGTCTACGGCATTACCGCCTTGCCACAACATACGCAATCCAGCTTGCGAACCTAACGGGTGCGAAGTAGACACCACATTGCGTGCGAAAACAGGTAAACGGATGGAGTTATAGGGGTTGTTGTAATCGAATTGCATGATTTTTTTCCATAAAAGAAACGGCACCCTTAGGTGCCGTTATGTTTCAATGAAACGAAGCTTAATCTTCGACAAACGCCTCGGCGCGTTTGTTTCGAATAGATGGTAGCAACACTATAACGAGCAGGACCAGTGCGGCCCCCAACAAACTAGCAGACAAGGGTCGGGTCGCAAACACAAACCAGTCACCACGAGAGAGCAATAGCGCACGCCGCAAGTTCTCTTCCATCATAGGGCCCAAAATAAAACCCAGCAGCAACGGGGCTGGTTCTACCCCAAGTTTCAGAAATACATAACCAACCAAACCGAAGGCGGCGACCATCCAAATATCAAAAGTATTGTTGTTAGTGGAGTAAACACCAATGGCACAAAACAATACGATGGCTGGGAATAAAAAGCGATAGGGGACCGTCAAGAGTTTGATCCACATGCCAATGAGTGGAAGGTTAAGAATAACCAGCATCAAATTGCCAATCCACATAGATGCAATCAGGCCCCAAAATAATTGCGGGTTGCTTGTCATCACCTGTGGGCCAGGCTGGATGTTATGAATCGTCATCGCACCCACCATCAAGGCCATCACAGCATTAGGTGGAATACCTAAAGTCAGTAGTGGAATAAAAGAGGTTTGTGCACCTGCATTATTTGCAGCTTCAGGTGCAGCCACTCCACGAATATTGCCTTGGCCAAAAGGCACTTCGCCAGGACGCAAATTGGTTTTCTTTTCAAGGGTGTAAGCAGCAAAGGCAGCGAGTAATGCGCCGCCTCCTGGCAAGACGCCTAGCAATGAACCCAAAGCAGTCCCACGAATAACTGCAGGCAACATGTTTTTTAGGTCCTCCATGGTGGGGAACAAACCCTCCACCTTGGCAGTAAAAACTTCGCGCTCGTCTTCAGGTCGGGATAGATTAGAAATAATTTCTCCATAACCAAACACACCCATTGCCACTACGACAAAACCAACGCCGTCTGTCAGCTCAGGAATGTCAAAACTATACCGAGCAACGCCGGAGTTCACGTCCGTGCCAACTAGCCCCAAAAGAAGGCCCAATATGATCATCGCTATAGCTTTCAGCAAAGAGCCGGAGGCCAATACGACAGCTCCTACTAATCCAAGAACCATGAGCGAGAAATATTCAGCAGGACCAAACTTGAAGGCTAGCTCAGTCAAAGGCGGCGCAAATGCAGCCAATATCAATGTTCCTATGGTTCCCGCAAAGAATGAGCCCAAGCCAGCAGCAGCCAATGCGGGACCCGCTCGCCCTTTGCGTGCCATTTGGTAGCCATCAATAGTGGTAACCACCGAGGACGATTCACCTGGCAAGTTCACCAAAATGGCAGTGGTCGAACCGCCATACTGAGCACCGTAGTAAATACCAGCCAACATGATCAGTGCGGATACTGGAGGTAATGCATAGGTTGCTGGCAGCAACATAGCAATCGTCGCAACAGGGCCAATTCCAGGTAATACGCCGATCAGCGTACCCAAAATACAGCCAATAAAACAGTACATCAGGTTGATAGGCGTGAACGCCACACCAAATCCCAATGCGAGGTTATTGAGTAATTCCATGTTTTATATCTCCCTGCTTAACCAGTAATGAAAGTAGGCCAAACTGGCATCTGCAAGCTTAGTAACTTAATGAATGCAAGATAGCTTAGAACAGACAAGAAAGTGGCGAGCAGTAGCACTTCTTTAAAGTTAAAAACATCACCCGCTTTGCTGGCAATAATAGTTAGCGCGTAAATTGCAGCAATTAACCCCATGGGCGGCAACCCTAAACTGGGCAAGCCGGCCAACAAAATACCAAAAATAACATTAGCACCTAATATGTAAATGATAGGTCGCCAAGCAAAAGTGCCAATCTTGTCACCATCTTCTGTATGCTCAATCAAAGAGTAAAAAACCGTGAAAAGCCCAAGAAAGACAAGCAAAATTCCCAACAACAATGGAAAGTAACCTGGCCCCATACGAGCGCCCGTTCCAATTGAGTAATTGGTCGCACCCCATGCAAACCCGCCACCGATGATGGCAAACATCAGTCCAGAGAAAAAGTCTTTTTGACTTTTGATCATGTCATCTCCTTAAACAAAATACCTAAGTGGCGCAGATTGTGGCCTCACACAACGCTAATGTAGATGTGGGTTTCACCTACCTATGTCGCACAGGTATTGCGGGTTAACCCTTGCTTTTCAAATTATGCAGGGCATTAGACCGATGCGACAGGTGCCAACACCTTCAGCCACTTCGTCGCAGGCAGAGGCCAGCGTGTTTGTATTGCTTGTGCTTGTGACAACAAGGCATCGCGGTCTAATCTAACTGATGTGCGCAATGCCATCAAAATCGTATTGCCTTCTTTGGTAGGTCTAAACGCCCATAAAGCATCTTTGCCAAATGCATTGGCTATTTTTTGCACACTGCTCTCGAAGCTTGAACTGCGTCCAAATAAATTCACCGTCATACATCCGTTATCCGTCAACAGTTGTCTGCAATCGGCATAAAAATCTTCACTGTCTAGAACCGGACACGCTGCATCTTGGTCATACAGATCCACTTGCAAGGCATCAATTTTTCCGCGCCAGTGGTCGTGCCCTGCTACCTCAGCGGCGTCTCCCAACACCACATTCAATTTGGATGTGTCTTCAGGCAGTTTGAACCACAACCGGCATGCTGCTATGACCTGCGGGTTCAATTCAATCGCCGTGGTTTGCATACGCAAATGCTTGTGGCAAAACTTAGTCAAAGATGCAGCACCGAGTCCGAGTTGCATGGCATGCAAACTGCCCACCTTGTCGAGATCCGCAAAAAGCAACCAAGCCATCATGCGCTGCACATATTCCAGATGAATATCAAACGGCTTGTTGATCTTCATCGAGCCTTGCACCCAAGGCGTTCCTAAGTGCAGGTAGCGCACATCGCCATAGTCAGAGAAATTGACTTCTGGCAAATTACTTTTGCGTTGTGTTGCCATATTTACTCTGCCATGCCTTCCACCACAAAGCGCACACGCTTAGTACCTTGCCATGCGTCAGTTTCTATGCGGTACGCCAAATGCGCTAGCGGCGGCAAAGGTTCTACACGTCCGAACCAAATACCGTCGACGGGTTGGCCGTGGTGGCGCAGCTTCAAAGACAAATGTTTATCGGCCACCAAACGTTGGCCTAAGACTTCAATGTTTTCACTGAAAGTAGGTGCCGCAAAACCTTGGCCCCACACCTCTTGCGCCAGAACGTCTGCCATATCGGGGCGTCGAAACTCTGGTGGCAACGGGCCATCGGTTTGCAAACGGCGTTGCAAGGTGGCTTCGTCTAACCACTCTTGTGCCACTTGTTGCAAGGCTTCTTCAAACAGCCCCAGTTGCTCTTCTTCTATCGTGCAACCTGCCGCCATAGCGTGGCCACCAAATCGCAACAACACGCCAGGGTGACGTTTGACCACCAAATCCAAAGCATCGCGCAAATGAAAGCCTGGAATTGATCGACCTGAGCCTTTGAGTTCGTGCGATTTGCCATGGGCTTGGCTGGGCGCAAAAACAAAAGTCGGACGATGGTGCAAATCTTTCAGCTTGGCCGCCACGATACCCACCACGCCTTCATGAAATTCTGGGTCAAACACACACAAGGCAGGTGGCGGTGCTTCGTCAGGGTCAAGCATGTCTTGGGCGATGGCCAAAGCTTGGTCACGCATTTCGCCTTCGATCACGCGGCGTTCGCGGTTGATGCGGTCGAGGGCGGTGGCCAGCTCCGTGGCACGCGCAAGATCGTCTGTAGAGAGACATTCAATGCCCAAGGTCATATCCGCCAAACGCCCCGCAGCATTGATACGCGGGCCCAATGCAAAACCAAAATCTTGCGCCGTGCACTGCGCGCTCTCGCGACCTGCAGCCACAAACAAAGCCGACATACCCGCAGGCATCGCACCTTTGCGAATACGTGCCAGTCCTTGCGCGACCAAACGGCGGTTGTTGGCATCGAGTTTGACGACATCGGCCACTGTGCCCAATGCCACCAGAGGCAAGAGGCTGTCGAGCTTGGGTTGCGATTGCGCATCCCACACACCGCGCGTGCGTTGCAACGCGCGCAAGGCTAGCAATACGTAAAACATCACGCCGACACCTGCTAAGGCTTTGCTCTCGAACATACAACCCGGTTGGTTGGGGTTGACGATGGCATCGGCATTGGGCAATACAGGCGCAGGTAAATGGTGGTCTGTCACCAGCACTTGTAGCCCAAGTGCTTTAGCGGTTGCGACACCCTCTACGCTGGCAATGCCGTTGTCCACTGTGATCAGAACATCTGCACCACTGGCTTTGACGCGTTCAGCGATGGGGGGCGTTAAGCCATAGCCGTCGACCACGCGGTCAGGGACTATGTAAGACACCTGTTGCGCACCCAACATACGCAATCCTTTTAGGGCCACTGCACATGCAGTAGCGCCATCGCAGTCATAGTCAGCAACGATGCAGAGTTTTTTGTTGGATGCAATCGCGTCTGCCAATAACTCAGCAGCTTGCGCAATGCCTTTCAAACCGCTGGGGGGTAGTAATTGCGCAAGAGATGTATCGAGTTGATGCGCTTCATGGATACCGCGCGCCGCATACAAACGCGCCAGCAACGGGTGCACACCAGCTTGTTCCAAAGCCCAAACACTGCGAGGAGCCACTTCGCGGGAAATAAATTGCATTACATATCCTCAGATTTGGGTGGAACAACTAAGCGTTCTCGCAACGCAGTAGCGCCAAATCGCTTTGCAATGCTTTGTAAAAGCGCATTGGATTGCCAAAGGTCTTGCCAACCTACGATAGCTTGCGCCCTACTCCAAGCGGATGCAGGACGTGTTTCATAAACATGTCTCTCATATTCACCGCACAACACCACCTGCATGGTTTCACCTTGTTGGACGCGTTTCAGTAAATCAGCAAAAAGCGTTTGGTCTAACGAGGCCCACGCCTGTGTCCATCCTTGCCAGTCTTGTTGCAAAGATGCGTTGCGTAAATCTGAAATGGCCTGTAACTGCGCTTCATTGAAAGTTTGCAGAGTTGAAGGCCGCGACAAGTTTGTTGGGTTTTCTTTCGCAAGAGTAGTTTTAGAAATACTAGGTAACGCGCCAGCACCGTGCCACCACAAAGAGTTGATGGCGAGTGCACGGTTGGCATTGGCATCGTGGGTGTAGAGCAACATTTGCATTTCATTTTGCAAACGTCGCAGCAAGGTGGCCGGGCCAGACGGCGCTGCACCTCCCACCAACCATGGATCGATATTGCGGCCTATCACCCGATCGAGCGATGCAGTTGGCAAATTGGCAAACACATCCGATTGGGCTAACCACTGTCCGGGTGCGTATGGGTACAGCGCAATACCGTCTTGCGCAAAAAAACCTTGCATCGCTTCAAAAAGTCGAGCATCAGTGTCTGCGTCAATCTGCAAATGCGCTGGGTCACCCATAGTGACTTGGCCATTGCTGACATGCCAATTGCACAGCGTGACAAAAGCCCAAGCGGATGTGTCGGCGCTTAAATGTTGTTCAGCTGCTGCATTTGCGGCCCATGGAACACAGCCGTCTGGAAAATCCCAGGCCAAAGCTTTGGCCTGCGCTTCTTCGTGGGGCATTGACAAACTGGTTGGTAATGAAGCGTTGGATACCTCGCGAGATGCTGCATGGATCACCGATGTACGGTGTATGCCACGTATCCATTGGCGCAAATGCGGCAAGGCATCGTTCGCTAGCCAGTTGGCTGGTGCGCGATGGTCAGACCACAGCGCATAAGGAACCACCCACGTGGGTAAATCAAAAGACATAGCCTCGATTGTCCTTGATGACACAATCACCCCCTGTGAAAAACCGCTCTTCCTCCCTCCCCTATGAATTACTGATCGGCTGGCGCTACACGCGTGCAGGCCGCAGTGCTGGGCGCAATGGGTTTATTTCGTTTATTTCTGGCGTGTCGATGCTCGGCATTGCTTTGGGCGTGGCGGCATTGATCATTGTCTTGAGCGTGATGAACGGTTTTCAAAAAGAAGTTCGGGACCGCATGCTCGCCGTCGTGTCGCACATAGAACTGACAACACCTATTGGCGAAGGTTTTGCTGATGTTGACGCTTTGTTGAAGAAAGTTCGCCAACACCCAGAGGTGGTGGCCGCCGCGCCTTTTGTCGCGCAACAGGCGTTGTTAGCACGGGGAGAAGACATGCGCGGCGCCTTGGTGCGTGGCATTGAGCCCGAACTGGAAGCCAAGGTCAGCGACTTCACTTTGCAGCTTCCACCAAAAGCCATGGCTTCTTTGCAAGCTGGCACTTTCAATGTGGTGTTGGGTGGTGAGCTTGCACTTGCCATGGGTGTGCAAGTGGGCGACCGCATCACACTCATCTCGCCTGGCGGTCAAGTAACACCTGCTGGGGTATTGCCACGTTTAAAGCAGCTCACGGTGTCTGGCATTTTTGATTCTGGCCATTACGAATACGACGCCACCTTGGCGCTCATGCATGTAGAAGACGCACAACGTATTTTTCGGGTCGAGGCCCCAAGCGGCATTCGGCTAAAGATTCATCACATCAACGATGCGCGCTCAGTGGCTTATGAGCTCTCAGCCCTATTGGGTGGCGAAGTGATCGTGCGCGATTGGACGCGTCAAAACCGAACATGGTTTGCTGCTGTGCAAGTCGAAAAACGCATGATGTTCATCATCCTTACCCTCATCGTGGCGGTAGCGGCTTTTAATTTGGTCACTACCTTGGTGATGACCGTGACCGACAAACGCGCAGACATTGCAATTTTGCGCACGCTCGGTGCCAGCCCGTCGAGCATCTTGGCGATTTTTGTGGTGCAAGGCGCGACAGTAGGAGTGATGGGCACTTTGGGTGGCCTGCTAATGGGTCTTGGTGTGGCATTCAACATCGACGTCATCGTTCCAGCAATCGAGCAATTGCTGGGTGCAAGTTTTCTGCCGCGCGATATTTATTTGATCAGCCGTATGCCGAGTGATCCGCAGTCCGCTGATATTTGGCCTGTGGCTTTGATATCGCTGGCCTTAGCGTTTGTGGCGACGATTTACCCCAGTTGGCGCGCCAGCCGCATCCAACCTGCTCAGGCGTTGCGCTATGAGTAAGCCTTCGAGTTTCAACCCTATGCATGCGCCCGTTGTTTTAGAAGCACATCACATCAGTCGGCGGTTCATTGAAGGGACATTGGACGTCTCCGTTTTGCAAGATGTGAACCTCTCGGTGGCAGCTGGCAAAACCTTGGCCATCGTCGGCGCATCAGGTTCTGGCAAAAGTACTTTGTTGCATATTTTGGGAGGTTTGGATTTGCCGACCTCGGGTTGCGTGAATTTGCTAGGCCAAACATTGGGCGGGCTAAGCGCCAGTGAATTAGGCGATTTACGTAATCAACACTTGGGCTTTGTGTACCAGTTCCACCACCTCTTGCCAGAGTTCAGCGCGATCGACAACGTCGCTATGCCTTTGTGGATACGCCGCATGGATCGCAATGAAGCCCATGCGCAAGCGAAAGAACTGTTGGAATCTGTAGGCCTTGGCCCACGCATGCAGCATCGCCCCGCCGAGTTGTCTGGTGGAGAACGACAGCGCGTGGCGATTGCCCGTGCTTTGGTAACACGGCCTGCTTGTTTATTAGCTGACGAACCTACGGGCAACCTAGACCGTAATACTGCGGACCTTGTGTTTTCCATGATGCTCGACTTAGCCCATTCACAAGGAACAGCCTTTGTCGTTGTGACGCACGACACCCAACTCGCAAGCCGTTGTGACAGACAACTGCATTTGGTAGCAGGCAGTTTGCAAGACTAAGGCCATGCCTTGGATAGACACCCACTGCCATCTAGACGCCGCAGAATTTGACGCTGACCGCGATTTGGTGCGCCAAAACGCCAAGTCTTTGGGCGTAGAAACTTGTGTCATCCCCGCTGTGATGGCGTCCCACTTTGACGAAGTGCGGTTGCTAGCCCACCGCCATGCAGACGCCTACGCTTTGGGCATACATCCGCTCTACACCCCACAAGCCGAAGACAAAGACCTTGCCAGCTTGGACACGCATCTGCATGCGCATCGCGATGACCCACGATTGGTCGCGTTAGGAGAAATTGGTTTGGATGGTTTTGTGCCAGAGATCAACACGCCTGAAGCGTTTGCCAAGCAGACCCATTTTTTTGAAGCGCAACTGCAAATTGCGCAACGCCACCAACTGCCCGTCATCTTGCACGTGCGGCGCAGCGCAGACGGATTGCTCAAAGGGCTTCGCCAATTCCCAGTTACGGGCGGCATCGCCCATGCATTTAATGGCAGCTTGCAGCAAGCCAAGCTGTTTATCGAGATGGGTTTCAAACTCGGTTTTGGTGGCGCCATGACCTATGACCGCGCGACCAAGTTGCGTGCGCTAGCCACTGAATTGCCGTTATCCGCTTTGGTACTTGAGACCGATGCGCCAGACATCCCGCCCCGTTGGATTTACACCACCGCCGAAGACCGAGAAAAAGGCATGGCACAAGGCAGAAACAGCCCAGCCGAGTTACCGCGTATCGCATCTGTTTTGGCAGAACTGCGTGGCATATCTTTGGAGGAACTCTCTGCAGCCACCTCGGCCAATGCACGCCAAGCCCTGCCCCGCCTACAATCGACAGTGTGAGCACCACTGTCTTAAACGCCGATCTGCACTGTCACTCTGTGGTGTCTGATGGCACCCTCACCCCCGAAGCATTAGCGGCGCGCGCCAAAGCTAACGGCGTTGAACTCTGGGCGCTGACTGACCACGACGAAATCAGCGGGCAAGCGCGTGCCCTAGCCGCCGCCAAAGCCCAAGCCATGCAGTACCTCACGGGGACAGAAATCTCCGTTACTTTCGCGGGCAAAACCGTTCACATCGTTGGTTTAGGTTTCGACCACGAAGATGCTGGCATGCAACAAGGCTTGCGCAAGACCCGTGGCGGTCGTGGCGAACGCGCACAAGAAATGGCGCAAGGTTTGGCGCAAGTTGGTATCCACGGTTGCTACGAGGGTGCCTTGAAATATGTCGGTAATCCTGAACTCATATCTCGCACCCACTTTGCCCGCTATCTCGTAGAGTCGGGTGTCTGCGCTGACACCCACGAAGTTTTTCGTAAGTTTCTGACCGAGGGCAAACCTGGCTTTGTGCCGCATCGCTGGGCCTCGCTCAAAGAAGCCGTGCAATGGATCACCGATGCGAAAGGCATTGCCATCATTGCCCATCCAGGTCGGTACAACTTCACCCCCAATGAGGAATATGCCTTCTTTACCGAGTTCAAAAACCATGGTGGACAAGGCGTTGAAGTGGTGACGGGTAGCCACACCACCGCTGAATATGTCAAATACGGTGACATGGCGAAAGAGTTCGATCTGCTCGCTTCAAGAGGCAGCGATTTTCATAGCCCAGAAGAAAGCCGTATTGATCTAGGTACCTTGCCTTGGCTGCCCGGCCAGCTCACCCCTGTGTGGGAAGCCTTGGCCCATCGCATCCAATGAGTACCGTTTCAAAACATACCTCCGTAGACGGCTCTCCCCTCTCAGCACAACAGGCCTTGGCAGGCATGCTCTATGCAGTGATCGCGATGGCGTGCTTTGCGGTGCTCGATACCACCAATAAGTTTCTTTTGGCGAGCGTACCCATGTTGATGGTGCTGTGGTTTCGGTATGCCTTTCAAGCAGTTGCAACCACCGCACTCATGCTGCCCCGTAAAGGCCGGGCTGTGTTTCAGACCCGCGCTTTGAAGCTTCAAATCATCCGTGGGTTGTTACTGCTGACATCTAGTTTTCTAGCGTTTGGTAGCTTGATTCGTATGCCAGTTGCCGAATTCAGTGCGATTGCTATGTTGTCTCCCTTAACGGTCACCATCTTGGCGCGCTTTGTGTTGAAAGAACATGTATCGATGTTGCGCTGGGTATTTGTATCCGGCGGTATGGTGGGCGCCATGCTGATCGTGCGGCCGGGTGGCAGCATGGACGCAAGCCATGCTTGGATTCCTCTGCTGATGGTGTTGTCTTATTCAACCTTTCAAATTTTGACCAGCCACATGGCCAAAACAGAATCGCCTGAGACCATGCACATTTACACCGGCTGGGTGGGCGCGTTGATTTCCACCGGCTTGGTACTCAGTGTCTGGACCACCGAATTGACTGGTTTTCAATGGATGTTGATGGTCTTAATTGGTAGTGCTGGCACCTTAGGACACTACTTGCTGATCGTGGCCTTTGCGCGCGCACCCGCATCGCGCGTCACGCCTTTTCTCTACAGCGGCATTGCCTTTGCCACGTTGACCGGATGGGTAGTTTTCTCGCATATCCCCGATCCGATTGCACTTACTGGCATGTCCTTGATTGCCCTGTGTGGTTTGGGCGCAGGCTGGCTCGGCCAACGCGAGCATGCCAAAAGCGTTCCGCCTGCGCACGATTGATACAACCCAACCATGGCGCAGTTTTTACAGGTACATCCTGAGAATCCTCAACCGCGCTTGCTCAAACAAGCCGTCGCATTTTTAGCCAACGGAGGCGTGGTGGCGGTGCCCACCGATTCAAGTTACGCCTTGGTCTGCCATTTGGACGATAAAACGGCCGTCGAAAAAATGCGCCGCATTCGCCAAGTCGACGACAAGCACCACCTCACCTTGCTGTGTCGTGATTTGTCAGAGCTTTCCAATTACGCCAAAGTCGATAACCGCCAATACCGCTTGCTCAAGGCGGCCACCCCGGGTGCCTACACATTCATATTAGAGGCCACCAAAGAAGTCCCCCGGCGTGTCAGCCATCCGCAACGCAAAACCATCGGCCTGCGGGTGCCCGAGAACAAAACCTTGCTGGAACTTTTGGCGTTGCATGGAGAACCCCTGCTTGCCACCACATTGATCGCCCCAGGTGAAACCGAACCCATGAATGACGCACAAGAGATTCGCGATCGCTTCGAGCACGAACTCGCTGCAGTAATTGACGCAGGCGCTTGTCCGCTAGAAGCCACCACGGTGGTCGATCTCACCAGCATGGAAGGTGGCGGGGACCCGACCATCCTTCGACAAGGTCGCGGCGCTTTGCGCACTTTAGGCCTTGCGTAGGGCCTATGGCCGTTGGTTGTATTCGGCTTGCACGACTAGCCTGACACGGCACCTTTAGTTACGCCAGGGTATGCAAGCCCTTTTTGACGCAATGCGACAATTCTATTAATTCATCATTCAAAGTTAATCCCATGAAAGAACGCGTTCTATCGGGCATGCGCCCCACTGGTGCATTGCATTTAGGCCACTACCACGGCGCCCTGAAAAACTGGGTGCGTTTGCAGTCTGAAATGGAGTGCTACTACTTTGTCGCCGATTGGCACGCTCTGACCACGCACTACGAAAGCCGCGAAATCATTGAACAAAACGTGTATGAGATGGTGATCGACTGGCTTGCAGTAGGCCTGGACCCGAACCAGTGCACCATGTTTTTGCAAAGCCGCATCCCTGAACATGCTGAGCTATTCACCCTCCTCGCGATGGGTACCCCCTTAGGTTGGTTAGAACGCGTACCCACCTACAAAGACCAGCAAGAAAAACTCAAAGACAAGGACTTGGCAACTTACGGATTTTTGGGCTACCCCTTGCTGCAAGCGGCTGACATCTTGATCTACAAGGCCAAATACGTTCCAGTGGGCGAAGACCAAGCCAGCCATGTCGAACTGACACGCGAAGCCGCCAGACGTTTCAACCATCTCTATGGGCGCGAAGCCAACGCACTCGAGAAAGCCCAAGCAAGTTTGGCCAAGTTGCCCAAAGACAGCCTGAAGCGGTTTGAGAAATCGCGCAAAGCCTACCAAGAGACTGGAGATGCCAAAGCCTTAGAAGGCGCCATGGGCTATATCGCCAGTGCTCCAGAACTCGACGCGTTAGACCGCGAACGTCTGGAGGGTTACTTCAAAGGTACCGGTAAAGTCATATTGCCAGAGCCCCAAGTCTTGCTCACCGAGGCCAGCAAACTCCCAGGCTTGGACGGCGCCAAGATGAGCAAAAGTTATAACAACGCCATTGCCATCCGCGAAGACCGCGCCACGCTGGAGCACAAGGTCAAGCGCATGCCCACCGACCCTGCCCGCGCCAAGCGCACGGATGCTGGCAATCCTGACAACTGCCCAGTCTGGCAGTTCCACAAGGTCTACAGCCCAGAAGAAACCAAAAATTGGGTGACCCAAGGCTGCAAAACAGCAGGAATTGGCTGTTTGGAGTGCAAACAACCCATCATTGACGCCATCCTGCGCGAGCAGCAACCCATGTTCGAGCGTGCTGAGAAATACCTAAGCCAACCCAAGCTAGTTCGTGATATTGTGGACGCGGGTACTGAAAAAGCACGCATAACCGCCCGAGCCACCATGCACGATGTTCGGGCAGCAATGGGGCTAAACTACTAACATACACGCGCAGGAGTAATAAAAATGAGTATGTACATCATCGATGACCACCCTTTGGTCCGTTCCGCCATTGCCATGCTGTTGCGTCGCATGCGCTCCTCCACCAAGGTCATCGAATTAGACAAATTTAGTGAATTGCAAGCCGCCATCATCAAAAACGGCGAACCCACCCTATTTGTGCTTGACTTGCTCTTGCCTGGCGTCAAAGGCACCAGCGCGGTCACTGAAGTCAAAAAAATGTATCCCGAAGTTCCTTTGGCAGTTCTATCTTCTATGCCCGCTGGTGAGGCAGAAGAAACCTGTATCGAAGCCGGCGCTGACATCTATATCGAAAAATCAACCCCTAGCAACGAAATCGGTGAAGCGCTCAAAGGCTTGTTTGCGGCAGAGGCTGGCGACGAAGAGACCATTCCACTAGGAGACACCAAGTTGTCTAAGCGCCAAAAGCAACTCATCATCATGTTGGACCGTGGTCTAGGTAATCGTGAAATCGCGGAAGAACTCGATATCAGTGAACACACCGTCAAAGTCCACTTGTGGCGCCTGTTCCGTCGCCTGGGTGTGAAGAGCCGCACACAGACGCTCCACTTTGCTCGGACGCATGGCTTGCTCTAAAAGGTTTTTTGGTAAATCTGGCTGGCATTAGCCCCACCGTAAGCTTGTAGTCACCGCAATAAGGCCTCTTTAATGAGGCCTTCTTTATTTCAACGGTTCGCGCACCATCAGGTTGAGGCCGCTGGTGCCCAACTTCACCGGCGTCAGACTCACACCCAAATCTCCCGGTTGCGCAATGGCCTGGCCGCTCTTGGAGATTCGCACTTTCACCGTCACCTCGGTCATGCTCGAGAGCTTGGCCGCAGGGTTCATCGATGTACTGTCATCCAAGACAAAGTCAAAGGGCAATTTATCTGCCGTGGTTCTGACAATCGCGAGCGGCATCCGTGAACCCGATACAGGCGTCGCGAAAACAAACACGGTGTCAGTGGGTGCAACTTTGTCCGCCAACTCTTTGATCACACTCACTCTTCCCGTAATTCGAATTGTGCTTACTTGGCTATTGGGAGCACCTGTCGAGTTAGCGTTTACCGCAGCGCCGTTGGTGGTGGAATTGGTATTTGGTTGTCCAAGCGCGTTAGCCATTACATTGCTGCGAGGAGGTGCTGCGGGCAAGCCCATTTTTTCGCGGGTTTGTGCAATCGCTCGATCTAATTCAGGCGCATCAGGAGAGTTTGGTTCCACCACTTCTCGGGCTCGTTCCCAAAAACGCAGCGCAGAGCGGTAGTTAAGTTCTGTATAGGAAGCGCTGCCTGCCAAAAGCAATGCGTTCAAGTGCTGTGGATCCGCCGTCAACACACGTTGGATGATGGCCCAAGGCTGTCCTGCAAAGCTGCCTTGGTTTTTCTGCGCCAAAACTTCGGCATGTTCGATCGCCAAGTTATCGTCTTTACTAAGCGCCAGTGCTTTTCTAAAAGCCTCATCAGACTCGTCAAAATGCTCGCGGGCACGTTGCACACGTGCCAGCATCACCCAGCCATCAACTTGATTGGGCTCATCTTGTAGACGACGCATCAAAGCAGTGGCCATTTCGGTCATCTTTTCGGGCGATATGTCGGAACCTTGCTCAGCCTCAGCCTGCAAGGCAGCAGGATTTAAAGCCAGTGGCTGGCCCATGACGGCATACATCAACATCGCAGCGACTGGCACCAAAAATACAAAGCTCATCACCAAGACCCACGGCGCACGCCAACAAGTTGCAGGTTTAGGTTTCACTATTTGTGCGTGCTCATGCGCTTCTACAAACGTCTCTTCTCGAGAGATTGCCAGAGAATGCTCGGCGCTTGTTGTATCGCCACCGACATCTTCAAGCAAACGCCGGGCTAATTCATCTCTGGCAATCTGCAACTCTTCGCTATTCAAATTACCAAGTACATATTCTTTTTCTAAGTCGCGTAACTGGTCTTTGTAAACCGCCGCGTTAGCCTGAACAGGATCGTCTGCGCGGTCTTGGATTTTTTGGGCGTCTGCTGCACCCAGTTTTGAGCCACGCCACAGACTCACACCGATGACTGCCAACACGACAACTACCATGGCTAAAGCGCATAAAAGAAAAATTAGGACTGGGTTCACATCAATCTTTCAACAACTGCTCGACCCGTGCGCGTTCGGCTTCACTCAAAACTTTTGCCTGTACAACTGAACGGCGTTGACGCAAGTACGCCAATAAGAAAATACCTGCAATCAACAAAACTATGAACGGACCAAACCACAGCACCCACGTTAAGGGCTTGACTTCAGGACGGTAGAGCACAAAGTCACCATAGCGAGAGACTAAAAAGTCTTTGATCTCTTGGTCAGATTTATTCGCCCGAATCAGGTCACGCACTTCACGACGCAAATCGTCCGCCAGCTCTGCACGCGATGAAGACAAGGATTCGTTTTGGCACACCAAGCAACGCAATTCTTGTGAAATATGCACCAAGCGCGCTTCCTCGATGGGATCATCTACCAACGGTGCAGCTTCACGCGCATTTAACAAGCCCATGCACAAAGCCATCAGAAAAATACAGATGCGCTTCATGATTTACCCAAGTTTTGCATGAGCGGCAAAATTTTCTCAGCCAAAAGCTGCGGAGTGACTGCACCAACATGTTTGAAACGAATGACACCTTGTTGATCAATCACATAGGTTTCTGGCACACCATAGACGCCATATTGAATTCCGACGCGGCCATCTAAATCCATCACCGATGTGATGTAGGGGTTGCCATGGCGTTGCAACCACACCGCACTGCGCTCACGCGCTACTTGCAATTTGATGGCGTCGCTTTGCTTGGCTGCAGGGTCTTGCGGTTGGATTTCTTTGTAGCTCAAACCAACGATGGGGACTTGGTTTTTTTCAGCAAATGCAACAAGCACTGGATGCTCTTCACGGCAAGCCACACACCATGTGGCCCACACGTTGAACATCCATACTTTGCCCAGCATTTGCTCAGGAGAAAACGTTTTATCGCTCTCTAAAGTGACCAAGTTAAAAGCAGGTGCGGCCTTACCAATCAAAGGCGAGGGAATTTCGCGAGGATCACGGTTTAAGCCAATTGCCAGAAAAATGACCAGGCCAAAGAAAAATACCAATGGGATAAAAACCTTTTTCATGCACGGTACCTTCTATCTAAAGCGGCAAATAAGCCGCCTAGCACCATCAGCAGCACACCGCCCCACAACCATGGAACAAAAGGCTTGTAATAAACCCGCATACTCCACTCAGTTCGCGCATCGTCTAGGGGTTCACCGAGTGAAACATATAAGTCGCGCATAAATCCGGAATCAATACCCGCTTCGGTCATAGGCATAGCCGATGAAAAATAACGACGCTTTTCAGGCTGTAGAGTTTCAATCACTTCATTGCCACGCTTGACTTCAACATCAGCGCGCACGGCTTTGTAATTTGGCCCCGTCACTTCGCCCAATGACTTCAACTGAAAACTGTAAGGCTCAATAGTGACCACGTCATTTACATGCATTCGTACATCACGTTCCACTTCATACGAATTCACGCCCGTTACACCCACAACAAATACAGCAATACCAAAATGCGCAATATGCTGCCCCCAGAAAGACAAGCCAATACGTCCTGGTTTGCGTAAACGCGTTACCACTTGTTGCAAAGTGCCTAAGCCCACCCACGCACCTAAGAAGATGCCCAACATGGCGCCTAAAGACCAACCACCCAACACAAAGGGCAAGCCAATAGCCAACAAAACTGCAGCAGCACCTGAAAAACGCAAGGTATAGGCAATCTCAGACACCTTGGCTTCACGCCATCGTGCAATGGAGCCCGGCACCATCAAAAACACCGTAGGCACCAGCAGTGGTGCGAAAACCGCATTGAAATATGGAGGGCCCACAGACAACTTGCCCATATTCAATGCATCAATGATTAAGGGGTAAATCGTTCCAAGCAAAACGGCACCTGTGGCCACCACCAGCAACACACTATTAGCCAGCAAAAACGACTCACGTGAGACCAACTCCATGCGACCACCTAATGTCACACGTGGTGCTCGCCATGCAAACAAGGTAAGCGAGCTTCCGACGACCACCGCCAAGAACACCAAGATAAAGACGCCGCGTTTCGGGTCAGATGCAAAAGCATGCACGGAAGTTAATACGCCCGAACGCACCAAGAACGTTCCAAGCAAGGACAAAGAAAAAGCAGCAATTGCCAACAATACTGTCCATGCTTTGAAACTGCCACGCTTTTCTGTCACCATCAATGAGTGGATCAATGCAGTCGCCACCAGCCATGGCATCAACGACGCGTTTTCAACCGGATCCCAAAACCACCAACCACCCCAGCCTAATTCGTAGTAAGCCCACCAAGAACCAAGGCCAATACCAAAGGTCAGGAATGTCCATGCGATCACTGTCCAAGGACGAGACCAACGTGCCCATGCAGCATCTAAGCGTCCACTGAGCAAGGCTGCCACAGCAAAAGCAAAAGCCACCGACATGCCTACGTACCCCATGTAGAG
>Ga0214921_10003150_pt1 | contig 25661 bp, 25 predicted proteins | sample LL1505_MetaG_FD_177992 | JGI IMG/M metagenome (GOLD analysis project Ga0214921, IMG submission 177992) | Freshwater microbial communities from Lake Lanier, Atlanta, Georgia, United States - LL-1505 | ecosystem: Environmental > Aquatic > Freshwater > Lake | place: USA: Georgia | collected... | reverse complement strand
TATTACAAAAGGCATTTCTAGAGAACCGATTGTAAAATGGTTGCGCGAAAAGGTTAAATTAAAATATACAGAAGAATGCTCTCATATTATTATCTCGCAAAATACACGAGTCTTTGTAAATGGCTTATGGGCGGGTATGGTAGAAGAGCCTTTGCAATGCATAAATTATATAAAATTATTCCGTCGTAATGGTTTATTACCTATATATATAAGTGTTTCATTTGATATTACACAAAATACGATATTCATATATACTGATGAAGGTAGATTAACACGACCTATTTTTTATAAAGACAGTGAATTTGGCAAATTTTTCTTTGAGCAAGAAAAAAACGCCATCAAAATCAAAATAGATAATGATGATTTCACATGGGAACAACTTGTCACTGGATTTAATGAGAAGCGAAAAGATATTCAGTTTCATCCAAATAAAATGCAAATATACGAATTATATGAATTATATGAAGGCGTTGATAAAGAAATAAATCCTGCAAAAATAGACAAATTTTTAAAAAATAAAGCCATTATTGATTATATTGATACGAGTGAAAGTGAAGATATATTGATTTCACTGAATATGAAAACGCTTAAAAATGAAGGTTCAAAAAAATACAGTCATTTGGAAATACATGAATCATTGATTTTTGGTATGATGTGCAATTTGATTCCGTTTCCACAAAATAATCCTGCTACGCGAAATTCATTCTCTTGTGGTCAAAGCAAGCAAGCGGTTTCATTATATCATACAAATCATCAAGTTAGAATGGACAAATCTGCGGTTGTATTAGCAAATCCGCAAATACCCTTGATAAAAACCAGATATATGAATACAATAAATGGTGAAGAAAATCTATATGGAGAAAATGCAATTGTTGCGATTATGTGTTATACTGGTTATAACATGGAAGATGCTGTATTAATAAATGAAGGCGCTATAAAAAGAGGTCTATTTAGAACAACCTATTATTCTACTTACGAAACACATGAAGAAAAAATAATGGGCGCTGATGGTAAAATAGAAACCGAAAAGATTTTTACAAACATTGAAAATGCAGTAAATATTATTGGCACAAAACCTGATTATGAATATAACCATTTGGATGATTATGGTATTGTTAGAGAGGGAACCGAAGTGCATGACAAAATGATTTTAATCGGTATGTCATGTATAATTGACCAGAAAACAGCATTGAGAAAAGACAATTCAAAAGTACCAAAAAAAGGACAATTAGGAATCGTGGATAAAACTTTTATTACAGAAGGTGAAGAAGGTGAGAGAGTTGCTAAAGTGCGCGTTCGCGAAATTCGCATTCCTGCAATCGGTGATAAAATGGCATCTCGTGCAGGTCAAAAAGGAACAATTGGACTTGTTATTCCAGAAGCTGATATGCCTTTTTCTAGGAACGGAATTATACCGGATATTATAGTGAATCCGCATGCAATTCCATCACGAATGACAATTGGCCATTTAGTTGAATGTATTACAGGAAAAGCCTGTGTATCTATTGGATGTTTTGGTGATGCAACCGCATTTAATAATGATGGTACAAAAATCGGGCAATTTGGTAAAACATTAGTAAACAATGGATTTCATTCAAGTGGTAATGATATTTTATATAATGGCATGACAGGAGAACAAATAGAAACCGAAATATTTTTCGGTCCAACCTATTACATGCGTTTGAAACATATGGTAAAAGACAAGATCAATTACAGAACAAGAGGACCACGAACAGCACTTACACGACAACCCGTAAGTGGTAGAGCAAATGACGGCGGATTAAGAATCGGTGAAATGGAACGTGATTCTATAATATCACATGGTGCAACTCATTTTTTGACAGAATCAATGATGGAGCGAGGAGATAAATATTATATTGCAGTTTGTAACAAAAGTGGTATGATTGCAGTATATAATCCTTCTAAGAATATTTTTGTCAGTCCAATGGCAGATGGACCCATGAAATTTGTTGGTTCCATTGCTGAAAATAATTTGACGATTGAAAATATTACAAAACATGGTCGCAGTTTTAGTATTGTTTGCATTCCGTATACATTGAAATTATTGATACAAGAATTACAATGTACAAATGTTGCTTTACGCATTATTACGGATGATAATATAGAGCAAATAGAAAACATGTCGTTTTCTAAAAATATTGATTTATTATTATCAAAGGAAAATGTATCTGTAGAAAATATTGTAAATGATGTTCGATTTAAATTAGTACATAAAAAGAAACTACTTGCAGAACCTGATAGAGATTATGAAGAGTTTATTCCTGAAATCGAATTAGAACAAGGGTCGCCTGCTTATGCACCAGGGTCGCCTGCTTATGCACCAGGGTCGCCTGCTTATGCACCAGGGTCGCCTGCTTATGCACCAGGGTCGCCTGCTTATGCACCAGGGTCGTCTGCTTATGCACCAGGGTCACCTGCTTATGTACCAGGGTCGCCTGCTTATGCACCAGGGTCACCTGCATATGCACCAGACTCATCGACAGAAACAAATCAAGGAGAATATACAATAGGTCAACTCGTGAGTCTTCGCGGTGGGTCGTCAAATAATAATATGTGGCAAATAAATGATATTACACCAGAATTTGCAACCATATCTAAATATGTAACAAACGGGGAACATACGGACGACAATGATTTTCAAGTGGTTGATGTAAATGAAATATATCCATATGTTCCATATACAAATCCTTCATATGAACCTTCATATGAAACTTCATATCAACCTTCGCATCAAGAAGCCATGGATAATGAATATAATCCCGAATATTCTAAATATAATACACAATTTCAAGTACCAATGATCAAACATGAAATCAAACCACCAGATGTAAATGTACTAGTTGTCACTGGTGATAAAAATGAATTAAACGGATTGCCAATGAAATCATCTCAAACAAATATCGATAATACAAACAATGTAGTAACAAACAACGATAAAATAGAAAAAATGGATGCATTGGTAGAATCGAATGATTCAGTAAAACCTCAAGAGGGAGGAGGTAATTCTTCTTTATTTGATAGTATAACAAAGGGAATTTTCTCTATTAAAAAAATAGATTCATAATACAATTATCCCCATAAAATTGATAACAAATGTATATTTAAAAATAATTAAATATACATCAATATAATATATAATGGCTTTATCAAGTAACCGAATATTAAGTATTTATAAATCTCGCAATACAATTATTGAGCATATGCAAAATATAGGATATGACATGTCCGATTATACTGAATTTAGCATTAATGAAATAGATGCAATGAATACAAATAATCAACTAGATATGTTGGCTTCGAGACCGGATGGAAAGAAAGTCTATATAAAGTATTTATTGAATATAAAACAATTACGAAAAGACAATTTAGACCAATTAATAGAAGATTTATATGATATAGAAACAGTTTTAGAAAAAAAAGATACACTTGTCATAATTACAAATGAAGAACCTAATGACACAACTATACAAAAAATAAAATATGTATATGACCATTCCGGAATATTTATCGTTCTCCATTATATTAAGCGATTGCAATTCAATATATTAAAACATGTTTTAGTTCCATTCGCCAGTATTTTAATAGAAGATGAAATCACAGAATTAAAAAAACAGTACAATTTGAAAGATACGATGAAATTACCAGAGATTTCACGATTTGATCCACAAGCATTAGCTTTATGTTTACGACCAGGACAGGTTATTAAGATAAACAGAAAAAGTGATACGGCTTTAGAATATAATTATTATAGAGTTTGTGTATAAAAATATTATTATAATATAAATGCCAGAGCAAAAATATAGTATTGGATATGGAACAAACGATTTTTTTTATAACAAAGATAATAAAAATATAGAGGCTACTATACCATTTGTAAAAGGGAATTTAATTGCATGGGTGAAAATGAAAGGCAGTGAAATAGGTGATGATATAAATGAATATAATGTAAATATATTTGATCCAAAAATAACAACTATTGTATTTTTGGAAAAAAATAAATCTTCCTTTATTGATGAATTTCTACCAGGTAATATTACAATAGATAATAGATTCAGTAATTTTGATCCTACACAAATAAATATTAATGTAGCTTCACAAGGTACAGGAGAAGAAAAAACAGTAAACATTTCCGGAACTATGGATATAACTCCAAAAACTGGATCGACTATTAAATTTGATCTTAAAGATAAAAATGATAATAGTGATCAAATAATGAACTATACAGTGAACGACGCAAATCAAATGAACCCTGAGTTTGATATTACAGGTATTATTAAAACAAATTATGATATAAATGGTACAAAATATGATGCAATACCATATGACGAAAATACTACTGATGGCAAATATTCATCTCTTATATCAGTAACAACTAAAAATCCACGATGCAAATTTACGAAAGCATGTACAATTAATCATGAACATTATGATAAATGTCAAACACAAATATTCAAAGATAAAACGGGTGAATCATATTGTAGATGTGTCTGTACAGGTAGGATAACAAAAAATGGTGATTTGCATCAACATTGTTCTCCATATAATATAACTAATGACGGGGACAAAGAACTAAATAATAAAATAACACTTGCGTCTTTGATAAACAATATAAAATTAAATTTGAATGCTGATTTTAAAAATGAAATAGATCTTGGTGGAGGTAATCCTACACCAGCAATACCATATAAAAATGCAGATGATTTGAAAGCGAATGATCAATCACTTCGTGAAAAGTTGTACGATTATTATTTTGAATTGGACCGAAATATCAAATTGAGAGAAAAAACGATTTCTAATAATTCAATAAATAATACAACACAGCAAGCATTACAAGACGCAAATGTAAAGTATAAAAAAGAATATTTGCATTTATTCAATATTTTTTCAGGCATTTTGTTTGTATCTGGTTATATTTATGTTCTTACAAAAAAGCCAAAAACATAATCAAATATATAACATTATTATGTTTTTTATAACGGGTTAAAAATTGTCATATTATATATATCTATAATATGTCAAATCCATTCACAATACCTAATTATATTATTTATGAATCGCCAGTTTGGGAAAATAAATGTTCGAGTGAAACAAAAATAACATCTAGAATATTAAAGTATGATGACACTACTACTCTAACAGAAGAAGAAAAATCAAAGTATACCCAAATCGGTCCCAATGATTTTTTTTACATAGAAAGGTATTTATCCGTTGAATTATCTAATTTTATAGATAATACTTATTTAGTAAAAAGATGCAGTGAATATGCTACTTCTCTTATAAGTAATACCAATTTAAAACTACCTTCAAATTGTAGTTCAACATTCGCAAATTTTTCTAGCGATAACATATCAAATTTTGAAAATGCTTTCATAGATATCAATTCATTAAATAATTTTTCATTTACTGATGAGTATATAAAATCGAAAACAAATCCAAATGATAAAAAAGAATTGTGTCAACGAGTCAGCGATTTAAACAAAATGTTGGAAGATATATCTATTATTTTAAGTAATATAGAGTCTAATAAACAAGATTTTCCTGACCAATATGTAAGTATTAAACAAAAATATACCGATAATAAAAAAATGCGAGATTCACTCCAACAAAAAATACAAGAAATATATACAAAAGAAATATCATCATACAACAATTCTAAGTTATATTTAGATTCTACTATATACACAAGTGTATTGTGGACGATTTTAGCAACTACTTTATTGTTTTATATATTCAAAAAACTATAATCAATAAAAGTATAAAATATCAATGGTGTATATATGTACAAAGAATATACACCATTTCAACAAATAAATACTATATCATATTCGATTGTATCTCCTTCGATTGTATCTCCTTCGATTGTATCTCCTTCGATTGCATCTCCTTCGATTGCATCTCCTTCGATTGCATCTCCTTCGATTGCATCTTCTTCGATTGCATCTTCTTCGATTGCATCTTCTTCGATTGCATCTTCTAGAATTATTGAAGGTATAGATGCAGATACAAACACTGTGGAACAAAACATAAATAATCTTGATATTACTATTCAAAAAGTAGAAACTGGAAAAACTCAATTATACCAAAACTATTTAGATATTTCAAATAATATAGACAAATATTCAATTACTACAAATTATTTAAGTAATAATAATAATATCTATCATTACAATGACGAAGAAGATCCAAATACATTATTTAATTACAATAAACCAAAAGATATACATACTGCAATAAATGATGATATTGCTGAATTACAATTATACCAAAATTCAATATATATAACAGGTATTATCGCATGTGGAACACTATTAATTTCTGCTATACTCATTAGTAAAAAATAGATACATATAATATATGTCTATTCAACAAGAATTATTAAATGATGTAACTAATTTGTATGCAACAGATGATACTAGTAAACAAGATGATTTAAATATATTAAATGACAATGTAAATGCTATGTATGATACATTGAATGATCTAAACATTGTACAAACAAATGGATTATCTAAACAGACCGAAATGAAAAACATAATAGATAATGAATCAAAACGATTAGAAGATAAAAAAAAAACAATTGATCAAGCATTACTTTCGCAAAATAGAATCATTTATTTCAATGACAACAGTCGAAAAATATACGCTTCTTATTTGAGAATATTAATTACTTTGACAATTACTTTAGCAATCGTATGGTTACTTCGCATATTAGAGACACATGTATCTTTTATTCCTGTATTTATTTTGAATATAACAATGATTGCTACTATATCGATTGGACTTATTATCATGTATATGTATTATATTGATATTCGTCAACATAACAACTACAATTTTGATGAAATCAATATGTCAGCACCTAAAATAAATACAAGTAATTCAGATACTTATAATGGAAGTGATTTATCTTTGACTGCAGGTCTAACTTGCACCGGTTCAGATTGTTGTTCACCTGCTACAGAGAAAGCTGCTGGATCTAAATGGGATGATGTATTAAAAAAATGTATTTATGATCCTATTGCAACAGCTGCAAAAAACCCAGAAACATTTACTACGATAGAAACAACAAAAGCACTTGATAATTTTGAATATACGCAATATGCAAAATATTGAGTAATAGAATAATGAATACATCTCAAAAATATATAATTATTCTATATAATGCCTGTTACTACATATAATGCAGATTCAGTAATTACTTCTTTGAACCAATTAGGTGCAGACAAAGACAAAAAAATATTGACATTTCAAATGCAAGCATTGAATAATTATAATACATTATATGATAAAGTGAAGAATGAAAATGAGAGGCTTGAAGATTCTTACAATAATACAAAAAATAATCATTCGGCAGATGCGCAACAATCCAAATATGTTGATTTGTCTGCAAAAATAATAAAAAACATATACAATATTTCTTTTTGGATATATATTGTTTTGTCTGTAGTATTATGTGTATTTATATATAGAAACCCTTTTTCTCTCCAAATAAAATTAGCTCTTGGTGCCGTTATTTTTGGGTTTCCATTTTATATTTATTTTCTTGAAAATGCATTGTATACTTTTTCTGTCTATATTTATTATATCCTAATATCTGCTGTATACTCTAATGGATATTCAAATACAAATATAGAATATGCAGGACAGGCAATGCATGAAATGATGGGACAAAATGCCAAATCGCCTCCTCTATCTCTAACATAAAAAAATTTTATTTTTGTAAATAAAATGTTTTACACCTTTTTACATTTCAAACGCCGGTTTTTTCTTGTTTTATTTATTTTTCTTATTTTTTTGTGTGTTTTTCTTTTTCCGCCATTCTTTTTATTAATTCTTTTTATCATTACACACATATCATCACACAATGTATCGTATTTAATAAAACCATATTTCTCATAAAATGTAATAGCACTATTAACAGATGTTAAGTGTATTTCTCTCATTGAAAGTGTTCTACATATATATTCTATTTGCTCAATTAAAAATTTTCCAGCACCACTTATGCCTATATGAGAACAAATAACATCAATTTATAATGCATTTATTTCTTCATCAAAGTTTATTAAGGCAAAAATTGGAATGTGGAATATAAAGAAGATAAGTATTTCTCAAACCATAATGATACTCAATTATTGAAAAAATATATTCACGATATTAGAAATTCAAAAACATTTAGTATAGATATTCTAAAAAATATAAATAAATTATCATATGAAGATAGAATGGAAATATTAATAGTTTATAATGAAATGATGTCATATTATTTATCATTATTTGAAGAAGATAAATAATGTGCGTTTTAAATGAGAAAAGGTGTAAAAGAATCTAATATATAATCATGATTTAATCCTTTACATAAAAATTTAGTATTATTTATAATTCTATAAATATAGTCCGTTACATTTTTATAAGAGTTATATGGATTTACATCTTCATTATTAGGGTATATATTAATTTTATCATCATGTTCAAGTAATAACTTTATATCATCTAAATTATTACTTTCGGTTGGTGTAAAATAAATATATGTTTTTGGTTCTTTATTTTTTATACTATATCTTGAATTCATTAATATATTTATACATAATATTATTTTACTACTAATTAAATTATGTATAATATCTCATAAAAAATCGGCGTTTACACCGATGAAGATTTGAAATGGGACACGCCCCTTTCAGGGGCGTTCCATTCAATTCATTTATCGGTAACTGTTGCCCTTAAATCTCTAGTGGGACGCCTGAAGGCGTCCCATTATAAATCTTCAAGGGTGTAAAAGGTAATTTATAGGTTGCAAAGTAACAGTTACCAAAGCACTTATAAAGAACGCCCACCTTTAGGTGGGCGTTTTTTATGTGCAATGATGCATTAGTTTTTTATTTTTTATTGTTTTTATGTAAATTGTATATTCAAAATACATCATCTACTTCGTCTTCATCAATCGTATTGTCTCGTTCTGTATCATATATCATCTTTAAATCCTTCCATCCGGTTCTGTCATGTACACCAAACATACGATCCAAACAGTCATGGACTTCTTTTGATTGTGGTCCTTTCGTACCGTAATTAGATTGATGCCAAATAGTAAATTCAGCATTTACAGAAGATTTCTTCAATATAGGTGCGCCAGGTGTACGAATAATCTTCTCATTGATAAATTGGGAAATAACATCTTGTTTGTTCTTGTAATCATTACTTGCTTTTAATACAATTTCACAATCAGGTACATTTCCGTCTGTTTTCAATACGCGCTCCACAAGCATTGCTAGAAATATACTTTTCCAGGCATCAAACTTTTCATCGATCTTTGAATCTAGTGCAAATTGATACGGTTTGTATGGATCCCCTTGTACTGGATTTTCTGTAAACAAAGACATATATGGAACAACACGAATACGGCGCCAAGTTCCATGATCTTGCGCTTTTATTTCAGGCAAGATATTGGTACAAACAACAAGTTTGAATTGTGGATAAAAATTAACAGGTGCTTCATGATAAGGTATTCTCGCTTGAACTGGATCTAGTCCGCTTACCAACTGTTTTAATATACCCTCATTGATAATATCTCCTTGTTTAGGTTCTTGCATAACAACATATCTTGCACCTTTTAGCATTGCGATTTCCGGAGCTAAACCACCGACGCTGGTTCGTTTTGGTGTTACGATTGCAGTCAATGGTAAATCCGCTTTGTACTCTCCTAAAGTTTTTGCCATTAATGTAACCAACACAGATTTACCATTGCGACCACCGCCCAGATAATTGTTGAATGTTTGGTTTCCAGGTGTTCCTAATAAAGTGGATGCTAAATGATTCCACATATATTCTCGCAATTCTTCTACCGGAAATAATTTCTCCATGAAATCATTTATTTCATCCACCGTTTTTTGTTGTTCCGGTCCTATCGGTATATATTCAATATTTGTTGACTTTGAAATATAATCTTCCGGTTTTCCTATGCGAAAAACTTTCTCCTTAAAATCCCAAACACCATTTGAACAACATAATAAATACTGATTTTTGTCAATATTGTCCATGAAATTACTGTCATAAAACATATCTCGTGACTCTATCATATAGTTCTTTTTATCATTCGTCTTTGCTAGTTTTGTATAGATTTCCATAACCTTTGATAATCTCGTATGCAGAAACTGTTTTTTTGTATCTTCGTCTTCTGATAGATTTGCAATGGTATTGCTGATCTGTTCCGCTTTTTTCAAATATAAACTTCGCAATTCAGTTGAGATTGCGATTTTCAGTGAATACCCTGAATCTATTGGCATCCATCTATGGTCTTTGAACTCAAACCATTGATTTGTCTTGATGCTTGCGCAAGTATACAAATGTTTTTTGAGTTGATATAATACTTTTGCAATATCATAATCCGTTATACCTGCTGCTTTTTTATCAAAAATCACATGATCTATTAAACCGCTATCAATAGATTGTTCAATATAATAATCAAGACTTTGTTCTCTTACAGCATTATATTTTTCCAAGGCATCTTTTTTTGACCAATATATTAACGATCGTAAGGTTAATCCATTTTGTTTTGAAGTGTCAAATTTTTTCCAGAGTTCCCATAATTTTATAATATCAAAATCAAATGTAGACGACTGTGCACTAAATGCCAGAAATACAATAAACAAACAATCACTTGTATTACGAAGTGCACAACCAACTGAAAACCATTTATCATATGATCCAGTTTCATAATAGCATGCAGGCAATGTCATGGTATATCCGTATGCCTCATAACATTTGTATTTATCTGCATTTTTAGAAACACCGTCCACATATATTGTCAAACATAGTTCCAATTGCTCGCGATTTGTAATAGACAATACAGAAAAGTCTTGTGGTAATACTAATGTCTGTAGTTGCTGATTTGAATTTGTTTGTCGTTTTGGTTTATTCGTATTTTGAGAACAAAATGCATTATATTCTTCTATAAATTCGTTTGTCATAAATGGTTCATAATGATCGGGGTATCTCGCAGACAATTTGTATATCTCTGTTGCTATATTAAATGTCGCAGGTTCTTCATATACTAAACTGAACTGCTGATCTGAACTATCAAAAGTTGCATTGTATATCTGGGTTAAGCCATATGGTTCATGATTCGGTTTTCTGCAACCATACAATTGCCAATTTGTTTTACCTGTACTTATACCAAGATCAAATACCGATTCCCAATCATTAGTTATGTTCAGCTCATCTTTGTTCCAAATATCGCCGATTTTAGAGATTACTTTTTTGCGGATAATTTGCTGCGTAATACGGTCGCAATGTAATGATATAATAATATGTATGCCGTCTTTTGTGCATTTTTTTTTGGGAACTGGATTCACATTGGGTTTTTCAAGAACATAAAATGAAACAACTGCTTCATCATCAAATTGATACATTTGTTTGAATATGTCTAAATATAGTTCAATAAATTCAACTATATTATCTCTTGTATATTGTCGGTTTTGTATAGATAATTCATGTCGCAAATCTACATCTATTAAGAGAGGCCCTTTTTCTAATTGCGCTTCTGTAAAATATTCTGGATTTTTTCGAATAAATACTTCACGATACACCATATTCAAGAATTCGGGGTATTCTTCTGTTGAAATGTGATAATTACCCCCAAAAATCTTAGATTCTTCATCGCCAATTCTAGTATTTGTAGATTCCAGGGATGAATCTTTCTTTATAATATGGGTTTTCAAGAAAGAGGTAAGATTCATAGATTTTTGTGTTACATTTCCCGATTTTGTTACATGATTTGTATTTACAGTTGCCATTTTTCAGTTATAATAGTAGAATATATTATTCTTTATTTCAATTTTATAGAGACACACTGATAAAATTGAATATAAAATATAAAAAGTATAAAACAGATAATATATAATAAGATAATATATATAACCGGAAAATGAAGTTTTGTAGAGAATGCAACAATATGTTATACATAGGTATTGATTCAGAAGATTCAAATAAATTGACTTACTACTGTCGCAATTGTGGATCTGTTGATGAAATGATTGCAAATGAGGGACATTGCGTTTTGAATACACAATTCAAAAAAGGTGAACAAAAATTTAATCATATTATAAATAAATACACAAAAATGGATCCTACATTACCGAGATTATATAATATGAAATGTCCAAATGATGTTTGCATTACAAATGCACATGATAAAAAAAAAGAGAACACAGAAATTATATATATTAGATATGATGATGATAATTTGAAATATGTATATATCTGTGCAGATTGTGATTTTACATGGAAAACAGATGACCTTAAATAAATCTCAATAAAATTGAAAGAATATTATTTAGAAAATATAATACATTATATTATATTTACGATATGGATTTTGAAAATGAAGAAAATGATAATATATCTGAAACAATGTCTGATACATCTGTTAATGAAAAACCCCAAAAATTCGCGAATAATTATTCAGATGATGAATTAGATGATGAATTGGATGAAAATAATGACAGTGATATGGATAATAATGAAAACGAAAATGAAGAAAATATTGATGAAGACGAAGAAAATATAGTAAAAACTGTTTTTGAAAATGAAGACGAAGATGACGAAGATGAAGATGATGATGAAGATGAAGACGAACGATTAGAAAAAATAGAAGATCTTCAAAAAGATATCATTAGTAATTATCATCCTGAATTGAAATCATTAAATTATGAAGAAATAGAATCGTTGTGCGTTGTTGTAAAAAATAACAAAGGTATTATTATTGATCCATTGCATAAAACATTACCAATATTATCTAGATATGAAAGAGCGCGCGTTTTAGGCGAACGCGCCGAACAAATTAATTCTGGTGCAGAACCGTTTATTGAAGTGGATGAAACATTGATTGACGGTTATTTGATTGCATTGAAAGAATTAGAACAGAAAAAAATACCATTCATTATTCAGCGACCGCTTCCAAATGGCGGATGTGAATATTGGAGATTGAGCGATTTAGAAATGATATAAAAATGTTATTTATTATTTGTTTTTTGTATATATTGTATATATTTTTTTCATAGATTTTTTTATATGTTTTTGTTTATGGATATAAAAATAACTAACTCTTCCAATGTTTTCCACAATCTAAACATGTTACAAAAATAGTTGCAGGTTCATCTGCAGATCTTGTTTGCAATTCATAATATGTGCATTTTTTTGACCTACATTTTTTACATGTAAACATATCAGTAGATGCTTCAATATTTGTGCAAAATTTGGAAGCATCTCTTTTTATTTTTTGTTGTATTAAATCCTTCCATCTTTCTGGATTTATTTCTTGATGGGTCATAAAAGCCAATGTTTGGGGCTTCAATTCATCTGTTTTCAATTGTTCTATTATATTTGTATTTAAATTATGAAAAATGGTTCTTAAACGATCTACATACAATTGCTTGAAATACGGATTTTCCCATTTTTTAATTATTTTTTTTTGTGTAGATTCCTTTATTGCATAATTGAAAATAGCCTTTTCTAAATTTGTTGCTATTTTTTCACTATTCCCTATCTTTTCTTTTAACTTATTTCGTATATTTGATCGGAATATTTCAGGATGAAATGACATTATCGTAAATAATAAAATAATACAAATATTTTTATATTATTTTATTTCAATTTTATCGATTTCTAATGATATATATTTTCGTTCATGGAAAGGGATCAATATTACGATCACTCATCATATAATTCCTCTTCCAATTCTTTTGTGCATTGCAAAATTTCAAGATCTTGTGGTGTAACCATTGTATCTATTTTATCAAAAACAGTAATTTTCTTATTTTTAGCTACTGGTTTTTTAATATTTTTTTTAGGTAATTGTATTTCTACTTCTTCATCTTCATCTTGATCGTCATCGTCATCATCATCGTCGTCATCAAACTCACTATCGTCATCATCATCTACAATAAATCCATCTTTTACATATCCTTCTTTTGTTCTTGGTACATCAGAACTAACATTGTCTTCTGATACATCAGAATCTTTGTCAATATCTTCAAAACCGCCAAACAATGTCTCGTATATTGCTTCCCACATATTTACATTCAAATTTCCGCAAGATGATGCATCTTCACTAATGTTAGAGACTAACACACATGCACCAAAAAATAATACAGTATCCACTGGTGGTGGAAAATCGTATTTATTTTCTTGACCTGCTCTGCCGTTTGTTTTAGCAAATAAAGATACTACCGTTTTTTCATTATCTATTTCTATTGCCCATTTATGTTGACATTCAAATCCATCATTCGTTTTGAATCCTGCTTTTTTGTATAATTCTTTCTCTGAAAATGTTTTCATGATGGTTTCTTTGATGACTCCCGTTTTTTCAACAACAAGAACAGTTGGCATTTTATATTTATGATTATATTATTACATTTATATTGTTTTACACCTTTACATTTTAATATTTCAAACGCCGGATTTAACAACGAAAAAATAATTAAAAAATGTAAAATCAATAGGCATGCTTACTCTTACGAGGTTGTTTCTTAACGCCGATTGTCTTACTTAACCCTGTCTTTTTTTTTTGTTTCCACAGGTGAAAGACGATGCTTGAAACTGAAACTCTACTGGTGTTGTTTGGTTATGTATCCAATATTTAGTTAAGTTCAGTATATTTATTACAGAATTCTTATCCCTTGTTCTAAATACGATTTTTTTGTTTTCGCAACTCACGCAGTTAGAACAAGTGAATAATCTGTAAATTTCTCCTATATTTTAAATTTTCACTGGTGTAAAAATCGCACCTTTCATACACTGAATAATTCAACTAAAGTTATTCACTGCCATTTACATATATGATGTTTATTTCGCATACATTTCATAATAACATAATAAATACAAAATGCAAACTTTACTTGCGCTTCACAAAGTATTTATCGATATTGCGGAAAATTAAAAAACTTATAAATCTACTACATCATATATGTGGATATCTATAATAATTAAAATAATTGTTTCATTGATCATTATAATAACTGGACATCAAATATGGAATTGGATGAAAGATAATTATAGTACAAAAAAAACGAAAGATTTAGTAGGTTCTCAAATCCAAAAATACAAAACCATTTTGCAAGATATACAGGATAAAGAAAAGAAAAAGGATACAGAACATAATCTACAAGATTCTATTTCTTGTTCTCAAATTGTTGAATATAAAAGTCTAGAATACCAAGATTTAAAAAATGATTTAGAAATCTTTTTGAAAGAAATTCAATAAACAATTTCATGAATGTGAGAACATACAAAAAATTTGAGAACATATTATAATGAATCATATAAAAAATATGGAAGAAGCGTGCCGAATGGCATCCTTATCTATTCAACGAGGTGGTGGTCCATTTGGTGCTGTCATTTTTGAAAACGATTCTCAAGAATTAATTGGAAGAGGTCACAATATGGTAACTATAGAAAATGATCCTACATTGCATGCAGAAATGGTTGCTATAAAACATGCATGTAGATTTGTAAATTCATTCAAATTAGAGAACTGTACATTATATACTAGTTGCGAACCTTGTCCAATGTGTCTTTCTGCATGTTACTGGGCGGGTATTAAAACGATTTATTATGGAAATACGAAGGATGATGCAGCAGCTATACATTTTGACGATTCCCTTATTTATGATGAAATATCCAAAAAACACGAGAACCGAAGTATAAAAATGATCCATTTACAAGAATGTTCTCTTTATTATAAACAAGCTTTCGAAGAATGGTCAAAAAAAACAAATAAAATTGCATATTAGTAATTTACTTGTGTTTTCTTGCATTTTTCTTGCGGTATGTTTTCCGTTTTCCGCCTTTTTTAGTTTTTTCCTTTCTACTAGAGTATTCATAACTACCATGAGAAGATACAGTGTTAGATACCTTTGAATTTTTTCTAGTAATTTTTTTTCCTGATGGTGGAATATATGATTCTGCAACAAATGGTTTTGCATTATCAACAAAAATCGTTGATTTTATTAATTTTGTCATTATTGCATTATCATTATCAAAAATTCTATACAAATAGTTTTCCTCTTTTGCTATAGGAACAGTAGGTCTAATTATAGCTTCTGTTGTTATCTTAGGATTTTCAGGATCACTATAATCAGTAAATGTACCCTTTCCAAAAGGTTCATTATTATTAAATTTTCCTTCATATTTGTAACATTTACCTTTGTTATCATTAAATGCAACACCTTGTCCATGCATTTTACCATTTTTGAAATCGCCATAATAACCACAACGACATTCTGTTTTACAAAAAATAGAATCATCCTCATGTGTTAGAATACCATATCCATTCATAAAATTGTTATACCATGGTCCTGAATATATATGTCCATCTGCAAATCTGTTCGTTCCTAAACCATGACGTAGAAATTTCCCATTATTTTTGATTATTTTTTTGTTTCCATTTGTATCATAAATATAATATACTTCACCTTTGTATTCACCGATATCATCTTTGAACTCTTTGATAATACTTTCTTCATTTATTAGAGATTGAAACGCTTTATTATATATTCTATTGAATGTTTCGGTAAACCATTCATTGTTTGTCTCTTTTCCTACATATCCTTCATCCTTACTATTTGGCCCTAGTATTTGTTCAATTGCATCATCATACACATGTATATGTTTTGGCAAACCTTTTTGTGTGGTGTCATTTATATCATAATAAGGTCCGTAAAAATCACCAGGATTATGCAGATGATATTCACCATAATCGTATGTAGGGACATCGCGTATACCTGGTAAGTTGAAATTTATATTTTTTTCTGGCATATATTAAATAAAGAGACAAAAATATGAATTATTGTAATGTAGAGCAAAAAGTGAACATATGCAATAGTATATACACCCTTGAAGATTTTTAATGGGTCGTCTCTAGCAAAGCAGAGCGTACCACTAGATATTCAATCGAAACAATTACCGACAATGAATTTACACCATTGCACATTTACACCTTTTAACCTTTCAATCGCCGATTTATACATCATAATTCTGCCTTTGGCAGAATTACTGTATATAATCGGCATTTTACACCGATAAATCGCCTTTATATATTGATAATTCTGCCTTTAGGCAGAATTATGATGTATAAATCGGCGATTGAAAGGTTAAAAGGTGTAAAGGTGCAAAGGTGTAATGAAACGCCCTACAGCGAAGCAAATGGACGTGTACCATTTCAAATCTTCATTAGTATAAAAATGAAGCAAATATAAAATCTAAAAATATTTAGAAACAACTCGCGAATATATATAGCAAAATATGAATACCGAACTAACCTCTACCCAAATATATCATCTTTTACAACGATTTCCAAAAATAGAACTTTCCTATGAGACCATTCCGCATAAGAAAGTTTCGCAAAATTATAATGTGTGCATTGGTATTCCTATGGGAATAAAATGTTATGCATGGTTTACATTTTACGGCGAAGACGATGTTTGTTTTATCATGGAAATAAACAAAGAACGCAAAATAAATAAAATAACATATGAAATATTAGATGAATCTATCATACACAAAATTGCAATAGGCACCCTTCTTTACGGGACAATGGTAAATAATCATTTTATTGTAGAAGATGTATTTTTCTACAGAGGTGTTCCTATGCAAGGTTTATATTATGGAGAAAAATTGGGGTTTTTAGAAAATCTATTTACAGAAGACAAACAGCATATTTCAGTATCGTTTTATTTGCCAATTATGTGGGGATTACAACATAGTACAGAGTATGAATGTATCTATCAGGTTCCATCAGCATATACAAATCATTATCCGATACATCATATTCAGTACAGATGTTTGTCTACTATTATGCCATATTTGAATGTATATCCTGTTAAAAAGGGATTTGGACAACATGTTGCAGCAGCCCCTGGTTTGAACAATACGATAGAAATATATACACCATATCGAGCAGATTTTTCTAAATCGCTATATAGACAAATTGCTATTTTCAAAGTAATGGCTGATTTACAGTTTGATGTATATAATTTATTTGCATATGGGCGTAACAAAACATGCGTTTATTATAATGTTGCTTATATTCCTAATTACAAAACAAGCGTTTTTATGAATAAAATATTTAGGAAAATAAAGGAAAATGATAATTTAGACGCTATTGAAGAAAGCGATGATGAAGAGGATTTTGAGAATATTGATTATGATAAATATGTAGATTTGAAAAAACATGTTTTTATGGAATGCCGATTCAATATGAAATTCAAAAAATGGGTACCTATTCGAATAGTCCAACCTGAACAAAAAGTCGTTCATATTAGTATGCTTTGATTATCTATAAATATCATTTGTCTTTACTCTTGCAACAAATAATATATATGGATTATATATATATAATAATGTCTGATTTAGAACTCAATAATAACGGCGGTAATGTTCTTCCTGAACCATCTGTATCCAGTACAGGAGGTGAAGCATCCAAATACATGAGCGGTGGTAAGAAAAGTAAGAAAAATAAAAATGCTGCTAAGAAAACCCAACGCAAAAACAAAAACGCAAAAAAAACACAGAAATCATGTTGGTGGAAATTCTGGTAATTGTTTACAAAAATAACACAAAAAATGATAATGTATTCTGTATAGAATACACTATCAATATACTTTTTTATTTTTATTTATTTTTATTTATTTTTATTTATTTTTATTTATTTTTATTTATTTTTTATTATACTGATATGAGAAATATCACACAGGTTCATTCGCAATATCTTCAATCGGTATTTGTATCAAACATTTGTTTTTACCCAATAATGAAGTTGTTTTTGCAACTTTTGGATCATATTCTATTTTCCAACTTGTATCTTTTGTCCAATCCATCATAAATCCATTATATTTAGTAGAATTTATTGAAAATATTTTGTAATTACATTTTTTGTAAAATGCTTTTCGTTTGGACCATTGTCCCTTTAAATACTCATGTGCGTCTACTATATCTACAACAATTGGATTCTGTCCGCGTGTTCTCAATATACGGCCTACAGATTGTTCTATATCTGTTTTTGGGGTTGCCATTACAAGCGTTGATAATGTTTTTATATCAAGTGCCTCTGCTGCCATTGCATATGTTGCTAATACAATTCGTTTCGTTTCCGTTATTTTCAAATCCTTTTCCTTCATACCACCGACATAATAACCTACAATATCTTCATCATTTGAAATACGATGATGTATTGCATCATATAAATATGTTAACAATGCACGATTATGTGCCAAAACCATAATCTGTTTTTCTTCATTCTCTTTTAATAAATCATCAATGACAGTTACAATGAAATCTGATCTTGGACCGTATTCGCACAGTTTGGTAATCATCGTACTATATTTAGGTGATCCTCTAAAATCATACTCTGTTTCATTAAATTCTCTATCATTTGTTTTGAATTCTATAGATCTTACATGCACTGGATCATCGTCATTCCTATCAACCGTGTATATTTTTTCACCTATAAACATATATAATATTTTCGTTAATTTGTCTTTTCTTTCCACTGTTGCGGATATTCCTAACATATAAGGCGTTAATGTCTTGAACAATGTTTTGGAAAATTCTTCGCTGCCAATTCTATGTACTTCATCAATAATTGTTAACCCAAATGATGCAAAGGATTCAGTAGGAAAATCTCTACTATGCATTGTTTGAATCATGCCTATTACAATATCCTTTCCGTCTACATCAAAAACGGATCCTTGGATTTTACCTACTCGAGCACTTGGTAAAAATTCAGTAATTCGTTCTATCCATTGGTTCATAAGGAATTCTTTGTGAACCAATATGAGCGTTTTCTTTTTCAATTCTGCAATTATTTTTAGAGACAATACAGTTTTACCATACCCGCATGGTAATTCTAATATCCCACCATTACCATTTTTGCTGTCATTTCTACATATTGACGTATTTACATATTTTAAATACAAATTTACAACATTCGTTTGATAATCACGCAGCTCTTTCACAAAATCAATATCTATATTATTCCCTTCTTCAAGTTCTGAAATATCGGGTAACCCATATCTTTTTATACCGTAAAACCTAGGTATATATATTTTAGCAGAATTTTCTCTATAAACTGGAAATCCAGTATCTTCCGTATTTCCATATGATAGACCAGCAGTAAATGGTGTTAAATATAAATCCTTTTTTAAAAATTCGTAATCTTCTGTAGAAATCACTGATTTTAATAGCGTATACCCTTTTTTACCCAAATAGGATTGAGATCGTACATATTCTTTGTATTCGTGCGTTACTACAAATGTTTGTGCTGTTTTGCTTTTTTTAAGAGTAGTAGCTGGTGGTCTTGATGTAATTATTTTTTTATTCCATTTACAACTATTCATTGTATTTTTAGTAGTTGTGAATAAGTTGCCTTGTGTATGAATATTATTGGATGTCATATTTGAATATAGTATGAGTATATATTTAGGATCTTTTCAATTTTATCATGCAAAAAATATAATATAATATAATATAATCCAAGAATATGAAACTTGCCGATTTTACAAAATCATTCACTTCTTTAGAAATAACAACTCTTGCTATTTTTGCAATTTATATTATTTTTCCATTCAAAACACCTGGATTTTTGGCAAATACAATCAATACACCTATTGGTTTATTATTCATTTTGATTGTTACCCTTTATTTATTTTTCTACACAAATCCTATTTTAGGGGTTATATACATTTTCGTTGGATATGAACTATTACGAAGAAGCTCATTGGTAAAATCTAATGGAGGTGATGCATATATGGTAAAACATACACCTTCTGAAAAAAAAAGACAGATGGATATGATAATGATGAACCCTACACATAAGACCACCTTAGAAGAAGAAGTCATTGCAACAATGGCGCCTTCTCAAAATTTTAATAAAGATGGATCTTTTTCAAGTGATTTTAAACCCGTTGCTGAGCGTATTGCAGGTGCATCTTTATATAATTAGATACATTGCATATTGCGCATATTTTATTTGATCATATAAAATAAATACATTTGATCAATCCAAATTCTTTTCACGAATATGTTTTATATAGACCGCAATATATATTGCCAATAAAAACATATACATCGGTAATGATAAAAAGATAGATTTGCTCGTACTTTTATCTAATTTATATTTTTTCAATATCAAGTATAAAATAGTAAAAATAATTACGACAATTGCAAAATTAAACTGAAATTGTAATCTCGTTTTCCCAGTTGTTGGATCTATTTCTTTTTTTACAAACATTTGCGTAAGATTATCAAACAAAAATCCTCCAATATCAGGACTTGGAGAAAAATCTTGTAATGTAGCTAGAAGACCCTGATCTTGTGTAAATTTTTTCAAGAAATTCGTTTTATCAAATATTCGTTGGTATTGTAAAACAATAAAAGACGCCAAGAAAAAGATAAAAACATAAAATCCAATAATAGTATGCATTGTATTGTTATTGACAATACCCTTGTTTATTAGAGAAAATGAAAAACCGAATAAAATAACACCAATATAAATATCTGCACCACTGGTTCTATTCAATAATTGTTGCGGTGAAAATCCAGGTGGATCCTTTTTATTATCTAAAATCAAATCAATAATAAAATTTTGATAAAGTGATGGTACGACTAGTACAACAAACAAAACTAAAATAAAAAAACCGAAAAAATTCAAGGCCGTTGTTATTTGACTTGTTTCTGCTTTATTAATCGCTACTTGGCCATCAGATGGTATTAATACTGCTGCGGTATCTTTTATAGTAGGGTCTTCTTCATCAATTGGTTGACAATAGGTGGCGATGACAGTTTCGTCAATGCCTTCTATAAGATTCCCTAAATTATATTTCATGTTCACAATCTCATATGTTGCGCTATTTGGGTTTATCAACTCTATAGACTTGTAATCTTCTAATTTCGTTTTTATAGATATAGGGGTCGTAAAAATAATCACATGTTCGGTTGCATTTATATAATAAATTGCTTGACTTGGTTTTATATATTGATTTAAATTCATAGTAATATCTTTATTACCTTGAAGTAATAAATCAATATCTGTTTGTAATATTGCATTTGATTTTAGTAAGAAACAAGAATACAATCGCAATTTATTATTGGTAAGAGATTTGTGCTCAATTATCAATTCACCATCAAAATGTATATTTTTTATTCTATGAATTTTATTAGTAATATACAAGTTTGTCGTTACATATTCGGCATCAAATATATTTGAATAAATATTAGGTTTGTTTAGTATTGAAGGGTATGGTATTTTTATATATCCCCCGTTATGTAATGTTTTTTCAAACTGATTTTTGTAAAATGTTGTTTCATGATAATTATAATTGATTGTATTTTTTGATATATTTTTTGTTAAATCAAATTCCATATATAATAATATTGGATAAATTATATTGGTGCATTATTTTTTTTGTCAGGTGTTTCTATTGTATGTAACATGTATGCATAATCATTGGGTAGAATTTCATATTTTGGTAATGCGCTGATGTTGGTAACGGGATTACTTTTTTCTTTGTTTTCCATTGTGATGATTTTGTTCATTAAATCGCTGATTTGTTTTTCGTATTGTGCGTTTTGTATACTTGGATCAGGTTGTTTTTTCTTATTTTCTTCATTTATTTCTTTGTATTTTTGAATTACTTCTTCATTTGTCTTCATAGTAACAAGAATATCATTTTGGTCGTCTTGACTAATACCTTGATTCGTCATTACAGTTTTGAGCATGTTCAACAATTCAGGAGATAGTTCTTGTTGTTGTGCGGGTGGTACTGTTGGTGTTTGTGCGAGTGGGACTGTTTGTGCGTCTGAGGTTGTTTGTGCGACTAAGTTTGGTTGTGTGGCTGAGGGTGGTATTTGTAATACTTCAGTTATTGCTTTAGTGATTGCAGTAGATAATAAATCTCTTGTTGGTTGGATGGGTGGTTTCCGTAATTCTTGTATGAATGATTTTGCCATAAGATAAGCTAATTCTGTTGATGTTTTTGTCGGTATCGGTGCAGTAGAGATTGCAGTTGTTGTATTTTTGTCTTTAATGACCGATTGCTCTTGCGGAGACAATTCCTTTTTAATTGCTTCCGATAATGAACTAGATAATGAATCTGTTGGTGGTTTTGTTAATGATTCTGTGATTGCATTAGAGATTGCGGTTGTTAAATCTATTGGCTTGTTTTCTGTAATGACAGGTTGCGGTTGGGGAGTTAATTCATTTTTAATTGCTTCCGATAATGAACTAGATAATGAACTAGATAATGAATTTGTTGGTGGTTTTGTTAATGATTTTGTGATTGCATTAGAGATTGTACTTTTTAAATCGGTTGGTTGTGGTAATTCACTTATATCAGTAATTTTGATTTTATTATTTAATCCATTTATGACTGCTTCCATAACTACATTTGTCAAATTTATCTTTTCTTGTTCGTTTTCTGCAGTATCCGATTGCATTTGCATAGACAATTCATTTTTAATTGCTTCCGATAATGAACTAGATAATGAATCTGTTGGTGGTTTTGTTAATGATTTTGTGATTACATTAGAGATTGCGGTTGTTAAATCGTTTTGTTGTAATGATGAACTTGCAATATCCGATTCAGATTTTTCGGCTTCATAAAAAAACTGTTTATTATAGACTTTTGCTTTTGATATTAAATCATTAAAATTATTATTAGTATTTATAGAATCAGCCATATAGTATAGAAATATAAATAATATTCATACTATAATATATGGAAAATAAACAAACTAAATTAATATCATTATCTATTGTTGAGAACACACCGAGTTGTAAATATAATGATATTCATGCATCCATAAATAAATTGACGAATACAATAGAAAAAGAAAAAGATGAAAATTCCAATAAATCCTGTAAAAATATTGTTATTGATGTACATACCGAAAAAATACCAATGGAAAAAAAAATAAAAGAAAAGGAAATACAAAAAAGACAAATCACAAACACCACCAAATGGAATTTTACAGAAACGGAACTGGATCGCGAGAACCAATATGAAATTCTGTTTGATTCATCTAAATCTCTTTTCTTGTACCAACAAATCAAAAATAAATTATCCAGTTATCGTTCTCAAGATATTGAAAAAAATATATATAGCATTGGAAAATTTGCCGATTTGTCAGGCGTTCTTCAAAAAATGGAAGATTGTAAACTAAAATGTTTTTACTGCAAAGAATGTGTTGCACTCTTATATGAAAATGTGCGAGAACCGAAACAATGGACATTAGAACGAATAGACAATAAAATGGGTCATAATATTGATAATATTGAGATTGCATGCCTGTCATGTAATTTGCGGCGGAGAACCATGCATTATGAACGATATGTTCTCACAAAAAATATACAAAAGGTTGTCAAAAAATAATATCTTCATTCCTTTCCTGAAAGAATGGAATGAAGAAACGAGTATTTGGACGATGTAAGAATGAAAATATAGGTAAGTAACTGTTACTTTGCAACCTAGAAATCGCCTACGGCAATTGAAAGGTGTAAAAGATATAAAAAAAAGAAATAAATACATAATGATACATAGAGTATCATATAAAATGGCATGTCTCATTTGTTCTTCTAGAAATCATAATGTGTTTCATTGTGATAGTGAATACGCTATTTCTATGTACAAAAAAACGAATGAATGGATTGAAAAAGTCTTAATAAATTTGTATTCTACGGAAGGTTGTATAACTTATAATAATGATTGTTTTTTGAATATTTTTTGTAATAGAAGCTATAAAGATTCTATTGATTGGATAGTAGAGGAACCAGAAATAAAATCATTGAAATTTAGCGATATATTGTTTTTGAATAATATAAGTGCATGTGTGATCAATACTGAATGGACGCGAGAACAATATCTTTATATATATTTGGCAATAAAAACACTACAATTATATGAACTATCAGGGAATTCAAAATTCTCTGCAAGAGCCAGAATGAATATGAAAATAGATAGTGATTATTGGGCAGAGAAAACATATACTAGTGAAAAGGAATATACGGAAAAACGCGCACGCAGAATGCGTGATGCTGATGCAATAGAATATTGAAAAACATAAGAGTTTTTTGACACTTTTTACATTCTAATGCCGTCCGGAAGATCCCGAGGGGTCGGCATATTTGAATGTAATTAGGTAACTGTTACTTTGTAACCTAAAAATTGGTATTTGAAAGGTGAAAAAAAAGGAATTTAGCAAAAATCAATAATATTGCCGATTTCTTAGCAATCGGCAATAATATTGACAATTGCTAAGTTAGAAAAATAAAAGTTGGTTCTCAAAAAAGTTTTCAGAAAATGGAATTTCAAAAAACCACCAAAAATATTTTTGCAAAAGTTTCGGACTTTTTATTTTGAACTTTTTTGAAAAAGGAATTTAGCTATTTTGATAAATAATTAAAATAGCTAAGCTTTTTTGATTAATAATCAAAATAGCTAAAAATAAAAATAAAAAGTTGGTTCTCAAAAAGTTTTCAGAAAATGGAATTTCAAAAAACCACCAAAAATATTTTTGCAAAAGTTTCGGACTTTTTATTTTGAACTTTTTTGAAAAAGGAATTTAGCTATTTTGATAAATAATTAAAATAGCTA
>Ga0214921_10003147_pt1 | contig 25692 bp, 20 predicted proteins | sample LL1505_MetaG_FD_177992 | JGI IMG/M metagenome (GOLD analysis project Ga0214921, IMG submission 177992) | Freshwater microbial communities from Lake Lanier, Atlanta, Georgia, United States - LL-1505 | ecosystem: Environmental > Aquatic > Freshwater > Lake | place: USA: Georgia | collected... | reverse complement strand
CCATTTTAACAGTATCATTAATCCCACCATATTTGTGATTGTAAAAGCTACCACAATGGCATAACTAATGTACATGGCACCCGTCCAGAAACCTGTTTCCAATTCGTACACTTGTCCGCATTGGTCGCAGTGGTGAGGCATGTCAAAAACCGTTTTTAAATTATAAGGGTTAGGATTGGTAAAAAGGCTCCCTTTTCTACATTGCGGACATTTTTGGGTGCCCATCCCTACTATTGCAGAGCGTTTTTGATTCATAACAAAGAATTAAGCATAATTTGAAAATTCAAATCAGTTGTCAAATATACTATATTTCTGCTTTTCAATAATTGAATTTTTAAATATTGCATTTAATTCTACTTTATCAGTTTAAAAATAAAAAATTTAACCACATAGAAACATAGAAATTCAAGTAAAATATATTTTCTTTTTCTTAGGTTAACTATGTAAAACTTTAGTTTTTCTCTTTAAAAAAACAAATTGAAAATCAACTCAATAAAAAAGAATAACATAGAAAAAATCAAAAAATGATTTTTAAGCAAAAATATAAACCTATGTTTCTATGTGGTTTAAATTAATTGTTGTAATTAATTCGAAAGTAAAATCGTGAACAGAACTATTCATTCGTAGGTTGATACTCTCCTTCTAACTTGGCAATCACAGCACTAGCCAAACAATTGCCGGTAACATTTATACTTGTTCTTGCCATATCCATTAGTTCATCTATGCCTAAAATGATAAAAACAGGCTCTACTGGCAAATTAAACTGAGCCATTGCGCCCAACAAAATTATTAAACTTGCCCTAGGCACACCAGCCACTCCTTTGCTTGTAAGCATTAACAAAAAAACCATGCTTATTTGTTGTTCCCAACTTAACTCAATACCAGCTGCTTGCGCCACAAAAACGGAAGCCAACGAAAGGTATAAGCTGGTGCCATCTAAATTAAAACTATAGCCCATAGGCATTACAAACGAAACTACCTTTTTAGAAACACCCAACTTTGTCATAGCTTCCATGGCACTTGGTAAAGCTGCCTCTGAACTTGTAGTAGCAAATGCCAATGAAACAGGTTTTACAATGGCTTTAAAAAAATGCAATATATTGATTTTAAATACAATAGCTGTAGGAATAAAAACCAAAACCACCAAAGCTAATAAGGCTACGTACAAAGTGGCCAAGAGCTGAAATAAATTTACCAAAATACCAATTCCCATGTGACCTACAGTATAAGCCATTGCGGCACAAACACCCACCGGAGCCAAGTACATTACAATTTCCGTAAATTTGAACATCACATGCGACAAGCTTTCTGCAAAATCTAGGAATATTTTTTTCTCTTTTATTGGAGTTAATGACAAAGCAATCCCAAATAACATACTGAAAATCACCAATTGTAGCACTTCTCCTTCTGCCACTGTTTTGGCAATATTTTCAGGGAATGCATGTAAAATAATTTCACTTACTGATTTAGGTTTTTGAATAGGCAAAATTTCTGTACTGTTTGATTTTGGAATAGAAATTCCTTTGCCTGCCTGTGAAAAATTGATAGCAACTAAACCAATTACAATGGCTAATGTGGTAATGATTTCAAAATAAACAAGTGATTTCCATGCCATTTTGCCTACTTTTTTAATATCGCCATGGCCAGCAATGCCCACTACCAAGGTGCCAAAAATTAAAGGACCAATGATGCATTTTATCAACTTTAAAAATATTTTACTAAAAATATTGGCTTCTGAGGCTAATTGTGGCCATTCTGTACCAATGGCAATTCCCAATGGCATACTAAACAATATCCAAGCTGTGAGATTGTTTTTTTTATAGGTAAATACAAATAAAGCACTAATAAACAACCATTTGAAAAGTGAAATTAACGATGGTACTAAAACCAAAATGGATGTAAAGTGCAAAGCAAAAACACAAAGTATTACTGCAATCACACTTAGCAACAATTTATTAGAAATAGATGAAAACATATTTGAATTAAATTTCTAAACTGACAAATGAAGCTTTCAATTTACTTTAATTTATGATTTTTCACTACTTAAACTGCAAATAAAAAACAGGGCAAACGCATTTAACTTTAAAACCTCACCCTAAATCCCTCTCCGTAGGAGAGGGACTTGAAATCACTCTGTTTTCCGAGTATAAATACTCCGAAGGTGGAGTAATCTTAGCCCTTCTCCCTTGGAGAAGGGTTGGGATAAGGTCTAAATTGTATTAATTATTTTAAATGCGTTTGCCCTGAATAAAAATGCCACAAATTGCAATTCCTGCATTTGTGGCATTTTTTTAATTATCATCCGACATAAAGTCTTTCGTCTTTCTTAGTTCAAATTTGGCTGAGGAGTAGTTCTCAAATACGGTTTTACTATGGTAAATCCTTTAGGGAATTTAGTTTCAGCATCAGCATTGCTCACAGCTGGTGCAATTACCACATCTTCACCTTGTTTCCAGTTGGCAGGTGTAGCTACACTATAATTTGCTGTAAGTTGTAGAGAATCAATTACTCTCAGTAGTTCTTCAAAGTTTCTACCTGTAGAAGCTGGGTAAGTAATAATTAATTTAATTTTTTTATCAGGACCCACCACAAAAACCGAACGTACTGTAAATTTCTCGTTGGCATTAGGATGAATCATATCATACAATTCTGATACTTTTTTGTCTTCATCAGCAATAATTGGGAAATTAACTTCAGTATGTTGCGTTTCATTAATGTCTTTGATCCAACCTTTGTGAGATTCTAATCCATCTACACTTAAAGCAATTACTTTGGTATTTCTTTTTTCAAATTCTGCTTTGTATTTGGCAACAGTTCCCAATTCGGTAGTACAAACTGGCGTATAGTCGGCAGGATGAGAAAACAAAACTACCCAACCATCACCAATATAATTGTGAAAATTGATATTTCCTTCTGTTGTAATTGCATCAAAATTGGGTGCAATATCTCCTAGTCTTAAGCTCATAGTGTGTAAAATTTTAGTGGTAAGTATATAAAATATTTATGATGCAAATGTGTAAATAAAAAATCAAAAAATCAATCAATTCAGAATAATATTTTTTATAGTTGATATTATTCATTTATACACAAAATAAAATATTGAAATAATTGAATAAAATGAAATAAATTATTGTTTATAAATAATATTATAACTCAAATAAAAGCCCGCTCTGTTGCACAAATATGAGGTAGCAATTTGTTTCACATACCATTTGAGAGGTTTTTTCTCACCCAAAGGAATGGTGATACTTGCTCCACCCAACAATGCAAGATGGTCAATCATATTGGTAAGGTGAAAACCATCGGTTGTGAAAACCAAAGTAGAAGTTGATTGAAAAAACTTAGGGTTTTGATTGCCGTTATCCCAATCTTCATACTTGTTTTTCCAAGAAATACCTGGGTTCCAAAATTGGTCATTGGCTTCAGGGTGCACTCTTTTAAAAGCTGAGTAATGAAACAAAAGGGCATTATTCATGCCTTCGGCATAGCCAGCCAGAGCAAAAAGCCCATATCTGAGTGCTTTTTTATACACTGTTTCTTTGGCTTTATGGGCCTTTTCTTGTGCATTTGATACCGTTACCATGGCAAGTAAAAGTATCACAAATATATTTTTTAACATTTATTTTGGGCGTTTAAGGTTTTAATAAAAAATGGTGGTAATGATTACCTTAACGCAAAATAAATGAGAGAGTTGTAAAAAAAATGACTGCCCAAAGAATTGAGCAGTCATTTTAATAAAAAGTTCGATTTATCTTATTTCAAAACCACTTTTTTTCTATCAACTGAAGTGCCTTGAGCGTTCAATATATTAACAATATAAATGCCTTTGCCACCAAATGTATTCAACAATACTGATTCATTTTGCTGAGTAACTGCTTTTGTGTAAACTATATTGCCTACATTATTTAAAATTTGCAAAGTAAAACCATTCATTAAGGCAAAATCACCAAAATTGATATTTAATTGATCAGCAGTTGGGTTTGGATATACTTTTACAGTGTTTTGGAAAATAGAATTATTTAAACCAGTTGTATTTAAATTAATAAGCAAAGTATCAGGCACTAATGTCAATTGAGTACATTGATTTTCTTTATACAATGCATCTATTTCACTAGTAGTTAATACTCTGTTGTAAATTCTAAAATCATCTAATTTACCGTTAAAGAATTTTGTAGCATCTAATGAAGTTCTACCGCCAATATATAAATTATTGGGAGATGAATAAAATGCATTTACATTATTTGTTGTTGCTGTAGAAACTGGGGTATTATTGATATAAGTGTTTACACTTGTTTTATTTCTGGTAATGGTTACATTGTACCAAGTGGCCGGTGTAGGCAACAACGACAAATATCCGTTTGCTACGCCATTTGATGTATTTCCAGCACCTGTTGACCAACCTGTTGTTGAAAAATAATTATTATTTAACCCACTTACTTGCCCATACACTAAATTGGGACTGTATTCGCTACCAAGGTCAAAAATATATTGTGAATTACCACTTGTAGGTAAAGTATTCACATTTATCCAATAAGAAATAGTGTATTCATTATTATCTAAACCTTTTGTATTACTTGCTAATAAATAAGCACTTGTACCATTGAAACTATAAGCTGAATTAGCGTTTCCAAAACGGTCGGTGGTTAAGGTTGCATTGTTAACTGTGGCATTGTTTGCATTGGCAGTTAAATCATTTGCATTTCCATTGAAAGGATAATAGGCTACTAAGCCAGTAGTTGGAACTTGAGCGAAACTTGCACCTGCAATTAAGCTCAACAAAGCGGTAGTGATTTTTTTCATATTATGACTATTAATTATGTCACAATATATCTCAAAAAAATGATAGTTTTACTACTAAAATGTAAAAAACATTGGTTTGAAACCCACAAAAAAGCCTATTTAATTCAAAATAAGCTTTTTAGTGTCTCAATTTTTTTAAATAAATATTTGGTATTGTAACACCAAACAACCTTTTCTATCTCCAGATTTTACATCTGTTCCATTCAAATAATAAGTAGGCCTGTTTTGATAATCAAGGGTCAATTTGGCTTTGTGGTTATTGATTAACCAGTTTATACCAGCATTAAAAACATTCGTATTGTTGTTTCCCAATGCTTTATAGATTGAAAATGTGTTAGATATGTAAGGCATTAATGCTCCATGATTTTCACCTAATAAATTTTTAGGCAAAAAATAAGCTACTTGTGTGTAAATCACATGCCCTGTGCCAAACATGGGCAATGCATTGCCATAAGCAGTTTTGGCATCTAAAGTATTTGTAGCCGAAGTAGAAGTTGCAGGATTCATTAAACCATTAAATCTTAAATATTTAGTACCATAATTGGTGTTGAAATATCCGGCATAAGCATTCAAAGCGGTGCCTTTTTCTTTGTTGAGAGGAATATCAAGAAATGATTCTAAACAAATCAAGGTCATATCTTGGTACAAAGTGTCTTTAACCGTTTGCCCTTGTTTCCATAAAGCATTTTTTTGATAAATAATACCACCACCCACGTTGAAAACCTTCTTTTTTCCCAGATAAGCCCCTGTCATATAAGGAGTATTGTGTTGTTCGTGGTCAAAAAACTGATATAATAAATAAGTTTGGTATTGCAAATGATGACCTTTTTGCGCAAATGTTGCACTGGTTTTAGGAGCAGAACTAGCAGAACCATTGTTTAAAATAGGAAATGGATTACTTAACGAAGCTCTGTAGTCTAATTTCCCAATTTGACCTCTAGCAACTAAGCTTAGCTTTCTTGAGAATTGATCTGTTTGGTCCACAGTGGCTTGTGCAAATACCGGCACATCCATGGTGGCAATGGTGCCAATGCTTGGTTGCGAAAATCGAGACAAACCATTGGCAATGGTTAAGCCTCCGCCAAGTTTTAACTTATTGTCTTTAAATACTTTGTATTCAGAATAAGCATCGTGAATAAAAAAAGCAGGTGCTTTTCTGTTGCCTCCACCAGCATCTGAATAATTGGTTTGTGCATTGAAATTATTTTGACCTAATTGAAAATATACAAATACTTTATCGGTCACTTGACCAAACAATTGGAAACGAGTTCTTCGCAAGCCAATATCAAAAGTATTGTCTTGAGCCTCTTTGTTTACCAAAGTTCCTGGATTATTTTGGTTAAATCTAGCCCAAGTTTGATTTAAAACTGTTACCTGAAACCAATTAGAACCGTCTTCATTTAGGTTGAATTTCAGGTCTTTGTTGGGTTTAGGTGCAACTACTTTTTTACTTGTATCTATTTGAGAATAAGCAAACAAATTGCACAGAATAAGCGAAATGAAGATTATATTTTTCATAAATTCAGCAATTATTTGGTACAATTCAAGATTTCTTCTGCAAAAGCTAAGGTATCTTTCATGGCTTCTATTGATTGAATTTCGGCATTTCTATAAATGATTAATGTATTGTTTTTTGATTCAATCACATAACCAGATTTTTTCTCAAACAATTGTATTAATTCAGTATTAAAAAATTGACGAATAGCTTTTTCATCTTCACCAGTAAGGAAGTATTTTTTTGAAAATAAAGGGAATTCGACAAAGTCAATATCCTTATTACCAGCATATTCTCTTAAATTATAAAACATACCTTCTGCCTCAATTGAAAAATCTGGAATGGTGCGTGTATAGTCTTGAACAATTAAAACTGTAGTTTTAAATTCTGGCTTGGTTAGAAAACTAGATTCTTGCACAAATATATCCGCAAACAAAAATTGAGTTTCATCTTTAATTTTCACCAATAAATTACCTACAGATAGTGCCTTACGGGTGATATTGAAATACATAAAAGTCATTCTTAACAATGACATTCTTGGTTCAAAATCTAAATCAAACCTTTGATCATCACTAAATTGTTGCAATGCCAATTGGCGTTTTGATAATTTCAGTTCTTTTGGTTTTTTAATTTCATCTTTAGCCAATGAACGACGCACCGCGAACGGATGAGATGAAGAAGGTACTAAATTTTCTAAGCCAACTAGCTGTAAATGACCACCTGTATTGTGCAAATCTTCTTCTAAGGCATGCATTTGCTCCATAAAAGTATGGTCAACAAGTTTAGCATTTGATAAATCCACTTTAATTGTAGCATCAGTAGGGATGTTTGCAAAATATTTTTTCAAAGAAATGTAATTCAAAAACACAGCAGAATTTGTGATTTTTATAATGTAATTTTTTTCATCTACTTTTATAACTTCAGCTTTGCCTTTGAACAATGATCCTGAAGGTTTTATATAAAAATAATATACTTCAATAAATAATTTGGTTACAATACCAGCCGCTACCCCTAGCAATAAATCTTCGGCCAAAGTAATGATAATTGTAACAATAAAAATAGCAAGTTGCTCAGCACCAATTTTATAAGTTTTAATAAACTCTTTTGGAGAAGCCAATCTGTAACCCACCGCAATTAACATGGCTGCCAAGGCAGTGTTTGGAATCATTTCTATTACTGGAGCAATTAATAAAACTGCTAATAATAAAAACACTCCATGGAAAAAGTTTGCCCAACGAGTTTGTGCACCATTTGCCACATTGGCAGAAGAACGAGCCACTTCTGAAATCATTGGTAAACCTCCTAAAATACCAGCCACTACATTTCCAATTCCTACTGCAATTAAATCTTTGTTGTAGTCTGATTTGCGTTTGTGTGGATCTAGTGGGTCAATGGCTTTTACTGTTAATAAACTTTCAATAGTACCCACCAAGGCAAACATAATTACATATTTTATAAAAATTCCATATTCAGAAATTCCACTAAAATTCACATTTACAGCTATATTATCAACAAAATTGCCAATTTTTACCAATGAATAAGCTGGGCCACTACCTTTAAAATCGAAGAAAATAGCCATTGGTATGGCTAACACCAACACTACCAAAGGAGAAGGTATGCGACGAATAAAAGCATTTTTGATTTGTGGTAAACCAAACAAAATCACCAAACTGACTATCCCAATTATGGCTATTTGTGGATTTAGATGCATAATACTATCCGGAATTTTTGCCAATAATTGTAAAGGACCTAAGCCTTTTAAAGTACTTGGGTCAACGCCCAAAAGAGTATGAATTTGTTTTGAAAATATAATAATTCCAATAGCTGCCAACATACCATGTACCGCTGAGGCGGGGAAAAAATCACTTAACGAACCTAACTTAAATACACCAAATAAAATTTGAATTATACCTGCCACTACTATTGTACCCAATGCTAGTTTCCATCCTAATTCGTTATTTCCATGTCCAAATTCTTGCACTGCACCTGCCACAATTACAATTAAACCAGCAGCTGGACCCTTGATAGTGAGGCGAGAACCTGCAATTACACTTACAACAATACCACCAATAATGGCGGTGAGAATTCCCATAATTGGTGGAAACTCTGACGCTTTTGCTATACCCAAACTCAAAGGCATAGCCAGCAAAAATACCAAAAAACCAGCAATTGAATCTGATTTGAAATTCTCCTTTAACCCTGCAAGTCCATCGGCAGGTATTTGCTTAAAGTTGGCCATTTTATTTTATTATTAATTTGATGGTTCAAAATTAGTCGATTTAAACTTTTAATAAGTTAAAATTGAATTAAAAAAGGATTATAATTTTTTTAAGATGATTTTGAGCTCGTAATTACTTTTGATATGAAAATATTTCATCACAAAAAACCTCATTTGTTAAAACAGAATTAACATAGAATTAACATTCATTTGTAATTACAAATAAATTAATAACATATATTTGTTCATCACTTAAATCATAAAAAAATGAGCTATTTAGAAAAAATTCAAGAATTGTATGGCATGTTAGGTCAAGGACAAATGATGGAAGCATTTGAAAAATTCTATCATGAAGATGTAGTAATGACAGAATTAGGCGAAGAACCAACAGTAAGCAAAGCTGCCAACAGAGAAAGAGAGCTTAAATTTTTGTCGTTTGTAAAAGAAATGCACGGTGGTGGAGTAATTTCTGTTACTTCAAATGAAGAAACCAAAACTACTGCTGTAGAAAACTGGATGGATGCTACCTACCAAGACGGTAACAGAGTAAATATGGTACAAGTTGCTATTCAACAATGGGAAGGTGATTTCATTATCAAAGAAACATTCTATCACAAATAATTTAAAATTTTCGAATTAATATAAATCCCAATTCTAAGTGTTTAGAATTGGGATTTTTTTATTTAATTGATTTTCAATATCATAGTTATTATTTTCAAAAAAATACATATTTTTTTACAATTTTTTTTGAAATATTTTTGCAAATAAAAAATCTTTATCTACCTTTGTACTCCCAAATGACAACAAGCCATTTTGGTGTGTAAAAATAAGGGCAATAATAAGCGGGAGTAGCTCAGCTGGTAGAGCACGACCTTGCCAAGGTCGGGGTCGCGAGTTCGAATCTCGTCTCCCGCTCTTAGTTAAAATTGGTCTACATTTCCTAAGAGACTAGGGTAGCTAAGCCGAGATGGTGGAACTGGTAGACACGCAAGACTTAAAATCTTGTGTCCGCAAGGACGTGCGGGTTCGATTCCCGCTCTTGGTACTTAAAAACCTTCTTCGCCCACTGGCAAGAAGGTTTTTTTGGTTTTAAGGCATTTCAACATTTTATTTTGTTTGATTTTCTTTAAAACTTTGTTCATAAAATACATCTTTGATAAAATAAATTTAGGTTCAAGATGTATTTCAAGTTCAAATTAAAAACTAAAATTTAGTTATAAAATAATTTTGAATACATTGAACAACAGATTCTTAACAGAATCAAAACAAATTACTTTAATAAAGATTTTAAATCTTTAATTTGATCAAACAGATGCAAAAACCATTTTATCAAGATATAAAACTAGGCATTATTGGCGGCGGACAATTAGGAAGAATGCTTATTCAATCTAGCGTTGATTTCAACATTCATCCTTATGTACTTGATGCCGACGAAAGTTCCCCTTGCAGATATTCTGCCTTTCAATTTGTTCATGGAGACCCTACCAATTATGAAGATGTAATAAAATTTGGAAAGGATTTAGACATTATCACCATTGAAATTGAAAATGTAAATACTGATGCTCTTATAAAACTTCAAAAAATGGGCAAGGAGGTTTATCCTCAACCAGAAGTAATTAAGTTAATTCAAGACAAAAGAACACAAAAAAACTTTTACAAAAAACACGGCATTCCTACATCAGAATTTATTTTGACGGATAACAAGGCGGATGTTGAAAAAAATATTGATTTTTTACCTGCAGTACAAAAACTTGGCAAAGCAGGATACGATGGAAGAGGCGTGCAGAAATTGCTGTCTGCCAGTGATTTAAGTAAAGCATTTGATGCGCCATCATTATTAGAAAAATTTGTTGACTTTGAGAAAGAAATTTCTGTAATTACAGCCAGAAATTCACAAGGTGAAATTGCCGTTTACCCTGTGGTAGAATTGGTTTTTCATCCTGAATACAATTTGGTAGAGTATTTATTTGCTCCAGCCAAAATAAGCAAAGAAATTGAGGAAAAAGCATTTGCTATTGCAAGAAAGGTAGTAGAAAAACTAGAAATAGTTGGTTTGCTAGCAGTGGAAATGTTTTTAACTAAAACAGGAGAAATATTGGTAAATGAAGTGGCTCCAAGACCACATAACAGTGGTCATCATACCATAAAAGCCAATTATACCTCTCAGTTTGAGCAACATTTAAGAGCTATTTTAGGTTTGCCACTTGGGAACACTGGCACTCTGAAACAAGCTGCAATGGTAAATATTTTGGGAGAAGAGGGTCACAGTGGAATTGCCATTTACAAAGGAATAGAGGAAGTATTGAAAATAGAAGGCGCTTATCCTCACTTGTATGGCAAAAAATTTACCAAGCCAAAAAGAAAAATGGGGCATATTACCATTATTGAAGACGATTTTGAAAAGCTTATACAGAAAGTAAATAAAGTAAAAGAAACTATTAAAGTTGTTGCCTGATGAATCAAGCATTAGTAGGAATAATTATGGGAAGTGCATCTGACTTATCAATTATGTCGGACGCTGCCAAAGTTTTAGATGAATTAGGAGTTTCTTATGAATTAACCGTGGTATCGGCTCATAGAACACCTCAACGTATGTTTGAATATGCTGAAACAGCTAGAACAAGAGGCATAAAAGTAATTATTGCAGGTGCAGGTGGAGCAGCTCATTTACCAGGAATGGTAGCTTCGTTAACCACACTTCCTGTAGTGGGAGTACCTGTGAAGTCATCAAACAGTATAGATGGCTGGGATTCAATACTTTCTATTTTGCAAATGCCTGCAGGAATACCAGTAGCAACTGTGGCTCTTGATGGAGCAAGAAATGCGGGTATTTTGGCAGCTGAAATTATAGGTGCTTATGATGAGCATATTGCCCAAAATTTAGTAAGATTTAAGAAGAATTTGGCTGAGAAAGTAGAAGAATCTGTAGCAAAAATTGAAGCAAAAGGTTGGAGAGCTTTGCTAAGTAGTGAATAATTTTTAAAAAATAAAGATATAAAAAAGGGTCTCGATTAATTTTCGAGACCCTTTTTTTATTCTTTTACCATTCTAATTATTTCTTCATAAATAGTTTGCCAATTGCGCCACATTTTTTTGGTACCTAGCGTTTCATTGTGCATTATCATTCTAAAATCGCCACCAGTGTATTTTACATTGTCCCAAACTTGACGTGCATGATAAACAACCTCTGTAGATCGTATTCTAAGATGTAGTTTGAACATTTTATCGGTCATGCAATAAGGATGCAACATAATGGGAAGTTCTTTGTTGTTTTTTAAATCAAAAAATGGAAAACTAGAACTTGTGCCAGCTCTAAAACCAATTACTTGGTTGTATCCCATTGAATAATCGTCTGTTATTCCAATTTCAACTAATTTTTCATAAGTCTCTGGTAATGTAATTTTGTTAAAAAACTGACGACTTTTGGTCACTTTTTTGCCTAAAATATTTTCTAAGCGAAGTTTTTCAACCAATAATTGTTTATCAGACCTAGTGGTGCCATACGAAGGATGCAAAGCTACTTCGTATTTTTCATCCATTCTTTTGATTAGATTTCTATAGGTTCTATTGTTATAACTTACATTTTTATCATGACCACCAAAATCGCCTAGTAAAAAAAAGTAAAGTGGTTTTAATTTATACCTATCATTTATTTCAACTTGCTTTTTGTAAGTATCATAAGGATCTGGCATAATATTGAGCAAAGTGGCAAATCTGTCGCTTATATTTTTGAATCTAAACCTTACTAAATCTTCAATTACCGAAACTGTAGAACGCAAAAAACCTTTTTGTTTGTAACAGAATGCATTATCAATATCAAAAGTTACTTCAAACTTACTATGAACAGTTGGGAATTGATAAAATGGGAAAAAACTATGGATAATTTTCTTAAATTCATTGGCATAAATATTTACAATAGGCTTATCAAGCAAATTGTAAGTATATAAAACGCTGTCTTCGGGTTTGTAACGTTTGTATTTATCGTAGTTGATGGCAATGTACTCTTCGTATCTGCTGAGCATATAAAACGCAGAGGCAAATAAATCAAAAGGCAAAAATCCTAAATCTTGTACCTGAAAAAATCCTTTTATTCCATTCCATTCTATGGGTTCTAAATATTGTTTTATAATGATATCCTCAAACATAATATTGTGAATACCAAAGAATAAGCCCTCTGCTGGTTTGTTTTTTCCGTAACTAAATTTTGCTCCTGTATAAGTAATATATTCATCTAAATTAAAAGTGATTTTATATTCACTTTTCAGAATATGATTAAAAATAACGTCAAATGTATATTCTATTCTGGGTGAAGTTTCGGAGCAATAAATCAGAATCATGTAAATGCCTAAATGTAATTTTAATGCTAATATCTTTTATTTTTGTTAATTAAAAAAACTTTATTTTTCATGTATATATTTGTAACATGAAAAAAATAGTATCTATAACCAGTTTTTTATTCCAATTTATATCTTTTGCTATTGCTCAAAGTGTATTTGCACCCCTAAGTTCAGATTATTATCATTTGCTTGATAGACAAGAGATTTTAAAAGGAAAACAAGCTGAATATCACACTTCTTTTAAGCCATATTCAAGAGAAAAAATAGCCAAAGAATTTGAAAATTCTCCAACCAATTTATCAAAAGTAGATTCATTTAATGCTAATTATATTTTACAAGACAATATTGAATATCTTGAAAATAAAGAAGTAAATACATCTAAACCATTGTTGAAATACTTTTACAAACAAAGAAATGCTTTTTGGTCTAAAATTGAAAAAGATTATAGTTTAATTGTAAACCCCGTGATAAATGTTGGGGCTGGAAAAAGCAATTTGTTGGACAATAGATTGTATATCAATACCAGAGGAATAGAAGTAAGAGGAAGTATAGCTAAAAATATTGGGTTTTATACCTTATTATCTGATAATCAAATGGCAGTGCCAGGATATGTAAATAATTTTATTACTCAATCGAATGCACTACCAGGCGAAGGATTTTATAAACCATTCAAAACCAAAGGCTATGATTTTCTTTCTGCTCGTGGGTATATAACTTTAAAGGCAAATAAATACATCAATCTACAATTTGGACAAGATAAAAACTTTGTAGGAAATGGTTTTAGGTCATTGGTTTTGTCTGATTTTAGCAATCCATCTTTGTTTTTAAAAGTGCAAACCCAATTTTGGAAATTGCAATACACCAATCTTTTTGCACAAATGAAAAGTGTAGTGGGTGGAACCAATCAATACTACCCCAACAAATACATGGCTTTGCATCATTTGAGCTTGAATCTGAATAAAAATATCAATATTGGCTTGTTTGAATCTATTATTTTTCATAGAAATGACTCAATTGGTGGTGCTAATTTTGATTTTGCCTACTTAAATCCAATTATTTTTTACCGTTGGGCTGAGCAAAACAATGGAAGTTTAGACAATGCAAATATTGGTATCGATTTCAAAATCAATGCATTGAAAAGATTACAAGCTTATGGTGCAGTATTTATAGACGAATTTTTGTTGGATGATTTTAAAGCCAGAAACGGAGCTTGGACCAAAAAACAAGCAGTGCAATTGGGTGTAAAATATATCAATGTTGCCAATATCAAAAACCTTGATTTTCAGTATGAATACAACAGAATCAGACCTTATACTTACTCGCATTTTAATAATGGCTCTAATTATACCCAATATGGACAAGCTTTGGCTCATCCGTTTGGGGCAAATTTAACTGAGTACAACACTATTGTTAATTATCAGCCAATCAAAAGATTACAACTAAAAGCACAAGCCATTTATACCGTGCAAGGGGTGGACCCAGATGCTGGCTTGGGAGCTACCAACTTTGGAGGTAATATTTTTAAATCTTATTCGCAAGTGGCTGGCTATCATCTAACAGGAAATAAAATTTGGCAAGGCGTTTCTTACAAAGTTTTAAATGCCACATTAGCAGCCAGCTATATGTTTTATCACAATATGTTTTTAGATTTTAGTTTTGGTAATAGAATATCAAGTTTGAATGGCATAAAAACCAATGAAAAAATTGTAATGTTTGGGTTGAGAATGAATATTGCCAAGCGAAATTTTGATTTTTAAGCTCAATTTCTGGGAAAAAAGCATCCTATTGGTTGGATATTTACCTTCTTAAGGTTTTGTTTATTCTTTTGTGGTTATTATTGAGGGTTGTGGTAAAAGTGGTGAAAGTCAAATAAATATATTATGTTTGAAATATTTGAGGCGTCTATAATTTCAGAAAATATAGGAGCTTTTATACGATGGTTTTATTTTAATACAAAAAATTTTTTCTTGAAAAAGAAATACATTAAATATGAATATTTTTATGATTTAAATAAAAACTCTAAACACATAAATAAAATATCTAATTCTTTAACAAATAATATTTTAGGAATAATTTTTATTTGTTTACTTTCCATTTTTTTGATTTGGGTTACCAATAGGTTTTTTCTAAAAGGGACTTAGAAATTTATCCCTTAGCATTTCTATCTCAACAACCTACAAAAACTAACCATTCAATCACCTCGTAAATTTGTCCTCAATAAGTAATCCTAAAAAGCTCAGTATCTTTTGCCAGAAAGATGCGGAGCTTTTTGAAAAAGCTCCGCATCTTTTTAGAGGATATTTGGTAGTACCTAGAATCTATTCACCAAAAATTTAAAAATCCCCTCTTTTTTTTGCATTTTTGTAGCCTTAAATAATTAAAGGCTTCTGCAATTGAGTACAACACAAACAAAAGTCACGGTAATGGGTGCTGGCTTAGTAGGCACATTACTAGGCATCTATTTAGCTCGTCGCAAATACGACGTACATGTTTTTGAAAGAAGACCCGATATGAGGCATGCAAATGTGGATGTGGGTCGCTCAATAAATTTAGCAGTAAGCGAAAGAGGCTGGCATGCCTTAGAAAAAATTGGCTTAGACAAATTAGTTCGTCCCTTAGCAATTCCCATGTATGGAAGAATGATTCACCCTGAAAATGGGGAAGTTAAATACCAGCCTTATGGCAAAGATGGTCAGGCTATTTACTCCATTTCTAGAAAACTTTTTAATGAATCTTTGGTAACAATTGCTGAGGAAGAATATGGTGTTTCGTTTCATTTTAATGAAAAATGTTGGGATATCAACCTTAATAATGCCATTGCCCATTTTGAAAACACTATTACTGGCATGAGATTGAACGTGAAATCGGACGTGATTTTTGGTGCCGATGGTTCGTTTTCTACCGTAAGAAACTCCATGATGAAAACGGAGAGATACAATTACTCTCAAACTTACCTCGACCACGGCTACAAAGAACTCACCATTCCTGCCAATGCAGACGGTACTCATAAAATAGACAAAAACGCTTTACATATTTGGCCTAGAGGCAATTACATGTTGATTGCATTGCCCAATACCGATGGCACATTTACTTGCACATTGTTTATGCCCTACAAAGGTGAAATTTCTTATGAAGCTTTAAATACCAATGAAAAAGTAACAGCATTTTTCTCAAAAACTTTTCCAGATGCACTAGCTTTAATGCCAAATTTGGAAAAAGAATACAAGAAAAATCCCACCTCTTCGTTGGTAACTATTTCTTGTTATCCTTGGTGTCATGAGTCAAATGTGGGCTTAATTGGCGATGCAGCACACAGTATGGTGCCATTTTTTGGTCAAGGAATGAACTGCGGTTTTGAAGATGTAAGAATTTTAGACGAAGTAATTGATAAAAACCAAGAAGATTGGACTAATATTTTAGCTGATTATCAGGAATCTAGAAAACCAAATACGGATGCCATTCAAGAATTGGCTCGTCTCAATTTTATAGAAATGAGAGATTTAATAGCCGATGAAAAATTCTTGTTAAGGAAAAAAATTGAAGCCAGATTGAGTGAATTATATCCCGAAAAATGGATTCCTTTATACACCATGGTTACATTTAGCCATACTCCGTATGCAAGAGCCTTAAAATATGGAAGAAGACAAGATAAAGTATTGAAGAAAATATTAGCCCTACCCAATATTGAAACGGAGTGGCAAACCATGGACTTTGCAGAAGTTTTGAACGAATATTTTGTAACTGTAGAAAACTGAGAAACAGGTAAATGGTGAAAGGTGAAATGTTTAAGGTTTAAAGTTTAAAGTAAACGAAACTACTTATTGATTGCACCATATAATAAAACTCAACACTCATCATTCAAAACTCAACACTATTTTGTCTTCCGTCTTAAATCTAATATCTAATATCTAAAGTCTAACATCTAAAGTATCATTGAATTACGAAATAAAACTTCCACTCTTTGAAGGTCCGTTTGACCTGCTTCTCTTTTTTATAGAAAGAGATGAGTTGGATATTTATGATATTCCCATTTTTAAAGTCACCACCGATTTTTTAGGCTACATCAAAAGCATGGAAGCTTTGAATGTGGATTTGGCTAGTGAGTTTATTTTGGTAGCGGCAAAACTAATGAGCATAAAGGCTAAAATGCTGCTTCCCAGGCCAGAAATGGACGAAAAAGGCAATGAAATTGACCCTAGAGATGAACTTGTAAAACACTTATTGGAGTATAAAAAATACAAATCGGTAATTGCAGATTTGGCATTGCTTGAAAAAGAACGACTTGCAAAAGAAACCAGAGGCAATGTGAAAGAGGAGCTAAAAGAAATGGCTTTGATAAACAATGTGGAAAGTGAATTGCAAAATTTAGATTTATTTAAACTCTACAAAGTTTTTGAAAAGGTAATACAAAAGTTTGAACTAGAACAAAACAAGCCTATTCACAAAGTAGTGCAATATCCTTACAGCTTAGATGCTGTAAAAGAAGACATTATAGCCCTTTCTAAAACTAATACCAGCACTTCGTTTGTAGATTTATTCAAAGACAATCACGATAAAATTTTTATTATTTTTAATTTTTTAGCCATTTTAGAACTATTACAAATGGAAAAAATATCAATAAGTGTGGGTGAAGGATTTAATAATTTTTGGATTTTACCATTTTCTGCACCAGTTGAAGAATAATATTTAAAAAAATTGAGATTAATTCTCTACAAAATCTTAGATTTGTGAACAAAGCAAAAATTCAGAACTTTATCTGGCTATTTTGCTCATTTACAAAATTGTTATACTCTTTTTATGGAATTTTTCACACAATTATTAAATGCCAAAGAAATTCTAAGTTTAGGAATTTTTGTAATCGTCATTATAGTTTATGCCGAAAATGGCTTGTTTTTTGGCTTTTTTTTACCAGGAGATTATCTTTTGTTTTTATCCGGTTTATTTTGCTACACAGGCGCCTTACCAGTTGATATTATCACACTTTTATTGTCGGTTACGGGAGCTGCCATTTTGGGGAGCTACACAGGCTATGCATTTGGCTGGTTTTTAGGTCATAAACTTCTTACCCGCAAAGATACTTGGTTGTTTAAAAAAGAATATTTAGAAAGAACACGTTCATACTTTTTAAAATATGGTGGCAAAACACTTATTATTTCTAGATTTTTGCCTGTGGTAAGAACATTTGCACCCATTTTGGCGGGCATTATAAAAATGGATTTTAAGCAATTTACTTTGTTTAATGTTTTAGGAGGCTTTATTTGGGTTTTTTCTCTTATACTAGCTGGATTTTTTTTAGGGAAAGCTTTTCCAGATTTGGCTCATCATGTTGATTATGTGATTTATATATTTCTTGGTTTAACATCGTTGGTGTTTTTAAAAGGATATTTAGGTTCTAAAAAGAAACCAGATTTAGAATCTTAGCCTTCACTAAATCGCACAAATTTTTAATTTTGTTGTTAAGAATCTCTTTGTAATACTATGACTACTAAAAAATCTACCCCCAATTCCTCTGCCAATAATTTACAAAAATCACTGTTTTTGCTTTTGCCATTTACAGTTATTTTTATTGCCATTTACGCTTATATATTTGATAATAAGGTAGATTTATCGGGCGATAGCTTATTTTATTACTTTCTAGGAAAAGCTTTGGCATCAGGACAAGGATATATGAATACCATTGGCGCAGTGGCAAAACCAGAAAATCATTTTCCTCCTGGCTATCCATTTGTAATTTCTTTGGCCATGATGGTGGGTGCAAAGTCATTAACAGCTATCAAAATATTAAACGGTTTGTTTTTCTGGGGTGCTTTGGTATTGTTTTATAAAATCTTAACAAGACTTAGCATCAATTGGACATTTGCTTTGGTAGCCACCGTAATGATGGCATTAAACGAACATTTGTTGTATTATTCCATCATCACCATGTCAGAAATGCCTTTTACATTTTTCACATTACTTTCTATTTATTTTTTATTATCTGTAAAAAATGAAGAGGCATTTTACAAAGATTTTAATTTTTGGGGTTTAGTCATTGCCATGTCTTTAGCTTATTACATCAAAACTTCAGGCGTGGCTTTGGTATTTGCAGTGTTTGTTTATTATGGATTTAAGAAAAATTGGTTAGCCCTTGGGGCAAGTTTTGTAGCTTTTCTTTTAGCAGCTTTGCCATGGTTTATCAGAAATAAACAACTTGGCGGTAATGCTTATTTAAAGGCATTAATGCTAAAAAACTCCTATCATATTGAAGAAGGTTACATGACTTTTGGCGATTTTCTAGACAGACTATGGCTCAATTTTGAAAAATATACCAATGTAGATATTCAAAATGCTGTGTTTCCTTTTTTATCAAGATTAAAAGTGGAGGAAGGCACTTCATATCCTGTATCTCAATGGATTGGAGGTTTTTTAATTTATGGTTTAATAGTGTTTGGTTTATTAAAATTGAATAAAAAGTACAGTTTGTTTGTATTTATTTTCCTTATTGCCATGTACGGAATTGCCTTGGCATGGCCCAATGTGTGGTCTGATGTGAGATTTATAATACCAGCAGTGCCGTTTTTACTCTTTTTTGTTATGAATGGAATTGTGGAATTGTTCAACACCATTATGGAAAAAATGAAAGTTACGGCTCAGTTTAGCCCTTTTATTTTGATGATAATTGCATTTCCAGTAATTACCAAAGTAAAAGCTATGCACCAAGCTGCCAAGCAAGATTATGCCCCAGAGTGGAAAAATTATATAGAACTTGCTAAATGGAGCAAAGACAATACTCCTAAAAATGAGGTAATTTGTTGCAGAAAACCATCTATTTTTCATTTGTTTTCAGAGCACCCAACTGCCTCATGGTTAGATACTTCTGACGACCAATTATTATTACAAAAAATGGAAGAATTTCAGGTAAAATTTGTAGTTTTTGACCAATTAGGTTTTACCTCAACCTCCAAATATTTGTACCCAGCGTATGAAAAAAATCAAGAAAGATTTCAAATTGTACAGCAGTTTCCACAGCCAGATACTTATTTAATAAGGTTTTTACCCAAAAAGTAAGAAATATTCAATTAAAAGAATAACCCTACTGTAACCATTACTGTACTTTTTTTAGTTTTTACATCCACTGCTGGTGAGCCAGAATATTGATAATCTTTTAAGCTTGATTGTAGTAAAGTATAGCTTATATCAACCATCATATCATCATCTCTATAGCCACCACCTACAGTAATATTTTGAATATCAGACGATTTTTGAAGACTGCTCACGCCATTTCCATAAACTCCATAACCTGCTCTTATTCTGTAATTTTCATCAAGTCTTGCTTCAGCACCCACTCTGTAGTTGAAAGCGCCATTAAAGTTAGAAGTAATAAATTTATTATTATTCAAGGCTTGTTTGCTATTTCTACCACCATTGGTAAAATTAGTAGAGGCATAGTCAACATAATCAATATCAGCACTTAAAATCCCTAATTTACTCACTAATGCTATTCCGGCAGATGCTTTTCCTGGCAGATAAAGTGAGTAAGAATTGGTACCTGCTGGCATTGTTTGAGAGTTTTGTGTAGGTACGTTGTCATAACCTGGATTACCATTATTATCATAATTAACAATCACTTCAGTTCCTGATACAACACTTGAGTTCATGGTTAAAGCTGAAAATGATTCATTTACATTCATAAAAGTAGGAGTTGTAATTGAAGCGCCTAATCTAATGAACTTTACAGGCAAAAATTGAACACCTGCTGTTGCTTTTACACCAGTTCCTGATGCTTTTCTACTTTGTAAATAATCAAAATAAGTAAGCGTTTGAGTATTGTTTTTGGCAAAAATATTTTCGGAATAAAATCTATCTTCGGAATAATTTAGAGTTACAATTCCTAAAGAAGCTCCTAATAATACTTTGTCGTTATAATTTACACCTCCTGCAAAATCCCATTGACTCATATTTCCTTTGGTGTTTACATAACCACTTTGTGATGTATGGTCAATTTGCATGTTGTTGAGTGTACTGTATTGTTTATAACCTGAAGGATCAACATTATAATTTTGTTTTGTAATAATAGGATTAATTAAAAAAGTGTTATACGCAAGGCTTCCTAAGCTTGAAATAGTACCATTCGTGCCTTCTTCATAATATTTAGAGTCATATGTTCCATTATTATTAGGAATTAAATCATCTGTTATCATTGAACCCTTAATATTGTCGTTGGCAAAATTGAAATTTCTATTAAAATCATTGATTCTGTTGTAAGAAATTACAAAAGTACCGCCACGCCATTTGTCTGAGTTTAAGTCTTCTTTGGGGTAAGCAAATGCCAAAGAAAAATTGGGGATGGTAAGTCTGGTTTTTACACCTCCAAGGTTGCCGCTGTTGTCATAATCTGCTTTTGTATTGGCAAGGGTGAAGGCTGGAGAAAATGTGTAATATGATTTTCTTAATTGCCCTAAACCTGCTGGGTTATTGGCAGATGCACTAGCTTCGCCACCCAATGCCGTTTGAGCCCCTGCCATACCTTGCATACGTGCACTACCTGGTGCTGTAGTTTGGCTAAATTGTAAGGCATCCCACACATAAGAATCTTGTGCTTGTAAATTGCTAGCCAATAAAATTGAGATACAAGCCGCAGCAGTATTTTTAAATATTTTTAATTCGGTTTTCATAATTCTTATTTTTTGAAGACAATATTATTCTATTAGCTATTTTTATAGCATTACTTATTTCAATAAAAGGTTGATTATTAATTATCTACCACCTCTTCCTCCTCTGCCGCCGCCTCCACCGCCGCCGCCAGAGTTACCTCCTCCTCCGCCACCTCCAGAGTAGCCACCGCCACCTCCAGAAGAACCTCCTGAGTATCCGCCACCACTACTTCTGCCACCTGAGTAACCACCGTTGTTGTATCCGCCACCGTTACCATTGTTGTAGTAATCATTGTTACTAGAGCCTCTGCCACCTCTGCCGCCTCCATTGTTATATCCATTGTTTGATTGGTTATAACCACCATTCTGATTTTGGTAGCCTCCGTTTGAATTATTATTATCGTACGAATTACGATTTTGATTATACCCGTTATTGTTATTTGTATTTGGGGTAGAATATTCTGTATTACCTTGTGTGCCTCTACCACCTCTGCCTTGATTTTCTGATGGTTGTGTGGTATTGTTTGGAGCAGAATTCCCATTGTTGTTACCACCATTTGTAGTGGATGGTTGCGTATTTCTGTTGCCTCCTCCTGTGTTATAATCTATAGTGCTACTTGTAGAGCTACCACCTCTTCCACCTCTACCCTGATTTTCTGTAGGTTGAGTAGTTGTTGTACTAGGTTCTGATGTTCTATTTCCAGTATTATTGTTAGAATTATAATTGGTGGTTGTTGAGGTACTACCGCCTCTTCCTTCTCTGCCCCCTTGAGGAGCACCGCTGCCGCCATTGTTGCTTTGTGTTCTATTATTACCGGTATTGTTATTTCCGCTTTGATTAGTAGCACCGCCAGTGTAAACTCCTCCAGCATTGCCTCTTGGTCCGTTTACCACGGTATTTCTGTTGTTATCGTTATTATTTGAATTTCCATTTCCATAATTGTTGATAATGGTAACATTGTTATATCTGTATGGATTTCCATAGTAGCCGCCGTAATATCCGCCATAGTAGCCACCGTAAGGTCTGCCCCAAGCATCGTAATATCCTCCGTAACCACCCCAACCCCAACCAGGGTTGTAGCAATAGCCACCATTCCAACCCCATCCATTATTCCAAATATTACCATAACCCCAACCAGAGTTCCAGCCACCACCCCAGCCCCAACCAGAGTTCCAACCTACATTCCAACCCCAACCAGAGTTCCAACCGCCTCCCCAACCCCAGCCTGGGTTCCAAAAGGGGTCGTAATAAGAGGTGTACACAGTAGTTCTATAATTAGAGAAATTGTTTCTTCTTCTTCTAAAACTTGTGTTGGTATTGTAATAATTATTGTTCACGTAAGTGCTGCCAGAATGATAACTATCATTATTATTAGCACTATTGTTGGCATTATTTTGTGCTCCACTAAGTCTAGCAGCAGAGGTATCGGTAGTTAAACCAGTATTGGTTACAGGCTGGTTACTATTTTGTTGCTGATAAGTAGAAGAATTATTGTTCCAATTTACTTGGTCGTTTTGTTTTTTTGCTTGGTATTCTTGTACTTTTTTCAATCTTTCTTCTCTTGAATAATACATATCATCCTGAGCAGATGCCCAATTACTAATTAAGCCTAAGCCAATTAGAATGGGTAACGAATATTGAGGGAGAGTTTTCATGGTATATTTGAATTAAGATTTTGATTAATAGTTCTTTTATATTATTAACGTAGTATCACTACTACTGTTGTATATTTTTTTTACTACTTAAATTGATTTGTTATCTTTGTAGCTTGATACATGCTTTTCAAAAGCCGTGCCAAAATTAACTTCATTTTGGGTATTTTTGTTACATCTATCAAAATGATTCAATTTTAATATAATTTTAATATAAAATGAGCGAGGCAATTCCAAAAAGGAGTGAAGATTATTCTTTGTGGTACAATGAGTTAGTAAAAAAAGCAGACTTGGCAGAACATGCTGCTGTAAAAGGATGCATGGTGATAAAACCTTATGGTTATGCCATTTGGGAAAAAATGCAACAAGTGTTAGATGCTAAGTTTAAAGAAACTGGTCATAGCAATGCATACTTCCCTATGTTTGTACCCAAAAGTTTGTTCGAAGCGGAGGAAACCAATGCTGAAGGTTTTGCCAAAGAATGTGCTATTGTTACTCATTATCGTTTAAAATCAGACGAAGAAAATAAAGGAAAACTAATTGTTGACCCTGCAGCTAAATTGGAGGAAGAATTAATTGTTCGCCCTACGAGTGAAGCAATTATTTGGAATACTTATAAAGGTTGGGTGCAATCGTACAGAGATTTACCATTAAAAATAAACCAATGGTGTAATGTAGTTCGTTGGGAAATGCGTACACGTTTATTTTTGCGTACTACAGAGTTTTTATGGCAAGAAGGTCACACTGCTCACTCAACAGAAGCTGAAGCAGTAGAAGAAACCAAACAAATGCTTGAAGTTTATGCTGAATTTGCCGAAGAGTACATGGCTGTGCCAGTGGTAAAAGGTGTAAAAACAGCAAATGAGCGTTTTGCAGGTGCTGTAGATACGTATTGTATTGAAGCTTTAATGCAAGATGGTAAAGCTTTACAAGCAGGAACTTCACACTTTTTAGGGCAGAATTTTGCGAAAGCATTTGATGTAAAATTTACCAATTCAGAAGGTAAATTAGAACATGTTTGGGGAACGTCTTGGGGTGTAAGTACACGATTAATGGGTGCATTAATTATGGCACACTCTGACGACCAAGGTTTGGTATTGCCACCAAAACTAGCTCCTATTCAAGTTGTTATAGTGCCAATTTACAAAGGCGATGAGCAATTAGCATTAATCAATGCAAAAGTTGATACTTTAGTAAAAAGCTTACGCAAAGCTGGTGTTTCAGTAAAATATGATAACAGAACAACTCACAAACCAGGTTGGAAATTTGCTGAATACGAATTAAAAGGTGTACCAGTAAGAATTGCAATGGGGCAACGTGACCTTGAAAATAATACGGTAGAAATTGCACGTAGAGATACGAAAGAAAAAAATACAGTTTCGTTTGATGGCTTAACTGAATATATTTCTACTTTATTAAATGATATTCAGGAAAATATATTTAACCAAGCATTGGCTTATAGAGATTCACATATTACTAAAGTGAATTCATTTGCTGAATTTGAAGAAGTGTTGAATGGCAAAGCTGGTTTTGTAGCTGCACACTGGGATGGCACATCAGAAACTGAAGAAAAAATCAAGGAATTAACCAAAGCAACTATTCGTTGTATTCCTTTGAATAATGAACAAGAAGAGGGTGTTTGTATTTTAACAGGTAAACCATCCACACAAAGAGTTTTATTTGCCAAGGCTTATTAATAAAAACAAAAAAGCTCCAAATTTTCACTTGGAGCTTTTTTTATGATCATTTGATGCTGATTTTTAGTGAGCGTGACCGTGTTCGCCATGAACATGTCCGTGTTCAATTTCTTCTTCAGTTGCATCACGGATAATATCTACAGTACCAGTGAAAAATAAATCATAACCAGATAATGGGTGATTTAAATCTACCACTACTACATTCTCATTGATTTCTAAGATAGTAGCAATTACAGTTTCTCCTTGGTCGTCAGTAAGAGGAACTCTGTTGCCTTCTTCCAACACATCTTCATTGCCTTTGAATACATCTTTAGGCAAATCGATGATTGCACCTTCATCGTAATCGCCATAAGCATCGTCACTTTCAAGTACAAACTCAAAAGCATCACCTTGTGCTTTTCCTGTTAAAAGTTCTTCGAACTTTTCTGGTAATCCGCTTTCTCCATAAAGAAACACGAATGGATTTTCTGCAGAGGCTTTCTCTACAAGTACTCTTCCATCTTCTTCATGATCAATATGAAGCTCGAAAGATAGGCTTACAACTTTGTTTTCTTGTACTGACATTTTGTATAAAGTTTAAATTTTTGAATGGTCAAATAAATTGATTTTCAATTACACAACATTGTAAAATCGTGCACAATATAAGGATTAAATTTAGCTAATTACAAAAGTTGTATATTAATTTATTATTAAGAAATGATGTTTATAATATTGTGGTAGGATGTGAAAAATTTTGGTATTTTCTCCCAAGGATTTCTATGACAAAAACAAGCTAAGCAGTATAAGTTTTATTATATTTTCTATTTTGATTAACACAAGCAAAAATGCGATGAATCAGTTTGTTTCTAACCGCATTTAA
>Ga0214921_10003146_pt1 | contig 25694 bp, 17 predicted proteins | sample LL1505_MetaG_FD_177992 | JGI IMG/M metagenome (GOLD analysis project Ga0214921, IMG submission 177992) | Freshwater microbial communities from Lake Lanier, Atlanta, Georgia, United States - LL-1505 | ecosystem: Environmental > Aquatic > Freshwater > Lake | place: USA: Georgia | collected... | reverse complement strand
AGGTGGTGCTAAGAAATCGAGCAAGAAATCGAGCAAGAAATCCAGCAAGAAATCGAGCAAGAAATCGAGCAAGAAATCGAGCAAGAAATCGAGCAAGAAATCGAGCAAGAAATCGAGCAAGAAATCAAGCAAGAAATCGAGCAAGAAATCGAGCAATGAAATGTTAGGTGGTGCTAAAAAATCGAGCAAGAAATCGAGCAAGAAATCAAGCAAGAAATCATCAGGAGGTCCTAAAAAAGCGACTAATCCTGGGTTTCAAGCTTTTTTAGATTTAAAAAAAAAGATAGCTGATGTATTAAAGGTATCTAATAGTCCTAAAGTAGGTAAAGTTGCTGGTGCAGTACAGAAAATTATTAAAGAAACATCTTCTAATTTATCATCTGTAGAAATTTCTAAAAAAGCATTTGAATTATTTTCTAAAGATATTCCTAAATATAAAAAAATGTTAGAATAAATTCTTTTTACTCATTATATTATAAATATTTTTTATTATTAAATAAAAAATATTTAAAATTAGTTATAAGTAGCATATTTATCAGAATCATAACTATGTATTAATTCACATATGCTGCAAATTCACCAGCATCAAAACCAGGCATTAAATCATCTACAGTTTGACCACAACCATTAGTTTTTTTTACTGTATTTAAATTACTTTCATTTGTTATTTCTGTTGCTGATGGTGCTGATGTTGTTGCTACTGATGCAGTTTGCATTACAGGTGGTGATGGTAATGGTTGCATTACTGGTACTGGTGGTAATGTTTGCATTATAGGTACTGCTACTGGTTCTTCTTCATCTTCTTCATCTTCTTCTTCTTCTTCTTCTTCATCTATTACTGGTGGTTGTATTAAATTACTTACCATATTTGACATTGTGCCCATTATTGACGAGTGTTCTTCATTTATTACTTCTGCAGGTTCTGGTTCTTGTGTTAATGGTTTCATTACTTCATCTAATTGTTTTGGTGGTCCTTCATCCGAAAATCCTTGTATTATGTTTTTAATATATTTAGATTTTTCTATTTCATTATGAATAGTATCTACTTGAGCTTTAACAGCATCGACTACTTTGTCGCTAGTTTTTTGCGACGATAAAGTTTGTAATGTTACTAATAAAGCAATAGATGACATAATAGCAACAGGTGTATCTTTAGTAGCTGTGTATGCTATTAAAAACATAAAAAATAATTTAAAGAAAAAATTATCAAATAATGAGGTAATGGATCTAGGTAATTTAGGAGCTGCTAAACCAGCATAAAGTGCTAAAAATAAACCAATTATTGCACTTACATATTTATTACTGTTTAAAACATTATCAATCATACTAGGTGTAGTAGTAGGAACTTGCATTAATATATAATAGATTATAAAAAATTTAAATATTTTATTAAAAATAAAATTAAATTAAAAATTGAAATTTAAAAACAAAATTTAAATCTTTTATATATTTATTAAATGGAAGAATATAAATCATTACTTTCTAAAGATGGATATATTTTAAATAAAAAAAAAATAGGTTCTGAATTAATTAATAAAATAAAAGATGAGCTAACAGTCGAACCTTTTAAATTTGGTGTTTCTTTTGGTATAAAAGAAAAGAATGAATTTTTTAAAGTATTTCGTGAAACAGATGAATATCTTATAGTGCCTAAATTTTATGCTCTTGAAAAATTAGGAAAACCTGAAAAAAATACAGAAATTAAAGGAGAAGAAGTTAAAATAAATTTTAAAGGCGAATTAAGAGAATCACAAAAAGAATTAATTAAACAAGTTTTACCAAAGTTAGAAAAAGATAATGGGGGACTTATATGTTTAGGTTGTGGTGGTGGTAAATGTTTAGGAAAAGGCACTGAAATTTTATTATATGACGGTTCTAAAAAAAAAGTAGAAGATATTATTATTGGTGATTTATTAATGGGTGATGATTCAACACCACGACAAGTATTATCTTTGGCGCGTGGTAGAGAAATGATGTATAAAATTAACGGAACTAATGATTGTGATTATATAGTAAATGAAAGTCATATTTTATCATTAAAGTATAGTAAATATATAAATAACAATGATGTATTAGATATTTCCGTAAAAGATTATTTAAAAATACTTAATAATCAAGATAATAAAAGTATATTTTATAATTATAAAGAAGATATATTTTATGATTATAAAGATAATATATTTTATGGTTATCGTGTTCCAATTACCTTTCAAAAAAAAGATATTGAAGTTGAACCTTATTTATTAGGTTATTGGTTAGGTAATAAGCAATCCAAATATAGTTTAATAAAAATAGTTGGTATAAATTATAAATTTATAAAATTTTTAACAAAATATAATTTATTAAAAAACAAATATATTCCTCATCATTATAAATGTAATTCAAGAGATATTCAATTAAAATTACTAGCAGGATTTATAGATTCAACAGGATATTATTATAATTATTCTTATACAATTATACAAAAAAATGAGAATTTATTAGATGATATTATATTTTTGTCTAGATCACTTGGTTTTTGTGCATTTAAAAAAATAAGAAATAACTATTTTTTAACAACAATTTATGGTAAGGGGATTGAAGAAATTCCTGTTTTAAATCTTATAAAAAAAGCAAAACATAAAGTATATACTGAAAATACTTTAAATTATGAAATTAAACTAGAAAAATTACAAGAAGATGATTATTATGGATTTGAAATTGATGGTAATAGAAGATTTGTATTAGGTGATTTTACTGTCTCCCATAATACAGTAATTGCATTGAATATTGCTTCATTGTTTCAAGTTAAAACATTAATTGTTGTTCATAAAGGATTTTTATTAAATCAATGGAAAGAACGTATTGAACAATTTACAGATAGTCCGATTGGAATTATTCAACAAAATAAAGTAGATATTGATGGTAAACATTTTGTTATTGGAATGTTACAATCAATAGCTAAAGAAAAATATGATTCTAATATATTTGCTGATTTTGGATTAGTAATTTTTGATGAAGCACATCACGCACCATCTAAATATTTTTCACGAGCTTTACCATTAATAAATTGTAAAAAAACTTTAGCATTATCGGCTACTCCTAAAAGAAGTGATAAATTAGAAAAAGTTTTACATTGGTATTTTGGTCCAATTATTTATCAATATAATTTAGAAGAAAATAAAACGGTTTTAACAAGAATTTATAAATATAATCTTATTCATGAAAAATTTGTTGAGAAAAAACAGAGATTTACAGGAGAAGTTAATCGTCCTGGAACTATTACTAATTTAATTACTATTGGAAGAAGAAATCGATTTATAATTGATTTAGTAGAAGAGCTACTAACAGAAGAAGGAAGAAAATTTATTATCTTAAGTGAACGTGTTGAACACTTGGAATTATTAAAAAAAAGATTAGATGATAGAAATTTATGCACTAGTGGATTTTATATTGGTGGAATGAAACAAAAAAAATTAGATGAAACATCACAATGTCAAATTATATTTGGAACATTTCAAATGGCTTCTGAAGCATTAGATATAAAAGGATTAAATACCTTAATTATGGCAACACCAAGAAGAGAAATTGAACAAACTATTGGTCGTATTACACGTGATCCAAATTCTAAAATTAGACCAATTGTAATTGATGTTTTAGATAATTTAGAAAGTTTTATTCGTCAAGGATATTATCGTCGTAATTTTTATAGAAAAAATGGATATCAAATTATGTTTGCAGAAGTTGAAGATAACAATATTATAAAAGAAAATGATATAACAATAGTTCATGATGTTTGTGAAACAACAATATCTAAAGTTAATAATGAAGATATTGATTTTATTGATGATGAATAAAATTATTTTATAAGAGATAAAAAAATTGATATAAAGATTATTAAAATATTTAATTATATATATATTTAAATGAAAAAATCAAGCAAAAAAGTTGAGAAAAATGAAACAGATTATTCATATTTAAGATTACCAGATAATCAAATTTTAATTGAATTAGAAAAAAAAGATAATAAAGTTAAAAGTGAAGATAAAAAGAATATTTTAAAAATGATTGATAAAGCTCATAACTATTTATATAATTCTGAAAATATAGAGGGTGAAGATGCATTAAACGATATTATGAACTTTCTATTCATTAAATCTATTCAACCAATTATTTCTGATAAAGAAGAAGATGGTAAAATAGATTTATTAAATAAGAAATATTATAAAAATTTATATGATGATAAAGAATTAACTAAAATTTTAAGTTATTTTCAAAATTTATCAAATTTATCTAAAATAGAATTAGATGAAATTCGTAATTTAAATGAATCTAATGATGCTATAAGACAAATGGGTGATATTTTAAAAACTCATGAACTTACTAAACAAATTTTTACAGAAAATAATTTTATTAAAGCAAGAAAAGCACCAACGATTCAAGGTTTATTAAATGATGTAATAATACCATTAAATATTACCGAAATAGAACAAAATGAAGATGTTATTGGTGAGATATACGAACATATTATAAATGGTTATGTTAAGAAAGGCTCAAAATTAGGTCAATTTTTCACACCAAGAAAGTTAATGAAATTAATTTTTAATTACAAGGAAGATAAAATTAATCAAATTATAAAGAAATTAGATAAAAAAGAAAAAATTAAATTTTACGATTCTTGTATGGGAACTGGTGGATGGTTAGTTACAGGATATAATTTATTCAAAGATAAATACAGAGATAGAATATTATTATCTGGTGGTGAAGTTAAATCAACTACATTTCAATATGGTTTAATGAATTTAATTTTAACATTAAAAAAGTTTCCAGGTGATGTAAGTTGTGAAAGTAGTTTAACTCATATTAATAATAATAAACATCATTTTGTATTAACTAATCCACCTTTTCAAACTGATAAAAAATTTGAGCAAATTAAAGAAAATTTTAAAACAGATAAATTTACTGAGGCAAATAAAATTAAATTAGATGATATATATAATTTGAAAGATAATAGTCCACCAATTCAATTTTTAGAATTAAATAAATATAAATTAGAAGAGAATGGATTATGTTTAATTATTCTTCCATATGGTGAATTATTTTTTGGGTCATCTAATAAAGATGCAAGAAAACACTTTATGAAAGAAACAAATATTACAGATATTATATTATTTGAAGGCGGAACTTTTACACATACCGGAATTAAAACCTGTGGATTAATTTTTGAAAAAGATAAAAAAGGTACCAAAGCTATAAATTTTATTCAGGCAAATAAAGAATGTAATACTTTAACAAAAATAATAACAGTTTCAATTGATGATATTGAAAAAGAACCAAATTCATCTTGGTATCTTCGTGATTATTTAAAAGATGAATATATTGAAAGTATTAGTTCAAAAATGAGTAATTTTGAATGGGTTGAATTTGGTGATATTTTTACATTAGAAAAAGGTAAATTACAAAGTTCTAAAGTTGAAGAAGTTGAAGATGGTGAATATACAATTTTATCTATTTCTGAAAAAAATAAACTAACTAATATAATTGAAGTAGATAATTTAATTAATGGTGAAAATTTATTCATTGCAACAACATCAAGCGGAACAAGTTGTGGACCATATGAAACAAAAATTAAATATTATAATGGTAAATGTTCTTATACCAATTTATTATGTAGACTTGTAATAAATGACAAGTATAAAAATAAAGTATCAATTAAATATATTTATTATTATTTAAATTCAATTAAAGAACATATAGAAACAGTATATGAAAAAGGTGCTTGTAATAAATCGTTAGACCAAAAGAATTTTAACCGTATGAAAATTCCAATTCCACCTTTAGACGAGCAATCTAAAATAATAGAAATTAATGATATTATGTTAAATCAAATTAAATTATTAAATATAATGAAAAATGATATAGAAAAACTATTATTATCATTATTAGAATTATTTATTAAAACTGAAACTGAAAATAATAATACAATTATTAAAAATATGAATGAAATATGTGATATTAAAATAGGTGGAACACCATCAAGAGATAAACCAGAATATTGGGAGGATGGTAATAATTTATGGGTTTCTATTTCTGAATTAAATAACAATATAATTACAGATACAAATGAAAAGATTACTGATTTAGGTGTTCAAAAAAGTAATGTTAAATTAGTAAAAAAAGATTCAATATTATTATCATTTAAATTAAGTATTGGTAAATTAGCAATTGCTGGTAATGATTTATATACAAATGAAGCAATAGCATCTATTAATAGTATAATTAAAGAGATTCCAAATAAGTATTTATATTATTGTTTAAAAATGTTAGATATTAAAAGATATGGTAGAGGAATTATGAGTGAAAATGGTTCTCTAAATATGGATCAATTAAAACTTATAAAAATTCCAATTTTAATAAATAATAATTATTCTAATATTATTGATGATATTATATGTTTTGAAAAAACTATTAATAATTATCTAGTAAATATTGATTTGATAAATAATAAATTAAATAATCAATTAATTAAATATTTATTATCAATTAAAAATAATATAATTAAAATAACAGATACAAATGAAGAAATAAAAGAAGTACCAAAAAAAAAGACTAAATCTAAATCAACAATTTAATCTGTTGGATAATATAGCTCAAATTTAATAGGTGGTATTTTTTTATCTAATTCATTTATTTTTTCTAATTTTTGTTGAGAAGTATATTTTCTATATTTCTCTTTTCCAATAGTATCAGCTAATTTATTATTCATTAATTCATATGCTCCTAATGCTTCTTTTTTATCCCAATAATAATCCATATTTTTAGGATGTATATGTCTGAAACAAAACTTTGGATACTTGGTTTGTATTCCACCTAATTCAACAATCCAATTTTGTTTTTCTTTTAATTTATTATATGAAATTTCATCATATATTAAATTACTTTTCAAAAATCTTAGAAAGTCTGTATATTTATTATAACCTGTGGTACAATATTCATTTAATATTTCAGTTGGAATATTAACTCCATTATAATCATTTCCTTTGTTTGGTTTTTCTTCACCATCACTTTCTATAAAAATTCTATTATTTTTAAATATAATATCTTTACCACATTCACCAATTATATAATCCAAGTATTTTTTTAGATGTTCGTTTTTAGCACAATTACCAAATTCATCTCTATATAATGGAATTAATAAATGTAGTAATTTATTTGGATATACTTCTTTTTTCCATCTTAATCCTCTACCAATAATTTGTCTTATATCAATATCAGATTGTCGTGGGTCTCCCAAACAGATAAAATCAATAAAATCATTATCATAACCATATCCAATTTTACCAACACAAATAATAACACATTGTTCTTTATCATCTTCAAATGTTTTTAAATCTGTATCACTATCATTTTCTACTTCTATTTCTTTAGAAACATAGATATAAACATTTAATTTATCTTGTTTCTGTAATAATTTGTATAAATTTCCTGCATTTTTACAATCATTAACATATATAATTCCTTTTTTCTTGTTATATTTTGTCATTGATTCAACTATTAAATCTTTTAAATTATGATATTCTTTTTTTTTATTTTCTAGTTGTTTAACAATAGTTTCAATATTACATAATAATTCTTGATTTATTAATTCATATACTTTTACTTTTTCTATAATAGAACCATATATATTTGGTGCTGTTTCAATATCTTCTGTTGGTGTTGCTGATCCAAATAATCTATATTTAGTAATATTATTATTACTTAAAAATTCTGATATATTTTCATGATTTCCCCAAGATGTTATAAAATGTGCTTCATCAAATATAATTAAGTCAAAATTTATATCAAACTTTTTTATAATTTTTAATAAACTAGTTTGACTTTGATAACAACTTGTCATTATAAATTTTTTATATGATTTTAAATTTTTTTTAATAGTTTTTTCTTTTTCTTTAAAATCTATATCACTATAATGAATAATATCATAATTTGCATCTTTAATATAAAAGGAGTATTTATCTTCAACTATTTGATGATTTAATAAAATTCGCGGAGTCAAAAATAAAATACTATCAAATTTCATTTTTATAATAGTTTTATAATATAAATGAGTTTTACCAAATCCAGTAGGTGCTTTTATAAATGCTTTTTTGTATATATTTAATTTTTCAATAATTTCAACAATATAATTATCTTGTAATTTATTTCGCAATCTATTTTCTTTTGTCTCGGACAGTCTATTTTGAATAACTTTTTTAAGTAAATCTTTTAATTTTTTAATTCTACCTTGATAAATTATATTTTTAATTTCTTCTTCTGATAATACTTTAAACTTTATTGTAGTCGTAGATAAATATGGTTCTATTTCTTTAATAATATCATTTTGATAAAATTCACTACCTCCATTTTTTTTAGAATGATATTTTTTAAAATATTTTTGTAATAGTTTTTCTACATATGTATCATCATATTTTTGATTATTTAAAAGTTCAATAACTAATATAAATTTACCTCGTTCATATTCACTGGTTGCATAAGTGCTATCTCTATTAATTATATTGTTAGTTTTCCCTAATTTACATATTTGATTATTTTCATAAGATGAATGATATCTGATGTATATATATCCATTATTTAAAATAGGTTTTATATCCATAATATTAATATATATTTATTAATAACTTAATATTTATATATCAATTTTTATTTAATTCGTTTTTTAATTTATTACAAAATTCTTTTAATTTACTATTTTTTTTTGAATTACTATTAATTAATTCATTTTCTAATTCTTCGCTTATAGGAAAATTTTCTTCAGATATTAAAATAGATATTATTTGATTTACTGGTTCATCTGTATTTTTAATATCAGAAGTAAAACTGAAAGATTTATCTTTTTGTGGCATAAAATGATAACAAGGTAAGCTTTTAATATTTTCATTTTTGAAATCTTTTAAAATTTCACTTAAATTATTTTTAGTAAAAAAATTAGACATTTTTATTTGATAGTTTAAATGGTTGTATATAATAACTTAATTTATAACATATTTCTTAATCTATTTTCTAATTCTTCAGTGCTAGTAGAATTAGTTGTAAAATTATTTTTATCATTAGATTCGGTTGTTAACATAGATATTAATTGATTAATATCGTTATTATTATTAGAAGAACCCCCTCTTTGAGGCATATTGGTTGAAGTAGCACTAAATGATCCTCCTCTTTGGGGCATATCGCTTGAAGTTGCACTATAAGAACCACCTTTTTGAAACATATCGATTGAAGTAGCACTATAGGAACCTCCTTTTTGGGGCATATTACTTGAAGTAGCACTAAAAGAACCTCCTCTTTGGAGCATATCGCTTGAAGTAGCACTAAAGGAACCTCCTCTTTGGAGCATATCACTTGAAGTAGCACTAAAAGAATCTCCTCTTTGGGGCATATCGCTTGAAGTAGCACTAAAATAAGCTCCTTTTTGTGACATAGAATTTGACTTTGTGTTCACAATTTTTATAGATTGAGGTAAAATAACAGAACTTTCACTATTAGTATCATTAAATATTTTATTTAAAGTATTTTTAGTAAAAATATTACTTGACATATATTATATATTAGAAATAAAAAGTTTTATAATATTTTTTATCAATAATATTATAATAGATGTATATTAATCAGATTGATGATTTATTTGATAATATTTTAAATAAACTATATGAATATCTTACAGAAAAAAAGATTTTTCAAAAATATAATTCAGACACAAACTTTGTTAAATTTCAAAATGATATAATGAATATTTTAAAAGATTTTATTTCTAATTATACATCTAAAAAAGAAATTTTAGAATTAGTTAAAAACGAATCTTATTATAATTTAATTTTAGAAACAATCAAACGTTATTGTGCTTTTTATATATATTTAGGAATTGGATATTATTATGATGGTGGAAGAGATTTATATATTACGAATATAATTGAATCTAGTAAATATCAAAAAGATTCAACTTATCAAATATCAAATTTTTATAATTCTGAAAATAATTCTAAAATTATTACAGCATATAATGATATTAAAAATATTTTATACGTCTTTGATGTTGGTAAAACTATGGATAAAATTAAAATTATTTTATTAAATAATCCTCTTAAATTTGATTCAACTATAAAATTATTTAACGAATTAGGAGAAGATTATATTATTGATAATTTTTTAATTAAAGAAAACTTTCATAATATTTTAAAAACTTTAATTTTTAAACAAATTTATATTAAAGAAAATAAAAATGAAATTTTAGGATTTTTAAATCAAGAAGAAAAAGAAAAAGGTGAATATAAATATATTGAAATTATTGTTTCTAATGAAAAAAAAATAATTGATTTTAATCAAATACAAAAATTTTTATCAATTAACCAATTAAAATTAGGATTAGCTGATGAAATTTATAATTATTTAATTGAAATGAGAGAAACTAAAGAATTTATTATTAAAGAAAATCAAGATTTTGTAAATTTTTTATTTTCAAAAAATATATTAATTCCAATTTCAGAAGAATTTATTAGATTTCACGATGATAATGAAAAATATGATCCAGAATCTATTATAAGTGATAATTTAAAAAATAGAGATGTATCAAAAATCAAATATATAATAAATAAAATGAATAATGTAAGAAATTTTTATTCTCCGTTAATGGATAAAAATCCTAAATTAAAACTTGATACAGAAAATTTATTTCATAAATCTCAAGAACCAAGACAAGCCGTATTAATAAATGAAAATGAAGAATTAAAGATCGTACAGAAATTAAAAATGTCTGAAAATGCTGCAGATGCAGATTTATTAATTGACTTAGAAAATATTAGAACATATGCATATACAAATTATAAAAATTCTTCTAAAGATAGATTTAAATTAAGAACTTCAATACCTATTTCATCTATTCGTTTAATAAATTTAAAGAAAAAACAATCTCCTATTGAAATACGTGTTGGTCATGAGAATTTAGAATTATCTGTGGTTGGTATAGCATGGAATCCTAAACATTTACCTCTTGAATGTTTTACAACAGATGAATTAGTTAATGTAAATAAATTATTAAAATCAGATAATGGATTTAAATCATTTACAAATATTATTAATAAAACTTTTAATAAAAAAAGTAATAAATTATATTATTGGTTATTTAATATTGATAAAGATATTCCAAAATTAAAAGGTTATACTAATTTAAATAGTAATGATCCAACAAAAAATATTCATATTATGATTTCAGAAATTTATAATCAATATATTGAATTAGTAAAAAATAAATTTGAATTATATATTAAAAATTTAGATGAAATTACAATATGGAATTTAGATAATATATTAAAAGGTTATTCTAAGAGATTTTTTGACTTTAATTTAAATCCAGAAATTAGAAATAAATTAATTCAAAAAACATTAAATAAAAAATTAAAAGAAATAAAAATTGAAGATGATGATGTTGATAATATGATACCTGGAAAAAGAGATAAAATTATTGAATTACCTATATTAAAAAAAGAAGAAATTAAAAAAAATATTGTTTATATAAATACAGATAAAAAAAAAGATATAATATTAGATACCGAAAAAAATGAACCTATTTGTTTACATTATATAAAATGGCGAAATATTAATAAGATGGCTAAATCTAAAACAGATGATTTTTCACAAGCCATAGTTGATTTTGCAAAACAATATGTTAAAATTAGTAAATCAGGTGAATATATTTGTAAAAGTTGTAATGAAATATTATCAATTAAAAAATATATTTATGAAGGAACTTATGTTGAGGAAATAGATACATTTATGACAACTAATATTGCAGTAAATCAAAAATTAGAAGAAATTCCAAAATATACAAAATTTATGAAAACTATTAGAAATTTAGAAAAAAATATAGAAAAAATAGCTTATTCTACAGACTTAAATTTATATTTAGGTTCAACACCGACAATTAGATTAAGAAGAAAATTAATTATAAAAGATGTTTTGGATATAATTTTATTACATACAGACTATTTAAGAAAACAACCAAAAGATAGAATTGAACAAGCAAGTAAAAAATATAATATTAATAAAGATTTAACAAATTTATTCTTTTTTGAATTAAAAGATGAAATTTTTTTAACTAGTTCTACTGATACTGACTATTATAAATTAATTAAATATAATAATGTCATAGTTTACTTATTATTTATTATATTATTAGATTTAAATCCTGGTCAAATACTTGGATTAAAAGACGATAAAAATTGTAATTTTTTCTTTTATGAAAAAGTTGGTCAAAGTATATTTAATGATTTATATTTAAGAATAAATCAAAAAGACAAAATACCAATAACTAAAATTCCATTATTATGTTATACAATATTTTATTTTTCTTGTATTTTTACAAATAATAGAATATGGTTATGGAAAGAACCTACTGAAAAAAGTAAAACTAAACAATTTACAAACATTGTTGTTCAAAAAACTATAATTCATACATTAATTGATTTAATTAATAGTATTGTTGAAGCTAATTTTTTAAAGGATAAAAATTATTTGTATGAATTTATTAATACTAGATTTACCCAAAAAATAACATATACTTTTAATGATAATACTTTAATAAAAAAAATACAAGAAAAATCTTCTAAAAATATCAATTATGATGAAACTTTAAAAAAAATAAATTTTACAAAAAAGAAAGTAGATATTTTTGAAATAAAAAAATCAGATGATGAGGTATACCAAAATATACAAAATAAAGAACGTTGTGATGTAGAAATAAAAAAAATTATGCAAGTAGCACAAAAAATAATAAATAATAAATTAGATATATTATCAAATTGTTCTTCTGGTAAATTTCATACTTGGAGTTTTGAAAAAAGTGATATGATATGTAAAAATTGTCAACAATCTTACAACGAATTAGTTAAATTAATCGAACAATCAACAGCTACAACACAAGATGATAATAAATTATATATTCATAAATTAAAAATGATTAATTTAAATAAATTAGCAAAAAAATATTGTATTTCTGGTGATATTCATCAAATTAATGAAAACAAAATTTGTATTAACTGTAATAAAAACCTAAACGAATATGTGTTTAGTGATAAAGAATTAGAAAAAATGGAAAAAAATATAGAGGAAAAAACATATGAAATGACACTATCTTCTATTTCTCAAATGAAAAAATTTGTTGAAAATAAAGAAAAAGAAAAAGAAAATATAAAAATTATTATAAATAAATTTAATAGTAGATATCAAAAAAATACAGAAAATAAAATAAATAATTATGTTCTTGATTTTATAGAGAAAATTATTAAAGTGTTAGGTAATAAAATTAAAATTGGAAATGATATTATCTATATGAAAGATACACTTTATATAATTGATCATGATTTTTTAGGAAATGAAAGAAAAGAAACTATAACACTTTTAGAAAGTGATAATAAAATAGAAATAATTAGAAATCATTATTATTTTAAACGTGATGTTATTTATTATAAAGATAAATCAAATAATATGTTTGTTTTTTATGATTTTATTACATTACAATATTTAGGATATAGTGATAATAATAAAGAATATAAAAAAACTAAATCAGTTGCATCATTAAAAATTAATTTATCATTAAAAGATTGTATACTTCAATTAGGGTTAGAAAATCAATTTATTAATTTATATCATTTAAATTCATCATATCAACATATGAAAATTGAAGAAATTACAAATGATTCATATAATATTGTTAATAATTATTTAAGAACAAGAATATTAAATTTAAAACAAATAATTTCGCGTATTCAATCAATAATAAATAATATTAAAAATAGTTCTAAAAAATTTAGTTTATATGGAATGGAAGAAAAAAAAATAATAGATGAATTTACAAAAAAAATTAATAATTTTAAAATGAAAGACAATGAACAACATGATAGTGTTTTTAAACATTGGAAAATAATTTCAAATAATATTGAAATATTACCTTTACCAGAAAAGATAACATTAAATATTAGTAAAAATTATATTGATACATTAGCTTTTAATAATTTAAATAATATAGACTGTAAATTAATATTTTATTTAATTTTTAATTTAAATAGATTACTTGATTATAATACACAAATTGCATTACAATCTGAATTATGTCATTTAATAATTAAAATGATAAAATATTCTTTCAAACAATATTATAGACCATATTCTAATACTCAAGTGCGTAAATTTGATTTTATTCTAATTAATGAAGTTCCATATATTGATGAAAATTTAAAAATAGATGGAACTTATGAAGATTTAATAAATAATAAAGAATTTAAAGATGAAAATGAAAAAAATAAAAATATTGATTCAAAAGAAGCAAGTCAGTCTTTAGATATTGATGATTATGAAATAAATGATGATATTGATGATTCAATGGAAGCATTAGATAACGATATTGAATAATTAGTCTAACGCATTTTTTAAACTTTAAAACTTTAAAATAATTTTCTATACTAAAATAATTTAATATGGAAAATCAAAAACTTTTGAATAATATTCTTTTAATAATAATATTATTATTAGTAGCTAATTATATATCAAATGGAACTGTTTTACAAGTGTTAAGAAGATATTATGAAAAACTTTTAAATATTATACAAAACTTTGATAATACTGATAATATTAATGATAATAAAATTAATTATGATAATAATTTTAAACACACTTGTAAAAAAAAAAATACTATAAAAGAAGAACCACATATGAAAAAATTATATCATTTTTTACAAAGTTTAATAACTATAAATAATACACATAATGAATTAAATAGTTCAAAAAATAAGTTAATTTCTATGAGTGAAAACGATAAAGAAACATTAAATAAATTTATTATTAAATCATTTAATAGTTATGATTTTAAATTTAATAATTTAGTTATATTAGATTCTATTATTTTCTTAGAAAATTCTGCAGGTAAAGAACTTAAACCTTTTAGAATTAGTGGTGATGTATATATCAATAAAGAACCAATTGGTAAAATAACATTACATTTAGAAATATTTATTCGTTCTGATAGTACATTTTATGGACCGTTTAATTCTGGATTTCCAACATTTACACGAATTAAATTAATTAGAAAAGACAAAATAGCTACTCCTATTTCAGAAATACCTAATAATAATGATAGCAATGAAGAATTAGTTGCAACAGATAATAGTTTAATACCAGATTCTATAAACTTTTCAACTGATGAAACAGGAACTGGAACTGAATATTCTGAATAAAATTTATTCATCTGAATCTTTTTCTTTAAGATTTTCTCTCATTACTTTAAAAAATGAATCATTTTTTAAAATTTCATCAGCTATTAAATATTCATCGTTAACTAATATTCTGCCTTTTTCACTTACTAATTTTCCACTTTTATATTTTTCTGGAATAACACGATTTACAAATTCTTTAACTTTTTCGGGTATTTCGGGTTCGGTCCAAAATTCTGGAAAAAATCCTTTTCTTGATAATGTATTAAAAAAATAATGTATATCATAATATCTATTTTGATGAGGTGTTATATTTATTTTATTAGTCCATTCTGCGTCTACTTTTGAATTATTTACAAGTTTTGGTATACAAGCAAAATCAAAATCCCATAATTTTATTTGAAAACCAATATTTGGAACAATATATGATTGACCATTAATTATATATTTATATTTTTTTTTTGACATATCAATTAAATTAATTAATAAATTATTCGCTTTCATATCATTATGTCTAAAAGCGGGATATTTTGCTTGAATAATTGCTAATACTGATAAAAATTGATAAAATATAGTACGCCAATGTCTAATTTTAAATGATTTATAATGTTTTCTAAGATAATCCAATAAATCACCTCCGTTTGCCCATTCTGAAATTAAAACAGACACATTTTGATAATATTCACCATTTTGATATTTTTCTAAAAATTGGTCAAATTTTTTACTTTCTACTAAATTTGATTTAGCTAATGATAAAAATGGTTTAATTGATGTATTAAATGTTGCAATTGGTAAAACAATATGGGGAGTTTCTGATTTTCTTACAAATTGAGATAATAATTTAATCATCATTAACTCTGCGTTTTCTGGTCTTTTTATATTATACATATCTCCATAATTTTCTTTTTTTGGATATGCAACAATTTTTACTGCATATGATTTTCTTAAATCTTGTGTACCATCTTCTAAAGGTGGATAAACACCTTTAAATGTATGACCTGTTGACCCACTTTTAATATATAATAATTTTCCACCTAATTCTGAAATTGCTTTTGAAAAATCTATATATTTTTTTGGCATTAAATCGCGAATATCTTCTGATTTTGTTTGATCTGTTTCAGAACTTGATTTTGTATCTAATATCGATTCTACATTTTTACCTTGGAGCATTTTATTTATTTGATTAATTCTTTCGGGTATTAAGTTATAATTATTTTTATCCATAAATTAATATATTGTATATTTTTATTAAATAAAAACTTTTTATATAATTTTAATTAAAAATTAAATTCTCACAAAGTCTATTTCTAAAATTATCTTCTTTCGAAAGTTCATCTTGATATTTCATATATATATATTTAATTAAATCTATTTCAAGTGGGGGTAATTTAGGTATTGTCATCCAATATTTAGATTTATTTAAATAATCTTGTTCAAAATCTATTGGATATAAATGACATAATGATGAATTATAATTTGTCATTAATTTTTTTAAATTATTTGGTAATAAATAATTAGATTGTTGGGGTAATACAGATAATAATTGTACAAATGGTTTTAATGGTTTACTTTCGTTAAATTTAATGTTATTTATTTTAACTTTATTTAAATATTTTTTAATATCAGATAAAAATGGTGGGTTTTCAAATGGAAAATACCATTCCCAAGATGGACATTTATCAAAATAATATAGTGTTACCCATTTAATTCCTATTAAATAGTTTTTTACTAATTGTTCACTTAATTTTTCTATACTTTTTTCTGATTCACAACCAAAATAATGATTATAATATCTTTTTCTCCATTCAATTGGATTATCAGAACCTAATAAAACAGGATCATCAAATTTAAATTGTAAATTTTCAATTCTAAATATTTCTTGCTCATAAGAATCATTTGAATTACATCTCATTCTTTTTTTACCTTCTGCATAATGGTCTCTTAATATTTCTTCTTCTTTCTCTGCTAATTTATTAATAATTTTTTCAAAAAAATCTAAATTAATTATAATTTTTTTATTAATATCAAGTAAATATGTATCTTTTGTATCATTAAGTTCAAAAAATACTTCCATATAAGATTCAACTAAATATTCTATACCATTTTTATGTATATTTAATGAAGGTAAATGTGGTAAAAAATCATTACCTAATAAATAACATAAAAAGATAAAATCATTAATTAAATTATCATTATTTAATTTTATATCAATTGGTTCTATTAAATTTTCTTGATATTGTATATTCATTGTTTCTACAATACATTCTTTCATAATTCTAATTGAAACAAAGTTTAATGCATCAACCGGATTATTTTTATCCATTTGATTAGCTTCTCGTAATAAATATATTTTATCACTGTTTGTGCTTAATGCTAAGAAAATTAAATCAGCATCTAAACCATATAATACATATTTAAAATCTTTTTGTTCTTTTTGATTTTCACGAATAAATTGTAATAATTTGTGTTCACCTTCTGCAGGTGTATTACAAGAAGAATAAATTATTTTAACTTTTTGTAGTTTAGCCCAATCAATTATTTTATAATGTAATTTTTCCATAAATACTGTTCCTGGTGTAATTGCACTATTATTCCAAAATGTTGGAATTGGTTTATTATGTTTTTTACGAATTTTATCATATAATTCTTTATCATGAATTGATTTAAAACGTCTAGTACGTTGTTGTTTAATTTTAGCTACAGGAGCAACTCCATCTATTGCAATAAAAACTCCTTGAATTGGTTTAACATAATCAACCAAATGTGTTATATATTCTAAAACTTTATTTATCATCTTTCCTTCTAATATTTCAATATTGGTTATTTCTGGATTTTCAGCCAAAATTTTAAAACACATTGGATGTATTAAACAATTTGTATCTATTAAAAAATAATCAATCTCATTTAATTCTGAAATAATTTCTTCTACTTCTTTATTATCACCAATTAATAATTTTTCTTTTTGAAAAACAAAATGCGTTTGTTTAAAATTTTTCCATAACCATAAAAAAAATCCTGGTACTCCCATTTAATATTATAATATTAAATACAAGTTTAAATAGTTTCAATTTTTGTTTAGTTTATAATTAAATGAATATAAAGAAAAATTAATAATTATTAATATATATTTAATGAATAAATTATATTCTACAGTTTCTACTGTTAAAAACGAAATTATTACTAAAGAAAAAAAAATAGACAATACTTTAAAAGCACCTATTTGTTGTATTGTAGGTCATGTTGATGCAGGTAAAACAAGTCTTTTAGATAGACTTCGTAATACAAATATTCAAGAAAAAGAAGTTGGAGGTATTACACAACATATTGGTTCAACTTTTTTTCCTATTGAAACTATAGAAAATAGTTGTAGTTCTATTAAAGGAAAATTTGAAGTTATATGTAATATACCTGGTATTTTAATGATTGATACTCCAGGTCATTCTGAATTTCAAAGTCTTCGTGATGTAGGAACTAGTATATGTGATTTAGGTATTTTAATTATTGATATTGAAGAAAGTATTCAAGAACAAACTAAAGAAGCAATTAAACTTCTTAAAGAAAAAAAAATCCCTTTTGTTGTTGCTGTTACTAAATTAGATAAAATTAATGGTTGGAAAACTACAAAATCACCTAATTTACGAGAGGCGCTTAAAGAACAATCTAAAGATATGTCTATGATGTTAATGGCAAAACTAGAAGATATTAAATATGATCTTTCTAAAGAAGATATTAATGCAGAATTCTATTTTAAGAATTCTAATCCAAAACAAATTTATTCTATAGTACCCGTATCTTCAAAAACAGGTGAAGGTATTGCCGATTTATTAGCATTACTTGTTTATACTGCACAAAACTGGATGCTTAAAAAAATACTATATCAAGATAAAGTTAGTTGCACTATTATGGAATCTAAATATGATAAACATAATGGATATACTATTGATGTTATTCTAAATAATGGAACAATTAATGTTGGAGATAAATTTGTAGTTTCTACAATAACTGGTCCAAATATTTGCACTGTTCGTAATTTACTAATTCCATCTGCATTAACACAACTTGGTAAAAAAACTAATTGGGATTATAAAGATTCGGTTCGTGCATCAATTGGTTGTAAAATTATTGGTTCAAATTTAGATGGTGCATATCCAGGAACACATCTTTTTCCAATTAAAACAAATGATATTAGTGCTGAAACAGATGCTATAAATAATGCAAATCAAGAGATTAATGCTGTTTGGAAGTCTTATGATTTTATATCTCCTGGTGTTTTTATTGGAACACAAACATTTGGAGAACTTGATGCTGGTTATTCTATCTTTCAAAAAGCAGGTATTAGTGTTGCAGGTGCTTATATTGGCGAACCATCAAATAAGTTTATAGATTTAATTTTAATGAAAACAGAGACAGAAACACTTCCTGAAAATAGAATTTATTTGTATTTTGGTGCATTTAATAATACTGATGTATTTGAATATGCTAAAAAAAATAATATTACTCTACTTTCTTCAGAAGTAATTTATAAACTTGTTGAATTGTATAAAATAGAAAAAGAAAAAATAATTAAAGCACGTCAAAATACAAATAATAATGCTATTTTTCCAGTTGAAATGATAATTTTAAAACAATATATTTTTATGAAAGGTGGTTCTGATCATTTAATGTTTGGTGTAAAAATTAAAAAAGGAACTTTATATAAAAATACACCTATTTGTATTCCTGAAAAAAATGTTCATCTTGGAAAAGTTTTAAATATTCAATTTGAACATAAAGAAAAAGAAAAAGGTGAGGAAGGGCAAGAAATATGTATTCGTCTTGATAATCCAAATCAATTAATAATTAATAGACAATTTGACGTTACTGATAAATTAATTGCTCAACTTTCCCGTGAGAGTATTGATATATTAAAACGCGATTATAAAGAAGTTGTTCCTAAAAAAGATTGGTTGTTAATTATAGAACATATAAAACTTCTTAAAATTGAAAAGTAAAAATATAATATAATTTAATAATGATAAATTATGATTCATTTAATAATGATTTAAAAAATATTAAATATAAACATTTATTAATTTTTAAATTTTTTAATTTAATAGAATTTTTAGATGATTCTAATGCATCTAAAATTTTAAGTTTATTAATAAATAATTATTTAGATATTTTTATAAAATATTCATTTTATGAATTAATTAAATTTATTCCATTAAAAAGATATAAAAAAACAGTAACTGTTTTGTTTACTTTCTATGAATTAGTAACAGAAAAAATTAAATTAATTATATCTTTATCAAAATGGAATTTAGCTTATAAAAATAAAATTTATTGGATAAAAGATAATAAATATCAAATAGAATATTTATTAAATCTAAAACTATATGTTAAATCTTTATTTGATTGTGCTTTTGGAGAGCAATTATTTGGAATTAAAATAATACCAATAGTTAAAACAAATATAAATAATAGTAAAAATTTTATTTTTGAAAATGTAATTGAAAGTTTAACTAAATTATATAAATTATTAGGACATAATTTTTTTAAAATAGGAAATATTCAAACAATGTTAATTACTGATTTTAATTATTTAAAAGATGATGAAAAAATTAAATATATTATATTAGTTCAAACTAAAACTTTAAATTTAATAGATGAAACTATAGAAAATTATGAAAAATTTAATATGGTAAATTTAAAAATAAATAATTTATTAAATCCATTTTTAATTTATATAAAAAATGATACTATTTCTGATTATGATGTTGAAGATATAAAAGATTTTTTATAAAATTAATTTGAAAATAAAATTTGCCCCATTCCTTTTTCTACTACAAAAAAATTATAAGTTCTTGAATAAAATTTAAGAAGAATACCAAGATTATTTGGATTAATTTTAGTATCATTAATCTCATCAAAATATTCTTCTATAAATTTTAAATTTAAATTAAAATTTATTAATTTACCTTTTAATATTGTAAAATTAACAGTTCCTGAAGGTTGTAATTCTTCTGAAAAAAGTCCAAAATTATAAGCAGAAACACCTTTAGGTAATAAATTATTATAATATTTATATGATTGTAATTCATTATAAAAAGTATCTGTTAATTTTGGTTTTGTTAATTGCATTTGATTTAATAAAATATTATAACTTGAATATATATTATTTTCAAAAAATTTAGTATACTCGTATTGAGTATATATTTTTCCAAATTCACATAGTCCATTTAAAAATATTTTTGGTTGAGATGTCCATAATAACTCTTTTGTTGGTCTATCTAAACTAAGTTCTCCATTAAATAATAATTTTCTATCTAAATCAAATAAATTTTCTTGAAATAGTTCGATAACATATTCTAATTTAGATGTACAAAATTTAGTTCTTTCTATATCATCTAAATAAATACATTCAGTTATTAATTTAATTTTTGGTTTATCAATTAAACTATAATATTGATTATAATTATTAAAAGAATCTATATCTAATATTTTACGTATATCATTTGATGATGGTTTATAATTAATTTTATATCTGATCCATTCATTTAATCCCATATATCCTCCATATAAATCTATACTATCACCATCATTATAAATACTTTGATTTTTTATATAATTACCACTAAGATCTTTACCATAATCTTTTATTATTTGAAATAAAGGATCCATTTTATTATCTTCAGCTAATGAAGAATATTGTAAAACTAACAATTGATAATTAATTTGAGAACAATGATAAGTATATAATTGACTATGTATATCATACTTATATTCATTCCAAACTAATTTTTTATGAATTATTTTATTAAATGGAATAGTTATTTTTAATAAATTATAATATTCTTTTTCATAATCTTTAAAATATATTAAATTTTTTAATTTATTTAATTTTAAATTAATTGAAATACTCGAATTTGCTAAAGCAACAGCTGGTAATGATGAACCAATATCTTTACAAAACCAAAAATTTAATGGTAAAAATAATGTAGTTGAATTTTTTTTATAATTATTAAATGAAATTAAATTTTCATTATTTCCTATCATTGAATTATATACTTTTTTTTGTTCTTCTTTTATATGATGTGTTTGATAAATAAAAGATTGATCTGCGCTATATTTTTCAATAACTTGACCTCCTATTTCAACTTCAAAATCAGTAAAAAAATAATGAGCTAAATTTTCTATCCAAGCAAAATTTATATTTTTATTTACTAATTGATTATATTTATTTTGATAAAAATTATAATTTGAATGATAATATTTTAAATAATTTACCATATTTGTATAATGTTTATTAATTTCTTCTTTTAATTTGGATCTTTTTATATCATCATCAACTATTACATTATCTAATTGTAAAATATAACCACTTAAATTAATATCTCTATATACATTATTAAAAATTAAATTAATTAATTCATCTTTTGATTTTTTATATTTTGTATTAAATTTAATTGTACTTTGTTTAATAATTGATAAATTAATATTAATAGAATCTAAACGACTAATTAATAATTGATATAATTGAATTTCGATCATACAATATTTTTTTAAATCTTCATATAACTTGTACCATTTATTTTTATTTTTTGTAATATTTTCTATATCATTCTTCTTTAAATTAGTTATTTCTACACTTTCTGTAAAAGATAGAGACGGTAATTCAATTTCAACATAACATTTTGAAATTAAATCTGAAATATTATTTAATTTAAATGAAATTTTATTATCATATTCTGCTTGTTGGTCTGGAATATTTTCTATTAATTCAATACCAAAAATAGTATGTCTTCTATAATTTTTTTTAAAATAAGTAATTTGTGGATTAAATGTTAAATATCCGTCTTGTTTTCCAAATGATACTAATTGTATTAAACCGCCAGTCATTAATAATTTAATAAGTCTTAGTTTTAAATTATTATAATTTTTTTTATTATTATTTCAAAAAATATATAACTAATTAAAAATGAAAATCTATCTATAAAATCATTAATAGTAAAATTATTATATAAAAATAAAAAAACTAAATAATTTGATAATAATACTTTACAAATAAAATAAAATAATAATTGATAATTATTAAATTTTATTAAAAAATCAGCAAAAATAACATCATATATTAAATAAGATAGTAAAATTAAAAATGTTCTATATAGCCAAAATAATTCAATATTAATTGTACCAGTTTCAAGAAAATTTTCAATAAATTTTTTTATAATAAATATTAAAAATAATTTTAAAAAATCTATAATTGGTTTTTTTAATCTACCATTATACGAAAATTCTTTAATTTTATCTTCAATAAATATTATAGAAAATATTGATGCTATTAATAGTCCATATGCAGAATACATCCATTTATTTGTAAATATTTCCGTATCTTTTAAATATGTAGTAACTAACTCAGAAATAATAACTGTATTTAATATACTAAAAAACGTATATTTTGCAGTAAATATTTTTGATGTTTTTAACATTATTATTTAATATTAGATATTATCATTATAAATTATAAATTATAATTTAAATTAAAATTTAAATTTATTTAGAGTGTGTTTATAATATATAAATATATTTACTTTAGATAATGGGACTAATTGATTTTAAATTTTTAATATTGTTATGTTTAGCTATAGTTATATATTTTTTATACAAAGAATTAGACTTACATCGTAAACGTTTAACTTTTTGTGAAGAAAAAATTAAAGAATTAGAACATTTACCTGATAATTCTATTAATAATACACAATTATTTAATAATCTTTCAAATAATTTTATTCAAAATAGTAACTCTTTAAATGATGAAAATAAAAATTTATCTATTTTATTACCAATAAAAACGTTAAATCAAACAGTTAAACATATAACAGAAACTTCTATGGAAGAATCATCTTCTTTAGAAATTTCAGAAAATAAAAATTTAAACTTAAAAAATAATTCAGAATCTAAAATAGAGTCTGACACTAAACATTTAGAAATTTATTCTAATGATAATGATAATAATTTAGAAACAACAATTTCAGATTCGTTAATGATATCTAAAACAGAAAATTTAACAGCATCATTAAAAATTACAAATAATACTGAAATAAGTGAATCAGAACAAAAAATAGTAATTAGTGATTCAGAACAAAAAATAGTAAGCAGTAATAATGAAATAAATGATTTAAATATATTATCTAAAATGAAATTAATTGAATTACAAAATATAGCAAAAAATAAAAATTTATGTTTAGATAAAAAAGTTAATGGACATCAAAAAAAGAAAACTAAACTAGAATTAATTGACGAATTATCTAAAATTTAATAAATAAATAAAAATATCTAATTATAATTATATATGGACAATCGGTATTGGTCTAATGGATGCCCTGCATTAATGCAAGATGGTCGTTTTATTTCAAATTATGTAAAACCTAATATTATTGATCAAGTATTTAGAGATGCAAATGGTATAAAGTCGAGTAACGAGTATCGTTTATTTTTACAAAATAATGCAGAAAGTATTATAAATAAAGAACGTGACTATCTACTTACCAATAATACTTGTAACATAGATGGTAAATGCTTAAAATTAAGTAATAATTAAATAGAAATACTTTCTAATGATATTATCCAATTTGAAAGTATTGTATTAATATTATCTGAAATTTCCATAACTAGATTAGTATTTTCTAATATCATTGTTTTTATAGTCCAATTAATAGGATCAGATGAAAATAATATATTTGTAGTAAAAGTAACAGTATTAATACCATTTAATATTCTAGAATAACCTTGAAATATAATATGCGATGAATTTATATCTGCTACTGACACAATTTTTCCAGTAAATGTTAAAATATTAGTAGGACTATTAATAATATTACAAAAATATACATTCTTTGATATTTCTGTATTATTTATTATAACTTTTTTTAGATATTTTTTTTCATGATCATTAGAACTAGTATTATATACAAGAATCGCATTACTTGAATTATCACTATAAGTACTATTATATAATTTTAAACTATCGTTAAATTTTATTTCCGGTATATTATTTAAGAACGTAATATTAGCTGATGTATCAATAGTAGTACTATTAATGGTAATCACGTTAGAAGAACCAAATTTAATAATTCCATTTGGAGATAAATCCAATGGTTGATAAATTTTAATAGTATTATTTAAAAAACCAATATAATTACTAATATCTTTTATAATTAATTCATTACCAGTAGTAAAATTAATATTTGGTGTAGTATTTAATAATGTAATATTAGCGGATGTATCAATAGTAGTACTATTAATGGTAATCACGTTAGAAGAACCATTATTAATCTGTAAATTAGAACCAAATTTAATAATTCCATTTGCAGATAAATCTAATGGTTGATAAATTTTAATAGTATTATTTAAAAAACCAATATAATTACTAATATCTTTTATAATTAATTCATTACCAGTAGTAAAATTAATATTTGG
>Ga0214921_10003145_pt1 | contig 25694 bp, 25 predicted proteins | sample LL1505_MetaG_FD_177992 | JGI IMG/M metagenome (GOLD analysis project Ga0214921, IMG submission 177992) | Freshwater microbial communities from Lake Lanier, Atlanta, Georgia, United States - LL-1505 | ecosystem: Environmental > Aquatic > Freshwater > Lake | place: USA: Georgia | collected... | reverse complement strand
CCCTTCCACTCGCCGCCCATGCTAAAAGAATTGGTCGTAAAGCCATTCACCTAGGTGGAACTACTCAGCTTTTATTTGGCATTCGCGGCGGGCGTTTTGACCAGTGGGGATTCAACTATCACCAACAATGGGTCCGCCCCCTTCCTGAGGAAACTCCTGGGAATTGCCGTTTGATGGAGGAGGGGGCGTATTGGTAGCTTTAAAACTGTGCATAAGAATAGTTTACTACCTATTTCTATTATTATACCGGTCTATCAGGCCGCGCCACGACTCAAGCAACATTTGGAGGCTCTCGAATCACTATCTGGTCTCGTTCATGAGCTCATATGGGTTATTACTAAAAGTCCCGACTCTTCCTGTCGCTTGGCCAAAAAAGCTGCCAAAAAACTGGGAGGGCTAATTATCGATGTACCAGAAGGCCTTTACCCAGCATGGAATGCGGGGTTGGCCAAAGCAAAAGCGCCCTTCATTTACATCAGTACCGTTGGAGATGTAATTCGGCCCGATGGTTTGGCGGCACTGCTCAATACCCTCCAAGCCACCAAAGCGGATGTGGTCATATCTCCTCCCGAGATGCATCCTGTGGCAAAAGAAACTCGGCAAGCTGCTCTTGATTGGCCCGTATTTCGATTTGCCTCCTTTTTTCACGCCTATGAGGGGAAAAAGATCCCGGCAGAAAAGGCTGTCTTGATGCAGATTCTAAGTGGTGCCAGTTCAGTCCTCGGATCCTGCGCCTCTTGCTTGTTTCGAGCATCCGTCTTTAAAGCGGGAAATTTTTCAGCAAATCATTTTCACTATGGGGATACTGCTTGGGCATACCAGCATCTGCCGTCAATCTCTTTGACGTATTATCCGACAAAAGTTGCCCAGTTTTGGGTGGAAAAGCGTAAGACCAAAAGAATCGTTGATAAACAGCAAATCTACCTAATGATGAAGTCCATGTCAGAGTATCTGCATGCCGACCAAAGAAAAATGGTCGGGTTGCTTGTTGATTCCTTGCAAAATCTTGATTTTCTAAGGGGCGAAAAACCAAAGGCCGGTTGGTGGTGGCACCCTTCTGCCTGGGTTTATCGATGGCACAGGCAAAGAAGCCGCAAATACCTGCTTCAATGTCTCCAAAGAAACTGAGCTACTAATTCCGATTCGGAGCTTTAAAATTTGACAAACTGTGCAATGGCTCATCACCCTAGAGTTCCACATACTGCTTTTGACATAGTGTGCCCAAGCAAAGTTTTGCCCATGGAAAATTCTCCTCATTTGAGAATTGCTCTGTCCACGAGAAATCACATGACATTTTTGACTGGATGTCTTCAAGAATTTCAATGCAACTATATACAGATTTTGAATTTCATATCGCAGACGACGGCTCTACGGTTCTCATTTATGGGGCCTGTTATTGACTGAGTTAATTGCCGTGTCATCCAACTCTACTTCCTCTTCTTCCTTAGAGATTCCGAAACTCTCCATTTTGTTAGCTACAAAAGATCAGGCCGCCACTTTGGAAAGATGTTTGCAGGGAATACAAGATCAGCTTTTTTCGGATTATGAGTTTTTGATCCTAAACGACGGATCCACTGACAGGACTTCCGCCATCCTCGCTGATTGGGCCCAACAAGATTCACGTATTCGCGTATTCGAACATCATGCCCCGCTAGGAGTGATCGCCGCCGCCCATTTTTTACTAGGCCACGCTCGGGGGGATTTTATTTGGCATGCTGCCAGTGATGACTTTTGCGTCGACCCAAACTTTCTTCAGGAAGGGTTCAGGCTTCACGCAACTTTTCCTCAAGCAGCAGGTTTTTTCTGTAATACTCTTCGCGTAATTATGCCAGCACAGAAACCTCATGGCGTATGGGGATCTACAGGAAGAGCCAGATTTATACCTCAGAAGTCTTTTCTAATAAGTGTTTTGAAGGGATCTATTATTTTTCCTGGTTGTGCCGCCGTTATTCAGAGAGTTCCTTTTGAGAAAGAGGGAGGCTTTGACAAAAAGGCAGGGCCACTTTGCGATATGCTTACGATTATAAGATTGGGCTCAAGTCTAGGTTTTGTTTTTACGAACTCGACTTCAATGCACTCAACCGTATACGCTGACAAAAGTAACTTTGGCACAAGTTTTGGTGCTTGGCAGCAATTACATCACTTAGTTTATTTAGAGGCTAAGGTCCGAGAATCTTTAGCAATGGAAGGCAGCATATTGGAAGAACTTTTTATAAGTTTTCGTTACTTATACTTAGGCAAGTTTTTTAATCTTGAGCATAAGTTTCGTCATGCGCAAAGAGGCTTTTCATGCATGAAAAGCCTTTTAATCTTTTCCACAAAGATTCTCACAGAGTATGAGAGCAGCTTAAATAAGCTTGGATTTAAAGGTGGCCTTCGAATGTCAGCCCATGATTTTCTTAGGCACCCGTTTCGAGATCCAGTCAGACGGTTTTTCCAAAGATTAAGAAAATCATTATTTCGAACCCAAGAAATCTCACTGTAATTTACTGTACAACATCAGCACAAAACAATTCGAGCAGCAATTACCTGCTTTGAAGTGTTTTTTGGCTAGCGTCATTAAGTATTACTTACAGAATATTTTGTTAGAATATCTGGAAATATTTTTCCTTGCCTTGAGTCTGGTTATTTTTTTATAAAAGAAAGATACTGTTGACCCCTGCCCCACCAGGATAAAAACTGTTTTGGTATATTGAATTTAGGCGCCCCTTTTTCAATATAATCAATTGCATAAAAGATAGAATCTGAAGTCGTGGGCGAAAACTTCATAATCTTTTCTGCAATATTATGCACTTCTTGTAAAAATCTATCTAAATCCCTGCGTTCCTTTGATTTTTCATAAAGGCAGATTTTTGTCCAGGCACTTTCACCCATGTTCTCCAAATATCTGCCATATTTCGAGGTGTGATAGATAGAGCACCTTAGTTTTTTATCAATCAGTAATAAATTTCTGCAGTAATAGTTTTCAAGAAAATGATAATTGTTCTGCATATCATCCTGAATTACAGATTTATACCATCTCCAATCATTTGATATCTCCGGCAAAGAACCCATAATATCAAATTTTCCTTGGATTTCGCTTAAGCAGGCAGGAACGCTTAAAAGTCTCCTATTATCTAATGGTTGAATAATATTATCAATTATCCAATCATCGTATAATCTACTCATTTGTGGCAAATGATTGAGGTGCGGTAAAAAATAAGGACGGATTATATCTAAAATACTTTTTAATGGCATTTCAGTAGGAATTTCTTTTGTAGTATAAATACAACGGCGAAGCATTTCGGATAGCCAAGAGATTCCATTAAGTGTACTGCATGCAAAAATACCCTCACGGGAAGTAAATTTTGACAAGTGGCGTAAGATTTTCTTAGGGTTTACCTGGTGCTGAATACAGCCCTCTGCCCAAACAATATCAAATTTATTTTTTGATTTAAAATCGAGAAATAGTTCGTTTTTTAATGTTGGAATTTTGGAACCGTGCTTATTAAAAAGTACTTTCACCTCATTGAGAGCAGTTGAATTACCATCAACTAATACATATTTTTTAGGCTTTAGATACGCTAAATATAATGAATTATATCCAGAACCAGGCCCGAATTCTATTATTGAACTGTTTTGAATTATTCTTTTAGTAATTTTTAATTTATATAACAAAAATCTTCTGCGGTAAAAATGGTGTTTAAGTTTTGAAATATTTTGTTTAACAGGGGAAACTTTATGCTTCTCATAAAATTCAACAAAAGAGCTATTTTTTTTGTTCATTATCTACTGCCATCCCATTTGTGTTTTTGGGTAAACAATTTTTTCCCTAGAAAATTGATTCCCATGTGTATCATATATTTCGCGTACAAATAGATAAAGATTAAGCATATTTTTGTTGTATATCTTATGCGTTGGCGATTTAAGCATGGCATTTAACCGATCCAGAGCTTTTGTTACTAATACTTTGTCTTTTTGCTTTATATCAGTTTTAAAAATCCAAATACATAAGTTTTGGTCAAAGAAATACACGCTAAAATTGCTATCTAAGATTTCTATTAAGTCATTCCTGAATGCGATTGCGCCAAATAGTCTTAAGTTTACATCATAAACAATATATTTTATATTTTGACTTGATAATTCATTGAGAAATTCTTTTTTTGTGCCAAAAGCTAATTTTGACCAATTACCTAATGAATAACTTACTTCACTTTTGATTTTTTTATTTTGTGTCACGTTTTCCGGACCAGACAGAACATTTAATGAGAGAACTTCTCCACTATCGAGTCCATATTTTTTAACAAGATGCCAAGATGCATAGCTTGGTATAAAGTTCGACATTTCATATGACTTAGTTTTTCCATTTAACCAGCTTGAGACTTTCGCAAGTCGGATAGTATTTTTATTGCACGCATATATACTGTTTGTTGTTACTGAAATAACTATCACTAAATTAACTAGCAATGTAAATAGTATCCTATTCTTTGGATTTTCTGAAAGTAAATTACAGCACCAAAATATAATTGTTATAAATACGAATAATGATCCTAAAATCGTAAATGTGGCCAGGCGATTTAGCGACATTTCTAATCCAAAACAGACACCAAGCAGGCAAAATAATGCAATAAGCGAGTAAAGGAAAAGCAAATAACTAGGGCTGTTATATAACTTGTTAAGGTTTTGTGCTAAATTAATCTGAGGATTTTTTTCTGAAGTACATTTGTTAAATACAATTTTAAAAGATATTACAAAGCAAATGAAAACCAAGAACCATGGCCCGAATATCGCGCAAACGTTGTCTATTTTCAACAAATCAGGAATAAATAATATTGATCCCATGTTTGTTATTTCGTTTTTAAAAAAAAAGTTTTTAATGGAAAATTGGCCAGCATTTAGACTCGTTCCAGCAGCGGTGTAAAAAACAACAAACGGGTCCACGAATGTGCTTAAAGTAGTTTGATTAGCATACTTAAAAACTGTCTTAATTGGATTATCGAAAAACATGCCTGCCGCCTTGTAGTTATAAAAAGCATGAGCCAAAAAAACGATAAGCGAGAGCGCTGCACTGAAAAGAATCCCCTTTTTAGCGGGGAGTTTTTTGCTTGTTAAATATGTGAAAATAAGAGCGGCGCATAAAAATGGGGTTATTAAGGGTACGAAAATAGTGCAAAAAATACATGAAGAAATTAAAATATAATGAATCCAATTGATGGATTTTTGCTCTAATCTATTTATAGAGCCTAAAATAACAATTATCATTGAGAGCATATACTCATGGTTCTTATTGAAATTTCCAAATGCAGTTGTGCCTCCTAAAATTCCAAATAATATACCCAAAGATAAGATCCACGTATTTTTATTTTCTTCCTGCTTAATGAAACTATTTGCAAAATATAGGCAGCATATTCCGAAATAAAGAAAAGCAAAAAGTTGAATACAGCTAATGTCATTCCTTGATATAGATAAAACAAAGAATTGCCAAATAGATCCTTTTGATGAAAAGAAATGGTACCACATTTCATTTGGTCCAAATGAGTTGGAATCAACAACGTTTAAGTAATATGGTAAATAATGCAACCAAACATCACCATCAACATGGAAAGGATTTATTATTTTTGCAAAGAACAGGTGACAAAACATGAAAACTGCGAAAGCAATAAATACTTGTCTTAAATATTCTTTAATCTTAAAGGATTGTAAAATTAAAGTTGGTTGGAATAATTCCTTTTTTAATGAGATGAAGTAGAAACAATTCCATAATACTCCAGAAATTAATAACATTGTATTAATTCGTGACAAGTTGATTTGATAAAAAAGCAGAAGTATATTAACTAACAAAAAGAGCGATGAACCAAGTAAGAATTTTGCAGATTTATCAACCGGTAATTCCTGCTGATTATTTTCCCGGAATATTTTCAACACTGCACATAAAATGTTGCCTACACCAAAAATACCTAATAAAACGGAAGATATAAAGGCAACACGATATGAAAAAAACAAAATTGAAAAGTCGTCGCTATAAAGAGTCGAAATTGGATCGGTTATCCTTAATTGTTCCGGTAGATATAAAATTGAACATACGGCCAATGCAGAGCTGATCAAAACAATCAGGTTTAAAATGTTTTTACTGAAATGAATTTGCAATCTTGTTAAGATACCTGCAACACCCAATGGTACGAGGAACCACTTAGCAAATTTAAGCGAGTCGGGAAATGCCGAACTTGTAAATAAAAATAAAATTATTGAAACAAAAAAGATAAAGAATCCTAGATTTTCTCTTGTTTGCTGAATGGTAATTTTAAAATATTTAAAAATTAAATAAAAGAATGGAATTATAATAACCCATCTGACACTGCGTAACATGAAATCCGAAGACCACGGCAGACTTAAAGTTAAAAAACAAATTCCAAGCAGCGAAAGTTGTCCTAAAAGTAATTTTAAACTTTTAGCCATATCTTGAGTCTTCTCTTAATTAGCCTTCTAATCAAACTAAAAAAGGTCAGTAAATTCTTTTTACTTAATGAACTGCTCGCACCATGTTTTCTTTCGCTGACAACAGGAATTTCAATTTCGGCATAATTATCTGTTTTATCCAAAATTTGAGTTACAAAATCAGCTTGACAGCAGAACCCCAACTTAGGCTTGCAATACTTAATAAAATCAGTTTTTTTTGCGATGCAAAGACCGTTGTAATATTTAATACGTTTTCCCGAAGCAAGGTTTACTAAAAAAGTATAAAGTTTAGATAATAACAATCTGGTTTTTGACTTTCCAATTACTTTTTTATGATACGGCAAGATCAGATCATATTTTCCAATATGTTTAAAAATTTTTTTTAGCGCAGACAAGGGCTCAGGATCATCACCGCAAATCCATCGAAAGTTTGCATACTTCGCAATAGCTAATGCTTTTTGCATGGAATGGGCAGGGCCCATATTGACATTGTTTGTTTGTAAAGTGATGCAGGCAGTTTTATTTTGTGAAATGAATTGCTTTATTCGAGCGACTGAATCATCAGAGCTACAGTCGTCCACAATTAGGAACTCAGCTTTGATATTTAAGATCTTACAAGTCAAGATTAGCTTTTTAAGTGTTTTAATAATTGAAGGGGATTCGTTATAACATGATATAAATAAACTGATTGACTGAAACTTCATTTATGAAACCAAATTACAATTTTTGTTTTTAATTTTTGATCTAATTTGATTGAATTTAGTTGGCTTTACGGTCGAAAAGAGAAGGGAATTTGCTGGTAATTGGTTAAGTGGTATTATTTTTTTTTCAAAAAACTTTTTTCCAATTCTTGCCTTGTCTTCGTCAACCAGCGAAATAACTTTGTGTGGAAATTTTGCTAAAATCCATGTGGCACCAAGTGAGCTTCCAAAAAGATAAACTTTGCTTTTTAAATGTTCAAAAAAACTTTTGGTGCGAATAATTTCTCTAAAATGCCGATCTGCCCAAGACATCGTACTTGGTTTTATATTTGTTACTTCTTTTAAGTTTGGATAGAATTTAAAAATTCCCGAAATTTCTTTTTTACCGAATGAATATTGAATTTTTTCACACTTAAAATTTGCACTTCGAAGGGTATCTTGAAGTGTTTTTTTTGTGTAGTGAACTGAGTGATCAGCAATACAAAGTAAATATGGGTTACTTTCCGAATTTGGAACTTGAATAAATAGTTTGCCACTTTTTGCTAAATACTGCGCAACTGTATTTAAAAATAACCTGGGTTGTGCTATATGTTCAAAAGTGTGAATAAGAATCACTCTGTCGAATTTAATCTTTTTTTGACCAAAGCTTTGATACACATTCCCTTTGTTTAATATTCTTTGTAATTTTCTAATATTATTTTTGCTTTTTTCAAATACAAAAATGTTGTTTTTATTTAAGTATTTTTTTAGTTTTTTTACGAAAAAACCGCCGCCTGCGCCAATTTCGCAGGCTTTTATTTTATTTGATTTTTTTATAAAATTGGATTTTTTTAATATCTGCAAGATTAAATCTGAGCGACTCATCATTTTTTTTGTTTTTTCACAAAATACTTTTTGTTCTGAATGACTATTTGATTGATGATAAATATTATAATTTTTGTAGATGCGTGTGCAATTTCTTGCCCAATTTTTTGTCATTAACGTCCCCACAATCCCACACTCTAAACAGTTATAATAAATGTTTTTACAATCCCATGGTTGACAATCAGACGTTATTAACCTTAATGATGACAAATTTTTTAGTAATTTTATTTTTTTGGACAAGCATACATGACATGAGTTTTTCATTTCATTATACTTATTCAAAGTAAATAAAACCATAGTCCCCTTGGTAGCTAGCTTGATTAAAGAACCATCGCCACTCTTCCGGTGTATAAAAGGAGTGCTGAGTCAGCTGCCAGTTGCACATATTGATTTTTTCCCTCTCATTGCGGTATGACTCCTGCATTGTGTACTTTGCCCCGCCCGACACCCTCTCCATCTCCCGCAGGGCTTTGAATAATTCATAGTTGTAGAGGTTATGTAGACAGCCCAGGGCATAAACAAAATCGAACTCCTTGTCCTTAAATGGAAGGGAGACAGCGTTGCCGACCTGCAAACAGGGCCTGATTTCTTCTTTGGCGTTCTCGACAGCGTACTTCGAGAGATCAATTCCCCGGATCTGTGCGTCGGGCAAAAGCAACGAGATTTCATGCAGAAGGAAGCCTTTTCCGCAGCCGACATCTAGAATTTTGGCGTTTTTTTTCAATCCGTAGTGCTGGATCATTTGTTCTGCAACCGGCTTCCAATAGCCTTCGCGGTAAGAGTATCCTCCGTAACCGAATTCCCGCCCGCCGTCCCAATACTCCCTGCCATACGCACATGCGATTTCCGCACACGCCGGCTTATCATATTTTACCACTCGCTCTGTATAGTCCCTTTTCGTTTTTTTATGCAGGGACTCCATGAAGTTTATTTCTTTCATTATTTCCTTTCTCCGCGTCCGCTCAAGGCGGCTGTCACGCGCTCAACGTGGACATCGTGTGCCGCCATCAGCTGCTCTTGTGTCCCATAGCACTTGATGAACTTATCCTGTAAGTGGATGGAATGGATATCACAATTCGCCTTAAGGTTCCACGCGATCTCCTTGATTTGTGACCCCAACGACCCAAACCCGGTGGCCTCTTCCAGAACAACCACTCGCTGATACTCCCCGAGAATCGAAGCAATTCGTTCTGCGTCCAAGGGTTTTACAGTGTGAACTGAAAAAATAGCAGGGCGGGAACGTTGGCCTGCGGACATTTCCTCCACGGCTTTAAACGCTAGTTGCAAAATAGGGCCGTAGCCGAGGACAGCAACTCCTTCGCCCTCTGAAATTTTCCTGATTTTCCCGAAAACGAATGGCTCTACCGCATTCTTTGTTAAATTAGGTTCCCCCGCCTTGCCCAAGCGAAGATAAACAGGGCCGTCTAACTTCACGCAGGCTTCGACTGCATCAAAAACCTCACAAGGGTCACAAGGGGCCAAAATCCGCATATTTGGCAAGGCGCTCATCACGCCGATATCCTCAATGGCGTTGTGCGTTGCCCCCGCCACCGAGTAGGAGAGCCCTGCCCCGACACCAACCACGGTTACCGGGAGATTTTGGTAGCAAAGTTCGACGCGAATATGCTCGAACGGTCGATATATGGCAAACGGAGCAATGGTGTAGGCAAAAGGCCGACAACCTCGCAAGGCCAGGCCCGTGCAGATGGAAATCATTGCCTGTTCTGAAACTCCAACGTTATAAAATCGATCTGGGAACTCCCTGCGAAAAGGCTCCATGCTGGCAGCGGGCGAAATATCAGCGACGACAATGAAGACTTTGGGTGTCTTTTGAGCGACCTGATAAAGCGCTTTTGAGAAGGCGTCCCTCAAGGGATAGAGTCCCCCTGAGTTTTAAGCTCTTGCATCGCAAGCTCCATTTCTTGGGGGTTGGGGGATCGGTAATGCCACATCGGCTGATTCTCCATGAAACTCACCCCCTTCCCTTTGACGGACTTAGCCACCAAAAAGAAGGGTTTGTTTCCACTCCGACCTGCAATCGCTTGGTAGACCGCCTTTTGATCATGGGCATCGACTTCGGCCGACTCCCATCCAAAGGATTCAAGCTTAGGTAAGAGTGGATAAAAATTCGGATGACTATTCGTCGTAAAATCCATGGACTGAAGATTGTTGTAGTCCACAATCCCAACTAGGTTTTTTAGACCAAGAGCCGGTGCCTGCAGGAGAATTTCCCAAACCGATCCCTCCTGAAGCTCTCCATCCGACATCAAGACGTAAATTTGACGATCTCCGCCAAAAACTTTTTCGTAAAGAGCAAGGCCCGCCCCCATCCCCAACCCATGCCCCAGGGATCCAGTGGAAGTTAGAATTCCAGGCGTTCCGCGATCTGGATGCATGCCAAGAATTCCCTTCGCTGTGCAATAATTTTTAATTTCCTCTGAAGGCATGATGCCGAGGCTCTCCAGAGTAGCAAATAACGCAATACAGCCGTGCCCCTTGGACAGGATAAATGAGTCATGGTATTCCGCTCGCTCATTTTTTTTCATGATTTGGTAATAAAGAATATCCAAAACTTCTAAACAGGAAAAAGAGCCTCCGATGTGGATGGCCCCGTGTAGACGGGAAATGGCAAGAATGCGTTTGCGGAGCTCACAGCACCGTTTGCGGGAGGCTAATATTTCCGCATTGCTTATCATGTTTTTAACGTTTCGGATTATTTTAGGAAGATGCCTGTTACGAATAAAAGCTTCGGATACACTGAATCATATATTTGATTTGCCGAGGTTTAACATATTGGTGCATCGGAAGGGAAACCAACTCCCGTGCCTGTTGCTCCGCCTTTGGGCAGTCTCCGCGTCGATATCCGTAGACCCGCGCTGCCTTTTGCAGGTGAAGCGGCACGGGATAGTGGACCTTGGCTTCCACGCCATGCTTCTGGAGGTGCCCGAGAAGCGCATCCCGTTTCTTGGCCAGCACCATATACAGCCCGTAAGTTTCCTGGAATCCGGCCGGTCGCGACGGTGTAACCACCCAAGGCCGAATCTCCTGTAGCCCCTCGTCTAACAGTCGGGCGTTGCGGGTCCGGATCCTGACGATCTCGGGCACGGTATCGAGGACATGGCTAGCTACGATCGCTTGAAGAGGTTGGAGACGGTAATTCACCCCCCAAATGTCATTGTGGTTACGGTCCACCATCCCATGGTTTCGGTACCTCAGCATCCAGCGGCAAGCGCGCTCATCGTTGGTGGCCACCATGCCCCCGTCACCCATCACATTGAGAGGTTTGAGGGGGTGCATACTGAAGGCATTCACTTTACCGAAGGTGCCAGGATGCCGGCCCCGGACGCTTCCACCGACGGCCATGCACGCATCCTCGACGACAGGCAAGCCGTGGCGGCGGGCGATCCTCATCAATGCATGCATGTCCGGGGAGCATCCCGGCCAATGTACCGGCAGAATGCATCGGGTTTTCCGGGTGATCGCACGCTCGATCAGGTTGAGGTCAATTTGATAGCGTTCGTCGCAGTCCAATAGCACCGGCTTGGCTCCCGCCGCCACAATCGCTCCGATCGTCGCGTAGAAGGTGTTTGTAACAGAAATAACTTCGTCTCCGGGCCGAACCCCCACTGCCTTGAGCGACATGATGAGCGCATCAGTGCCGTTGTTGGTCGAGACCACGTACTTGGCCCCAATGAATCGGGCAAATTTTTTCTCGAATGCCTCCACGAAGGGGCCGAGCGTAAATTCACTGGTGCGGATGAGACGCCGCCAATCCCGAAAGATTGCCTCGGGCCTGGCAAACTGCATGGGCAAATAATTGTAGGGAACTCTCATTGGATCTCGCTCATAAGCGATAAAATCGGGCAAAGGCATCAGCCACTTGGTCTTGTTGGCCGTGGGTCAGCCCCGGATACAGGGGAAGGCTGAGAACTTTCCGGCTCAGCTCCATCGTCTTTGGAAAATCCTCAGCCCGATACCCAAGACCTTGGGCGGCGGGTTGCTGGTGAATCGGAGTGGGGTAATGCACCAGCGCCTCAATCCCCTCCTTGCGAAGGAAAGCCTGAAGATCATCCCTTCTGTCGGCCAAGACAACGTAAGTTTGATACACGTGGTACTCCCCCATGCCCTCTGCGGGAATGGAGACAAAGGGCTTGAGAAGTTGGTGGTACCGGTGCGCCAAAGCCCTTCTCTCCTCTGTCCAGCGGTCCAACTCCCGAAGATGAACACGAAGGAGTGCAGCCTGCATCTCATCCAGCCGACAATTGAAGCCCCAAAACTCACAATGATCCCGGCTTTTCAAACCGTGGTTCTTCGCCAGGGAAAGCTTGTCCAAAAGTTCGCGCCGGTGGGTGGTTAGAATTCCCGCGTCCCCATAAGCATGTAGATTCTTTAGCGGGTGAAGGCTAAAACTAGCCGCATCCCCCCAGGAACCGGCTCTCTTCCCGTCCAGTTTGGCCCCCACAGATTGGGCAGCATCCTCGAGGACGAAAAGATTGTGCTTTTTCGCAACGGCAAGGATTCGGGGCATCTGCGCCATCCGTCCAGCCAGATGAACCGGCACCAAGGCTTTGGTCCGAGAGGTGATGGCTGCCTCAATTGCATCAGGATCGATATTCAGATCCTCGCGGACATCGGCAAAAACCGGCTTGGCCCCTACCAAGGCAATGGTGGAGGCGGAAGCAATGAAAGAATTGGGCGCAGTGATCACCTCGTCCCCCGGCCCCACCCCGATTGCCCTCAGTGTCAAATGGAGCGAACAGGTCCCATTGGCGACCCCAGTGGCGAAAGGACTTCCGCAATATTGGGCAAATTCCTTTTCAAAGGCCTGAACTTCTGGTCCTTGGATGTACCTGCCGTCATCCAGAACGGAAGCAAAGGCCTGCATCAGGCGATCGCGAACCTCCCGCGTTTTCAGAGAAAAATTCGCGTAAGGAACTGAAAAGGCGGACATCGTTAATCTCTAGAGAAGAAGGCTTTTTTTGTAAAGAATAGCTATATCCCAGAGACAGAGCTGATAGGCAGGCATGGAAATCTTTTTGGCTTCGTTTCTTTTGACAAATCGAAGCTCCTGACCTTCACGACACTCCCAACCCTGTTTCCCATCGTAAGTAGAAAGAAAAAAGTGGAGCGGATATGGAGGCCAGCCGGGATAAAAACTATCTTGGAGAGCCAGCAGGGGAAGTAGGGTTTGGCAAATGTAGGCCGTCTCCTCCAAAAATTCCCTTCGGGCCCCGGCTTCAAGGGTTTCCCCTTGCTCGATATGCCCCCCAGGAAAGACCCAGCACCCGGCCGCCCGAAGGCCAGGCTTGTCATCCCTGAGTTGCAAAAGGGCGGCATCATCCTCACGCAAGAGAGCGACCGCACACACATCGGGCCGGCTCACAAAAAAAGGCCCGTGGCAAGGTCCGTAAACTTTATTTCTGGCAAAAAGCTCAGGATTTTATCCGCGCAATAGCGCTTGGTAGTAGGTGGGCTAGCGTTGGGCAATTTCTCAATTTTTACTTCTGAGATTCGCCGACAAATGAGGTCGGCGATTTCCCGAAAAGTGACGCTGGCCGAGGGAATCGCGTGAAACACGCCTTCTGCTTTTTTTTCGTCCAGACCGACGAGAATGGAAACAAAATCACGGATGTGCAGGTGAGGGCGCAGGTCTTCACCTTCACCGAAAAGGCGGATCAGCTTTTCCCGCCTCGCTGAACCTAAAAACCGGTTGGGACCGTAACTCTGATGCGTGTCGCCAGGGCCGTAGAGAGCACAGGGGCGAACGACAAGGAAAGGCGTTCCATGGCGGGCTGCAGCAGCCTCACAAATTTGCTCCCGAGCCAGATGCATCGTGCCGTATAAGGTGTTTGGACAGGCAGGAGTTTCTTCCGTAATAGGAGGAAGGTTTTCAGAAAAAACAGCGTCGGAGCTAATGTAAATTAATCGCCCCAGCTTCACCTGCTTCATGGCAATATCTAGAGCGCCAGCCATACGACAATTTTTCATGAATGATTCTGCGTCACGCCCCTTGTCAGGCGTGATTGCCGACAAAAAGAAAAGTGTGTCCTCATCCCGCAGAAGTCCGGCCAGCCGATTCCCTGCGGTTTCCTCCGATAAATCGACGTCCTTTCGGGTAATCCCTATGAAATTCGGACAAGCTGCCATGAGATGCCGGCCAATGAAGCCATTCGTCCCCAAGACAACGCGTCTTCCTTTTGGAAAATCACCCATTGCCATACAAAATCCAGTCAGCCAAGCTCCGCGGTTTCCAATCGTAAAACGCCCGGGTGGTTTCGCCCGAATCAAAAGGCCGATATCCCCCATGGGGCATCGGGCCAGTACGTGGCCTGCTTTGTACGGCAACGCCGAATTTTTTCGACACCATATCTGCGATCTCCCGGAAACTCACAGGCTTGCCGGAGACTGCGTTGACAACCCCAATGCTCTGATGAGTCACCACTCGGGCTATAATTTCCCCAACATCACCGACATGGACATGGTCACGCCGCTCTTCACCCTCGCCGAAAAGTGCGATCGGTTTTTTCTCACGCGCCAGACGAAGGAACTGGTTTGGGCCGTATCCGTTATGCGGATCCTTCTCCCCATAAATCAGGGTGGGACGAACCACAGCCAAGGGAACGTTGCCGAGAGTTTGTAGCATCAACTCCCTCGCCAAATGCATTACTCCGTGCAGAGAGCAAGGGGCAGTGGGAGTGGCCTCCGAAAGGGGGCGGGGTTCATCGGCGTAGACGGCATCAGAGCTCACATAAACCAAGTGAGCCGGCACGGTTTTTGCGCAGGCCTGCAGAACAGCCTGAGCCATCCGCAGGTTAGCCATCAGCATGTCCGGGCTCTTCACCGGTGCCTTAGCGGATACAAAAACCAGCGTGTCGCCAGCTTCGAAATGGGCAGATAACTTTTCTCCGGCCTTTTCAAGCGTCAGATCCAGATCGGCACTCCGCAACGCCGAAACTTTCCATCCCTTGGAGGCGAGCCGACGGGCGACCTCGCCGCCGACAAAACCAGCTCCCAAGATTAACGCCCGCCCACTCGGCAAAGGCTTGCTAAAATGGTGCTTTAGCATGATGGGTTCCCTTCTCCGAGAGTGTAGCACTCAGCGCGGCGTTTTCTCCATTCGGATGGCTTGAGCACCTGATACGGATCAATCACGATTCGCCTCCTCATGACTGACAGAGTTTTTGCAGCGTCCATTTCACGAAATTGCTTCCACGGGGCAAGAATCACAAGCACATCCGCCCCCCGACAAGCGTCAAGGGCACCCCAAACCTGCTTCACTCCCTTGATTCGTCCGGGAAGGATAGCAACTGGGTCATATGTTTTCTTCAGTTTTGCCGGAGCCGATGTCAAAAAATGAACCGCAGGAGAGTTTTTAGTCGAAGAGGTATCCTCTTTGTAGGCTACACCCCAAACCGCCACCTTGGCGGATGAAGAAGAGATTTTGTTTCGTCGCAGAGCTGTGCGATATGTCCGGACCGCCCAATCCCGGTGATGCCTAGAGGCCTTGATCCACCCCGCTACGAGAGAAAGGTTGGCTCCCTTCCCTTTCACCATGGATCGCAGGGTCTGCAAGTCCCTAGGCAAATTGCCGCCCCCTATTCCTAACCCAGGGGAAAGATAAGCCTTGGGACCAATACGTGCATCGAGACGAAGAGCAGGCGCAATCTGGAGCCAATCGGCCCCCACCATGGCCGAAGCCTCCGCAAGTGTATTGGTAGTGCAAACGCTTGAAACCAGAAAGAAATTGATAGCAATTTTACTTAACTCGGCACTTTCCAGCCCCATGACCAGAACTGGGCACCCAAATGCCCGATGCCATCTCTCAAATTCTGGGGTTAGTGCTCTTTTAGGATCTCGGGTTCCTACGATGAATCGCTCTGGGTGCATGGCCCTCTCAACAGCACGTCCGAAAACCAGTGTTTCAACTTGATAAAAAGCCTCCAATCCACATTTTTCGGCCAAGGGTATAAATTTTCTTCGACTAAACCCGGGATCCACCTGACTGATCAATACCACGGTTGCTCCCGGGCGGAGTGAGTTTAAGGTTGTCCGGATCAAAACCTCCAAGGGCCGAGTATCACTTCGGTCTTTTTGATCCGTTGAGACATCAAGAGAAAAGAAAACTAGGTCACATTTTTCTAGAAGCGCGGGTTGAGAGCCCCATTCTACCCGCCCCCGAAATTTCTGCCAAAGTGCACGCAAACCGGGTTCATTGACGGGAAATTTCCCCTTCTTTAAATCTGCCACAAGCTTTTCGTTAGAGTCGAAGCCGCAAACCTTCATTCCCTGGGCTGCCGTAGCCATTCCATACAGAATCCCCAAATGGGTCAAACCGGCAAAGCCAACCCTCACGAGACAACCTGCTTTCTCAGTTCTTCAAACATCGCTTGAATCCAGATGTCGTTTTTCAAATTGTGGCTTGGCTTTAAACACAGCGACTTGAAATGGCTATACTCTGCCTCCCAAGTTGGATCGCCTTTTTTAAGTGTCTCGACTCGTTCCTTGGGCCTGCCACTGGGCAGAGTTCTGTTTCTCACCGTCAGTGTGCTAGGACCCCACTTGCAGAGACAGTCAACATGGAGGGATCCCTTTTCTCCCCACAAATCCAGTCGAAAACTATTTCTCCAAGAAAGAAGACTGACCTCATACTGTATCAGAATCTCTCCTTGGATCGCAAATTTCGCATAATCGGGGGCCTTGTTTTCAAATCGCTGGACTGCCCATAACCTGAGAAGGGCCTTGGGCTCTCCAAATAGGAACAGGGTCCAGTCGAGAAGATGGGACCCGAGGTCAGTAATTACGCCCAAGTCCCGATCCCGCCAAGGGGAGTTTCGCACATCTCGAACCGTGCCATTCCCATAAAAGAAATTTGCTTGGTAAATCTTTCCTAATTCACCTGACAACAGAATCTGCCTCGTTGTGACCAAGTGTGGCTCAAACCGGTGGTTGTACGCCGTATAACATGCAACATGTTTTTCTTCCGCTAACGTGGATAATTCTTTTAATTCTTTCCGCGATTTTCCCAAAAGCGGTTTTTCAACAAGCACATGCTTCCCATTCTTCAAGAGATACTGGAGTAATTCAGGTTTTGGATCGTCTGGCACACAACAAAGTGCCGCTTCATAACTTTCTAGGGGCACATCCTCAATGCGCTGATAAGTAGCTTCCGGAAGCTTTGGATCAACTGTGGCCACCACCTCGCTGCCGGCGATCCGTTGCCTTTTTTTTCCCTGAATTCCCAAGCCGACCACAATACAATTCATGCGGCAGTCGATTCGTCGGCTATTCGAAATGAGCCGCTTGCCTGATTTTTTCCAGTCTTGCCCGAGCTGCGCTCGGATCAATGGGATGATTTCCATCGCGCTCACATGCTAGAGATGCCGCCACCGATCCCAAAATTGAAGCGATCACAGGACATTTTTTTCTAACTAATGCCAAGGTTGCATAAGAAAGAAGCGCGTCTCCCGCACCTACTGCATCCACCAAGCGGTCCACAAAAGAATCCACGGTGAAAAAAGACCTTACTTCCGGATTGGGAGCACGGTAGGTCATCATTCCCCTCTCGCCCATTTTCAACATCAGGTAACGGCATTTTGCCCGCTGATAGAGGTCCATGGCGAGAGGTCGTATTGTCGAATCCTGATCCCCCAAGGCAAAGCGGGCTTCTCTCTCGTTGGGGGTGATCAAATCAAAACCCTGGAACTCTAATATGTTTCCCCAACGGCTCGCCACTTGACTGTCTGCCACTTTTAGAACTTCTTGGGGCAACGCCTCTAAAAGTTTGGGAATCGTTCCTGAGCTAAAAATACCGTGCCGGAAGTCAGAAAAGACAATGGCATCGGCCGGAGTATTGCGAATTGCTTCAGCGAAGTATGATATATTTTTTTCGTTGATTGGCCGATTGTCTAATTTGTCGACCTTGAGCATTCGGTAACCTCCGGCTGTGAAGAGGTTTTTCTGGGTGGTCGGTCGAGAAGAACTAACCAAGGGGACACAGCGAACCCCTGCCTTCTCCAGATCCTCTTGAACAAATTTCCCTAACGCGTCATCACCCAAAATTGTGCTTAAGGTGACCTCTGCCCCCGCCGCCCTCATATGCTTTGCCACTACCCCAGCGCCCCCAACAAAATCCACTTGTTGATCGTGCCGCAGGCTAAAGGTCGGGGTTTTTGTGTTTCCACCAATCAAAGTACAGTAGGTGTACGAGTCCACGATCATATCTCCAACGATGTGAACTCGAACTCCTCGGAAAGATTCCAAGGTCTTAAGAAGGTCGGAAAAATCGATTCCCTCCGCTTCCAATAGGGCATGCAGCTTGTCAGCCCCAAGGTCTGGGGGTCCTGTTTCGATGATATGGGAAGAGGAGTAGACGATATCTCCAGGAGTAAAAAGGATTTCTCCCCCATAACTTTCGAGTGCCTCTGCCTCCTCTTGTGTCTTGGGGTTAACGCTTCCTTTTTGGTATTCATAGCCCTTCGCAAAAGAATCTGGCTGTAGATACCGAATATTTTCAATCGGTGTGGCACTGTTATCCACGATGACATAATCCACAATTTCCAAAGCGGCCAGATTCATCGCCCGGAGTGCTTGAGGAACGAATGGCCGATAATTAGCTTTCGTGATGTGAGTGTCGCTCGTTAAACTGGCAACCAAAATGTCCCCTTTGCTTTTTGCATAGATAAGGTGCCGAATGTGGCCTGGGTGAACCAAGTCAAAGGTGCCATGGCACATGATGACCTTCTTTTTTCGGGGAAAAGGCCCGATCGCGTCCCGCAATTCTTCTCGGGTCTTGATTTTGCGGTTGTAGGTAGCCTTTTCTGGAGGCGTCAGCTGATGAATCTCCACTGTTTTTACTCTTTCATGAAAGCGAACCAGGTTCGCGTGGCTTCCTGAATCGAAGCTGTGTCCCACACTGGAGCTAGTTTCCAATATTCTATATTCTTGATCATCCGGCCGACCCCTTCCGCAAAATCAATCTGGGGTTTCCAATTCAGTTCTTTTTGAATTTTAGTGATGTCTGCCCATGTGCAGTCAGGTTCTCCGGGTCTCTTTGGCACGTGAACGACTGGACCTCCAAGAAGCTCCATTAACCGATTCACCGTCTGGGGCTTCCCAGCGCCAAGATTATAAACTTGGCCCGCTTTTTCCGTGGTTCCTGCCAGCCAAAAAGCTCGAGCAATATCTGAAGCGTAAAGAAAGTCCCGGGTCTGAGTCCCATCTCCCACAACTGTAAAGGGTTTCCCGGCTAGTTTCTGGGCAAGAAAAACACCGAAGACAGCTCCGTAAGCTCCAGATGTCCTTGAGCGAATCCCATAGGCGTTAAAAATGCGAATCGAATTCACCGGAAGTCCATAAACACGATGCCAATGTAACACCACTTGCTCGCCCTGATATTTGCTCAACGCATACGGATATCGTGTGTCAATCGTGGCACTCTCCGTTGTGGGCAATTCTTCTGCTAGACCATAACAAGACGAGGAGGCGGCATAGACCAGTTTCCGAACTTTCGCATGCCGGCAAGCTTCGGCAACTCGCACCGACCCTTGGACATTCACTTCCATGTATTCCGAGGGTTTTTCTATGGACGGAACAATATCCCCAATGCCGGCAAAATGGAAAACGAATTGGGCGCCCTTAAAAATCGTAGAGTCCGAAGGAATTTTTCGAATGTCGGCAACCTCGACTTTTAATTGTGGGTTTCCTCGATGGTGGGCCAAATTATCGAGTCGCCCTCCGCTCAAATTGTCAATCACCCTGACTTCCAACCCCTCCTCAAGAAGGAGATCGACCATGTGACTGCCGATGAAACCGGCTCCTCCAGTGACGACAGCAATCGATGGTAAGCCTTGCGTCATCTGTCGTTATTTGAGAGCGAGTTTTTTTATGGTTTTTACATTGCTGTAAGCATCGTTTTTCATCGCATCTAGAAATTCTCCTCGGCGAAATGCCTGACAAAGATCCCGGACTGCATCCTCAATTGTCCGCTTGGGCTTCCATCCGAAAAAACGGAATATTTTGTCCGAATTTACGTGATAAGAGCGGTTGTCGTTGGATTCTGTTGTTTCAACTTTTATTGGTTTTTTTTCGGGGAATTCCTCTTCCACAACTTTTTTAACAAATTCGGCAAGCTGACTAATGGTGTGGTTTTCATAACCCGCATTAAAGATTTGTCCTGCCAACTTTTCTGCTGGCCACTCTAAAGCCTGTACATAAACATCCGTAACGTCCTCGATATGGATATTTGGTCGCTTCTGTTTCCCGCCGAAAACCGTAATCACTCCCCGCTGGTAGGCATGATTTGTGAGAATGTTGATACTTAGATCGAAGCGCATTCTTGGCGAATAACCGCAAACCGTTGCAGGGCGAAACGTAACAGTAGTAAAATCCGGAGACTGATACTTTCCTAGGATCGGTTCGCAGAGCCCTTTGTACTTATTGTAATCTGTTAAAGGAACAAGGGGATGCTCTTCGGTGACATCTGGAGCATCGCTCACCCCGTAAACCGAGCTACTTGATACATAAATAAATCTTTTGACCCCTGCCTCCTTCGAGGCTTTGACCATCGGCTCAAAGCACTCGTAATTGATGGTTTTACTCAGTTCTGGATCGAGCTCGAAACTAGGATCATTGGATATGCAGGCCATGTGGATGACCGCGTCACACCCATCCAAGGCCTGCCGAAACGCCTTGGTGTTACGGATATCCCCCTTTATTACCTTCAGCTTTGGATGTTCTGGAAGTCCTCGGTCATACGTAATCATCAAGTCATAAACGACAACTTCGTAACCTTTTTTTAGTAGCTTAGGAACAAGAATACATCCTTTGTATCCCGCACCTCCCGTGACTAAGACCCGTTTAATCGAGGCAGGGTTTTTTGGGTTGTTATTAGGCATAAGCAATTCCTTTTGGTTAGATTTGAAACCCCGCCGAAACGGCGTCCCGATGGAACATCTTGACCGTGTCTAGGCTGAGGGCGGAAAGGTCTGTGCCCCACATCGATTTTGCTTTGGCCAAAATCTCATGAGGCACCGTCACGATGTGACAACCACTTTCTGCGGCTTGGCGTAAATTGAGCACTTCTCGGACACTGGCCCAGAGAAGTTCGGCTTTGGGAAGACCTCCAAGGATGCCCCGGCACTCTTTCATTATCGGCATTGGATCCAACCCCGTATCCGCAATCCTGCCAGCGAAGACAGAGATAACGGCAGAAGCCTCCTTGGGGAGAACTCGGGCCAAAGCGCTTATCTGCTCAAGTGGCAGAAGCGCTGTTATGTTCAGCGCGACGCCCTCCAAGGCTAGGTCCTTAATCAATGGCAGGCTGGACTCCCCCTTTGTATTGGTAATTGGAATTTTGACGTAAATATTTTCACCCCACCCACGAATTTGCAGGGCCTGTCTTTTCATGGTGGGAAAATCGTCGGCAAAAACCTCGAAGGAAATGGGCTTGTTTTTGATCACTCCAAGGACTTCGTGCGCAAATTTTTCGTAGGCCGTAACGCCGGCTTTTTTCATCAGCGTGGGGTTTGTGGTTAAACCGGAGATCAAAGGGTCGACCGCAAGTTTTTTCATCCCCTCCAGGTCAGCACCATCCGCGTAAATCTTTATTCCAAGACTACGGAGAAGATTGGAGGCACTCATGCGGGAAGACCTTTATTATGCAAAACCCAACGGGCCCCCTCAAGGACATTCCCTACTATAACATCAGGTTCAAGCGGTTTTGCCTCTAGGTACCCGCGGTCAATGAAGATACATCGACATCCCGCAGCCCTCCCCGCATCGATGTCGCCTTTTCGGTCTCCCACCATAAAGGAGCGCGTCAGATCGAGATCCCAAGTGACCGCTGCTTCCAATAGCATGCCAGGAGCTGGCTTTCGACGTGGTCCTGGGGATTCCGAAGGATCAGTGCAGACCAAGACATCATCGAGTGGAAGTTGCGTCCTCAATCGTCTATGCATTTCTTCAAGAATCCCCAAGGAGAGGATGCCTCGTCCCACGTCAGGCTGGTTGGTCACCACCACAAGAAGAAACCCTCCTTCTTTGAGCAACTCGCAGGCTTTCCGTGCTTCTGGCAAAATCTCAAACTCATCGAGAGTGGTCGGGGCATATCCCTTGCCGTCACGAATCAGGGGAAGCGTTAATACCCCGTCGCGGTCCAAGAAGACCGCGCGATTTATTTTTTTACGGATGACTCCCATTTGTTAGAAGATTGTTTCAGATCAGGGTTACTAACTAGGGCATGCCAGGCCACGGCATGAAAAGACTCCGTGTGAGGCGTGATCAGATCCGCATCGATCGTCGGTATGATCAACACCGCGTGACCTTTTTTTACAGTTTCCCCCCCATCCCTGCCCACGATGCCCAGGATCCTCGTCCCGTGGGCGATGGCGTAATCGATGGCCTCCACGAGGTTGGGACTAATATTTCGAACTTTGTCGCCCCCGCCAACAGACATAATGAAGATCGCGTCCTTGGATCCGGCTCGGCTGACCTTAAGCCATGCGGAAAAGGTGGTCGCCCATCCCTCGTCATTCGTGCGGGCGGTGAGTTCACTGACATTGTCAGTAGGAGCGTAGGCTTCAATCCCAGCGATTTTCCGAAAATCATTCACCGCGTGAGAGCAGTTGGCTGCACTGCCACCGACTCCAAGAAAGAAAAGCCGCCCCGCGCGATCTCGAAGGTCTTTTAGCTCCTTCACCATCAAATCAAGCCGCGCCGGATCAATCGCCAAGGCTATTTCACTAGCTTGCTGAAGATATTTTTTACTATGATTCATTTTTTTAGTATTATCATATAATTGGACCAAAACGACTACTAAACTTAGGGTTTCTTCTCTTGGCAATTTGCCCTTGCCCGTGCGTCAACCAGGAGATCGCAAGTCTTTGGCTTTTGAGAATCCAACCCAGCAGGAGATCGAGCAGGCGGCCAAGCACGCTTATGCTCACGACTTCATCATGCAGATGCCGGAGCGGTCTATCGGGCTCGCCTGGAAAGCGTGTGGCAAAAAGGAATAAGGTCATATTAGGGGGCAACGCCCCTGCGGGCTTTCTGGGGCAAGCACACGAAAGCGGCAGACCGGACTAAATATCAAGTCCGCGCGGCCTATAACCGTGACGAATATATTTTGGCGCGCAAAAGAATGATGCAAGATTATGCGATCTTCTTAGAAGAACACACCAAGCTTAATTCAAATAAAGTTTTTTTACAATGAGCCCCGTGGGAAAATTAAAGCACACAATCGAATGCTTATGAAATATCCACTTTTACAATTCGCCTGCTAATCAAAAATAATTCACGCCAAGACTTATTCGGAAATTCAATAAAACGATAGCTCAAAGCCGAAAGAACCGAAATGGTGGCAAAGCTGAAAAGAGCGAATATTACTGTGTCAAGCGGTGTCTTGAGGTCGATATTACCTAGATGCCCCATCATTGGCATATGCCAAACATAAATTGAAAAACACATCGCGCCGATGATTTGTATTGGCCAGCATGTGAGGGCACTTCGTAAAATTCCTTTTGGCAAAGCAAGGGCGCTGGCGACCACAACAAAAAGCAATGTATCGGCTACTGGAAAAAACAAAGCATGAATACCAATAGGGAATGGCTGATGTGTCATTGGTTGTTTACTGGTTAACCAGAGAAGAAAGAGCCCCGCACTCAAAAACAAAACCGACGCATAAGGTGACAATACTTTAAGGTGTCCTCGCTGCCATAAGATGGCCACCCACATGCCGAGGGAGAACTCTGAAAGACTTTGCATTACCATCAGCAATCTCCAAATATTTCCCGGCCAAAAATCGTGGTGATAAGGCGGTAATCCGCACGCTATATAAAGTATTTTAAGCAGAGCAGTAGCTGCCATTAAGCCTATAGCAACACGCCACACACTCCAACGCGCAATGCCAATTACAAAAAGCGGAAATAAAGCAGACATGTAGAATTCTACGGCCAGGCTCCATAGTGGCCCATTACCAATCGCTACACCCTCATTAGTAAAGTAGAAACTTACAGTAATCACTTCCAGCATGTGCCGCCATAAGGCCGGACTCATAGTGTTGCTTTCTGAATAGATGAACAAGCTGATCATCGAAGCTATGATATAAAGTGGGTAAAGCCTGACCAGTCGGTGCTGGTAAAAGCTTCGGACGTTGAGTTGTCTTCCGGCGGCGAAGGGCAGATACAGTACAAAACCCGAAAGCACGAAAAAAAGACAAACGCCAAACCACCCCGTCGATATGAACTTGCCAAACAACCCACTCTCAGCAGGGACGTGTGGGCCAATCAGGTGAATACCAAAAACACCAAGAATGGCTAATGCACGCAACCCATTGACTACAGCTATCTTATCTTGCACGTAAGTTTCCCTTGAAAAGCAAAAAGATAGCAGCTGAGATTTGGGAAGCTAGAAATTTCCAGCCACCTTCCAATATTGCGCGCACTGTCCTTTAGTATGAATCATCGATCTTTATTTAAAGAACAAAATCTCCGCCCACCATGGTGTGATTCCCAACCAACTCGATTTAGAAATCTGCCGTACCATTACCTTCGGAATCGACGCTTATGACTGTAGTGCCCCCGTTGGAAATATAATTGACTTCGTGTATGCCACCACCGTCAAACGCGCTTGTTCCCTTGAAAGTGAACGTACCTGTAAAACTCGACAAATCTATCTTATCACTTTCGGTGGAATTGAAATCATTAATAACATCACGATTGCCACTGCCAGTACCGGAATCAGCATTGGTAAGGTAGATGAATGAATCGGCTCCTGTCCCACCGGTAATTGTATCGTGGCCTGCGCCCCCATTAATGGAATCATTTCCAGCGCCACCATCAATCAGCCATTCGTTGCCACTCCCACCATAAATTTTGTCGTTACCGTCAATACCATAAAGAACATTTTCGCCCGAGTCGCCCGTAATCGTATCATTATAATTAGAGCCGATCAGAGCTTGAATATTAGTGAGTGTATCGCCTGCTGCCTCTCCGCCGCTATAAGTGCCAGTGAGGAGATTGAGGCTTACTGCAGGTGCGCGAATCGCACAAATCTATAAACCCGGAGGGGTGCCCGCAAAGATTTCGGGGCCAGGAGGGATTGGTCGCCAAGGTGTCGAACCCCTTGACTAGAAGGTTCCGATACTTTTCTAAGACTTGCTCCGTCGACTCCATGCTTTGAAAGGTTAGCTGCATAATTTCTAAAAAGGGAGTCTCATTTTCTGCTGGTTTATGGCCCTTTTGTTCTATTAAGAACCATTTTCCGATTTCGATGTTGCCATCTTTTGCTGATTGGATCCTGAAATTTGAAACGTGCTACTTCCATTCATGAACTCGGACAGCGCATGCCCCCGAAAAACAACACTAAATTTCTCCAAATCTCGAATCGTCTCAGGCCCGACCAACCCTTAGTCTACGGCCCATGCAGGAACTTAGAAAGATCTGGGCCTTTGGCCTCCCCTACCTGCGCCCCTACATGTTCCGCTTCGTCGCAGGCGTGGCCGCGTTCCGACTCGACTCAATCGTACCCGATTTTGATTTTCTTGCTGCTGATTCTTACGACCGCATCCGCAATTTCACAGATGCTGGTGAAGGATCCGAGCCCAGTAGGGCATCTGCGGGGTTATGGCGTAAGGCCGAGATTCCTTGGGTTTTCATTGGTTTGCCATAGAATTAAGACACCCGCTGTGATATTAACTTT
>Ga0214921_10003144_pt1 | contig 25706 bp, 23 predicted proteins | sample LL1505_MetaG_FD_177992 | JGI IMG/M metagenome (GOLD analysis project Ga0214921, IMG submission 177992) | Freshwater microbial communities from Lake Lanier, Atlanta, Georgia, United States - LL-1505 | ecosystem: Environmental > Aquatic > Freshwater > Lake | place: USA: Georgia | collected... | reverse complement strand
TTCCACGAAGCGCGCATCGAATTGCTGCGCGAGCTCTTTGTCGCGGATGTCATCCTCGATGTCCCACAGCGCTTCGTTGACGCGCTGCAGTGCCGCTTCGTCGGCGGCCACGGCCGCGATCGCCGCGCCACTGTCGCGCCACGTCTGCTCGAGCAGGTCGAGTTCGAGGCGCACGTTCGCCACTTTCGTCGCGTCGGTCATGCGAGAGGCCTTGATGCGCAGGATGGTGATTTTGTCGAGCAATTCGCCCGGCGAGACGGGCACGAGGATGTCTTTCATGGCGGCAATGCTAGCAAGCCGCCGCGAGCAAGGCATCGAGTTTCGCGCAGACTTCGTCGGTTTCGATCAGCGTCATCACGCCCGGCATTTCCAGTTTGCGGGTCCACGACAAACGGTCGGGCGTCGAGTCGGCGAATTTTTGCGCCGCGCGTGCGTAGGCATCGATGCACCACTCGCGCGAGAGATACGGCCCGCTGCGCGCCGGATTGGTGGCGGCATAGAGACCGATCACCTGCGTGCCGACCATGGTCGCCATATGCGCGGGGCCGGTGTCCGGTGCGAGCAGCACGCGGGCGCGTGCCAGCAAGGCGAGCAATTCGGGCAACGTATCTTTGCCCACTTGATCGCGGATCGGCTCCGGGCAGGCCCGCACGATCGCATCGGCCATCGCGCGTTCGATCGGCGCCGGACCCCCGGCGAGGATCACGCGCAGGCCGTGATGGCGCACGGCGTGGCTCGCCACGGCGGCGTAGCGCTCCGGCAGCCAGTTTCGTGCGGCATGGCTCGAGCAGGCGCTGATGACGAGCGTGCCGGGCCGACCGTCACCGCGCTCTTCGGGGATGAGTGCACGGGCGTAGGCGAGCGCCGATTCGGGCAGGGGCAGATCCCAGCGCAGCTCGAAATCGGGCACGCCGAGCGCCCGCGTGAAGCCGCGAAAGCCGTCGAGCACGTGCTCGCGGCCGCCGGTGGCGATGCGCGCATTGGTGAACAGCCACTGCATTTCTCGCGAGCGTTCGCGATCGAAGCCGAGCTTGATGCGCGCCGGAATGACGGCCGCGACCGCACTCGCCCGCAAGGAGCTTTGCAAATGCAGCAGGACGTCGAATCGCCGACCGCCGAGGGTGCGCCGCAGGGCTCGCAACCCCGCGAGGCCGTCACGCTTGTCGACGGTGATAAACTCGACCTCGGGAATGAGGCTCATCAGCCGCGCTTCGATGCGGCCGATGATCCACGTGAACCGGGTCGTGGGCCAGGCACGCTGCAAAGTGCGCAGCACCGGCACCACGTTGCAGGTGTCACCGATCGCGGAGAGCCGCAGCAGGCACACGTGTTCGGGCGGCTTGTCGAGCGGCAACATGGGTCCATCCGGCGTGAGGGCGAAGATGCTCGATGATTGGCGGCAGCCCGCGCCCGGTGTCGTACGGGTCGAGTCCGGCGGCGACGTGATGCTATATGACCCGTACCTCGCCGGCAATTTGACCGCCGACTGGTTCGAGCCCGCCCGTTGGCGCGCAAGTGGCGCCGTCACCGGTACGGCGCGCGGACGCGGCGAGACGGTGTTTTTCGAAGCCGGTGGCCATGAGTTCGCGCTGCGTCATTGCCGCCGCGGCGGGCTGGTCGCCAAGTTCGTGCACGATCGTTATTTCTGTCCGACCGAGAGCGTGGCGCGGCCCTTGCAGGAATTTTTGCTCACCCATCGCCTGTGGCGGCACGGGCTGCCGGTCGCGCCGGCGGCGGGCGTGCGTCTGCAGCGCCGAAATCTTTGGTGTCGCGGCGATTTGCTGACGCGACGCATCGCCGGCGCGCAAACCCTGGCCGAGCGACTCGTGCAGGGCCCCGTCGAGGTGCCGGTGTGGATCGCCGTCGGACGCATGCTCGGGCGCTTCCATGGCGTCGGTTTGTGTCATGCGGATTTGAATGCTCACAACGTTCTTTTCGACGCGCACGGTGCGGCGCATCTGATCGACTTCGATCGCGGCACCGTGCGTGCGCGCGGCTTGTGGTGTGATGCCAATCTCGTGCGCCTGCGTCGCTCCATCCTCAAAATTTGCGATGCCGTCCCGGCGCCGCGCTTCAACGAGACTTTGTGGGCCGCTCTGCTTGCAGGTTATCGCGATGCGGCGGCGAACGAGGCGGCGGCAGGTACGGCATGATCCGCATCCTCTACCAATTGGTCGTCTATCTGCTCGTGCCCGTCGCCTGCGTGGCGCTCGGGCTGCGCAGTTTGCGCGAGAAAAACTATCGCGGCGGCTTCGCCGAGCGGTTCGGTTTCGGTGCGTCGAGCGCAGCGCCCTCGATCTGGGTGCATGCCGTGTCGGTCGGCGAAGTGCAGGCCGCTTCCGAACTCGTCAAAGAATTGCGCCGACGCTATCCCGACGTGCCGCTCACGCTGACGACGGTGACGCCCACCGGTGCCGCCCGCGCCCGCGCGCTGTTCGGGGCCGACGTCGACGTGCGCTACGTGCCGTACGATTTGATCGGCAGCGTGCGCCGGTTTTTCGATCGCGTGCGACCGCGCATCGCGGTGATTCTCGAGACCGAGTTGTGGCCCAATCTGTACGACGAATGCGGGCGTCGCGGCGTACCGCTGGTGCTTGCGAGTGCGCGCATTTCGCCGCGCTCGGTCGGTCGCTATCGCAAACTCGCGAGTCTGTTCCGCGAAGCGCTCTCGAACGGCATCGTGATCGCCGCGCAAAGCAAGGGCGATGCCGAGCGCTTCGTGTCCATCGGCGCGAATCCGTTGCGCACGCACGTGATCGGCAACGTCAAATTCGATTTGCACGTGCCCGCCGATCATCGCGAGCGCGGTGCGGCCTTGCGCACGCGCCACGCGGCGCGCGATCGGTTCGTATGGGTCGCGGGCAGCACGCACGAGGGCGAAGAACAGCTCGTGCTGCAAGCGCAAGCGGCGTTGCGCGCAGCGGGTGTCGATGCGTTGCTCGTGCTTGCGCCGCGGCATCCGCCACGCTTTCCGACCGTGGCCGCGCGACTGCAGAGCGCGGGGCTGAGCTTCGTACGTTGTTCGACGGGCTCGAGCGCGACCGCCTCGACGGACGTCGTGCTGCTCGATTCGATCGGCGAGTTGTCGCAGTACTACGCGGCGGCGGATCTCGCATTCGTCGGCGGCAGCCTGGTGCCGATCGGCGGCCACAATCTGCTCGAGCCGGCAGCCCTCGGTGTCGCGACCATCACCGGGCCGCACGTGTTCAACGCCGAGGACGTGGCCGCGGCGCTAGTGGCCGACGGTGCCGTGAGTCTCGTTCAGGACGGAGAATCTTTGACGAGGACGGTGCTCGCGCTCGCGAGCGACGCGGACGAGCGCCGGCGCCGCGGCGCGAGCGGCATCGCGGTCGTGGATCGCAATCGAGGGACGCTCGAGCGGCTGCTCGAGTTGCTCGCGCCTTTGCTCAGCGCAACTTCGCCGAGTCCGTCAACCACGCGTTGACTTCGTCGAGCAACTTGCGATCGAGCGCGCCGGAGGCGAGCCGCAATTTCAGCACGCCGACGATGTAGTCGTAACGCGCGCGCGAATAGTTGGTCTCGGCTTGCGCGAGCGTGCGACGCGAGTCGAGCACTTCGACGGCGGTACGGGTGCCGACTTCATAGCCCGCTTCGGTCGCCTTCAACGCGGTGCGGCTCGATTCGAGCGCCTGCGTCAGGGCTTTGACGCGCGACATGTCGCTGATCACGCCGAGATACGCATCGCGCGTGGCGCGTTCGGTCTGACGCGTGGTGCGCGTGAGGCGCTCGCGCGCGGCTTGCCATTGGTATTCGCTCTGGCGCACGCGCGACTGTGCCGCGCCACCGCTGAAGATCGGCATCGTCACCTGCAGCGCGTAGGTTTTGTCGTCGGCATTGCTCAGCCGCTTGCCGATGTTGCCGCTCGCGAAATAGATCGGCCCGGTCTGGTCGACGTTGCTTTTGCTCGCCGTCAAATCGATCGAGGGCAGATGACCGCCGAACGAGGCGCGCAGATTGTCGCGTGCAATATCGGCGGCGAGTCGGCTCGAGACGAGCGCGAGGTTTTGTTCCATCGCCTGCTCGATCCATTTGGTCTCGTCCGCGGGCTCGGGCGCTGCCAAAGGAATGGAGACGCCGGGCTTCGACAAGCTGGCATAGCCTTCACCCGTGATCTCGCGCAGCGCTTCTTCGGTGGAGGCCAAAGTGCGTTTGGCACTGATCACCGCGGCCGCGGAGCTGTCGCGCGCGGCCTTCGCTTCCTGCACGTCGGTGATCGCGATGAGCCCCACTTCGAAGCGCTTTTCGGCTTGTTCGAGCTGCCGTGAGATCGATTCGAACGCGGAGGTCTGCGAGTCGACGCTGTCTTTGGCGGCGAGCACGTTGAAGTACGCCTCGGCGACGCGGGTGATCAGCTGTTGTTCGGCAAGTTGGTAATCGGCTTCGGCTTGCGCCACTTGCCGGTCGGCGCGGAACAGCGCCACCCAGTTCGCCCACGAGAACAGCGACTGACGCAGATCCAGGCTCCAGCGCTCGGTCTTGGGCTTCGAGTCGCTGGCCGAGATGAAGTTGAGCACCACGCGATTGCCGGAGCCGGTCGGCTGTTCGAGTTCCTGGGGCTGCTGTCCGGTCGAGTTGGTCTCCGAACGCGTGCGGCTGGCCGAGCCCGTGATCTGCGGCAACACCGCTGCCCAAGCCTGCGGCTTGGCTTCGCGCGCGGCGCGACGCACGGCATCGGCTTCGCGCAGCTGCGGGTCGTTGGCGAGCGCGCGGTCGTAGACGCTCTTCAAATCTTCGGCCTGCGCCGCGGAGAACGTGAGCAAGCAACCGAGCGACAGCACCAAAGCGCGCTTCATATCAGCCAACCTCAAGATAGGTGTTATATACAACTATAACAGTTACGGAGCGCAGCCGTCCATCCGGACGACCGACGCGGTCAGTATGGACTCATCGATCGGTCGATGCGTTCCGCCCAGGCGAGAATTCCGCCGGTCAGATTGGTCACCGACCGAAATCCGCAGCCTTCCAGAAAGCGCGCGGCCTGCATGCTGCGGCCCCCCGAGCGGCACATGATGATCGTCGGACGCTCGGCATCCAGTTCACCGTAGCGCTCGGGCAATTGTCCGAGCGGAATGTGCACGATGCCGTCGAGCTTGCAGAGCTCGAGTTCCCAGCCTTCGCGGACGTCGATGATCAAGGGACGTTCGCCCGCGTCGAGTTGCGCTTTGAGTTCGTCGACGGTCAGTTCGTGGATCACGGAATCGAGCCTCGCGTGGCGTCGGTGTTCAAAAGTGGAACCGCTCGGGCGCGTCGGCGCCGCGCAAAGGCTCGAGCACGGTATCGAAGAGTTCGGTGCGGCGGCATTGCCGATCGTCGATGCGCTCGATCAAAAACGCCGTCATCACCGGTGCCGCGCCGATCACGACGAACATGCGGCCGCCGACGGCCAAATGCCGCTCGAAGCGCTCGTCGGGCTGCGGCAAAGACGCGGTCAACACGATCACGTCGTAGGTGCCGCTGCCCAGGGCTTCGGCGGCGTAGGCGTCACGATGTTCGACTTGCGCGTTGCGTACGCCGCTTGCCGCGAGCGCCTGCGTCGCGTGAGCGGCGAGATCGCCGCGGATTTCGAGGGACCGCACTTCGGCGGCGTCGGCGGCGAGGGCCGCCGTGAGATAGCCCGTACCCGTGCCGATTTCGAGTACGCGTTCACCGGCGCGCGGGCGCACGGCTTGCACGATACGGCCGGCGATTTTCGGCGCGAGCATGCGGTTGCCGCGACCGAGCGGAATCTCGGTGTCGGCATAGGCGAGCTCGCGATACGCCGTCGGGACGAACGACTCGCGCGACAGGCGCGCGAAAATCTCCAGCACGCCGAGATCGAGCACGTGCCAGGCACGCAACTGCTGCTGGATCATCTGGGTGCGGGCGGCTTCGAATGACATGCGGACGTACCGTGTGGTCGGCGGGCGGGGCGGGAAATTACGTGTTTTCCGCCGGGCTGCCAAGTCCGGATGAACGCAATTCGCAGCCCGTGACCATACCGTCGCCGAAGGCGGCCGTCAGTTGCGCCGTCAGATCGAAATCAGGCTCGCGCGCGAGCGCGGCATCGGTGGCCTCGGCCAGGGTGGCGCCTGTCGCGAGACCGCGCCAGAACGCGTCGGCGCCGTCCGACAAGACTCGCACCAAGACCGTCTCGCCCGCGCGGCCGAGGCGCAGGTTTTGCGCGCCCTCGCCGAGCTCGATCGCGGGCGTCTCGAGCGCGGCGTCGGCTGCGCTGCAGTTCGCGAGCCAGATCGCGTGCACCGGAGACGCCAAGTGCAACAGGCGCAAGGAAGGGTGCAAGACCCAGCGCAAACTCGGCCAATCGGCTGCGGCGATATCGCGCAACGTGCCGAGATCGAGGGGTGTCGCGTCCGCGGCCAGCCAGCTTTCCTGATGCGCCCACTCGAGCTCGGCTACGTCCGCGAGACACCGATAGCGCGCCGCTGCGAATCGCGGCGCCGCGAAGTGCGCGCGTACGAAGGCGGGAAACGGCGCCCCGGCGTGATGCAGATCACCGCTGCGCGAGGGTGTGCAGGCCTGAAACTCGTCACTCAACTGCGTGAAATAGTCCGCGCCGACCAGCCGTTCGAGCGCGGGATACGCGAGCGCGAGTGCGCGGCGGAAATTGGCACGATGATTCGCGTGGTAGACGCCCATGCCGCCGGCGGGCGCCTGCGGTGCGCGCAGCGTCGCGGCGAAATCGGCCTGCCAAGCGCGCAGATCAGTCACCGCAGACCTCGATGGCGATGGCGTCGGCGCGGCGCGCCTCTGCGACCAGTTTCTCAAGCGGCGGCAGATCCGCGTCCCACTCGATGAGTGTGGGCACGCGACCGTGCACGCGCAGCGCGAGTCGATAGAGATCCCAGACCGCATCGCTCACCGGCCGATCATGCGTGTCGATGCGCATCACGCGCTCGCCGTCGGTTTGCATCGCGTGGCCCGCCAGATGAATTTCGCCGATCGCTTCGCTCGGCAAGGCGCGCAAAAAACGCGTGGCGTCGTAGCCGTGATTGCAGGCGTTGACGAAGACGTTGTTGATGTCGAGCAAAAGTCCGCAGCCGCTGCGTTCGACGAGCGCGGCGAGAAACTCCCATTCCTCGAGTGCGGATTCGGCATACCGCACGTAACTCGAGACGTTCTCGATCAGCACGCGACGTCCGATCACGTCCTGGAATTCGCGTACGCGTACCGCGACGTGTTGCAAGGCCTCTTCGGTGAAGGGCAGGGGCAGCAAATCATTGAAGTGCACGCCATCGCAGGCCCCCCAGCACAGATGCTCGGACACCACGCAGGGATCGTGGCGGTCGATCAGTCGGCGCCAGTGCGCGAGATGCCGCGGATCGAGCGGCTCGAGGTTGCCGAGCGACAGGCCGACGCCGTGCAGGGCGAGCGGATGATCGTCGTGCAATGATTCGAGCAGCCCTTGCAGCGGACCGCCCAGGGCGAAGTGATTTTCGGCGTGCGCTTCGAGCCAGCCGGTGCGCGCGCCCTGTCGCAACCACGCGTCGTGGTGCGCACCGCGCAGGCCGACTCCGGCGCTGCGCGGTGCTGCGACGTTCCAACCGGCGGGTTTGCGGTCGCTCAACCGCCCGGCGTCAGACTGCCGCCGACGATTTTCTCGCACGTGCCTTTGGGCACGGCGATCCATTCGCTCTTGTCACCATCGGTCTTCGCCTGCGCGGCGCAGGAATGCCCGTTGGCGGCGCAATCGTTCTTGCCGGCTTTGGCGACGCCGTAGCATTTTTCCATGCCTTCTTTGGCGCCCATGGCTTGCGCGACGCCGAGACTCACGAGCGTACCGACGGCTGCGATGATCAGTGCTTGGTTTTTCACGGTTGATGCTCCCGGTTACGGTGTGGGGGTTTTGCCTTTGAAGTCACCGGCTTCGACGATGCTGATCGACTCCGGTTTGATCCAGCGTTTGACCGCCGCGTTGACGTCGGCGGGCGTCAGTGCCGCGACCTTCTTCTCGAGATCCGCATCCCATTGCATGCTGCGATCGAGGAACAGGTAGCTCGCCAATCGCGCCGCGAGACCGCGATCTTGCGAGCGCGTCACGTTGCGACTTTGCAGCCAGCCGCTGCGCGCATCGCGCAGTTCGTCGGCGGCGAAGCCGTCGGCGAGCATGCGCGCGAGCTCTTCGCGATAGGCGGCGACGAGTTTTGCCGAATTGCCCGGATTGTAGATCGCGAACGCGCCGAAGCCGCCGACCTTGTCGAGCGAGCCGGCGTTGAGCGCAGAGGCGACGCCGTAACTCAGGCCGTCCTTCTGGCGTATGCGCACGGCCAGACGCGAGTTCAGGAAGCCGCCGCCGAACATGTAGTTCGCCATCACGAGTGCCGGATAGTCCGGGTCGTCATCGCGCAGCGCGAGGTTGGAACCGGCGAGCATCACCGCGTTCGCCTTGTCGGGCGTTTCGATTTTGCGTGTCACGGCCGCGACCTCGAACAGTCGCTCGGCAGCGCGCTGATAGGCCACCTTCGACGTCCAGCTTGCGAGCATCGCGCCGAGTGCCGCGCGCGTCGTGGTTTCGTCGAAGTCACCGACCACCGCGACGTTCGCGCGGCTCGCGTTGTAGTAATCGGCATGGAACGCGCGCAACTCGGCGGTCCGCACGGCTTTGATCGCCGCCGCTTGACCGTCGAAGGTCATGATGTGACGGAAGTCGTCGGCCGGGTACGGATCGAGCGTGCTGCGCAGCGCTTGCGCGGCGAGGGCCTGCGGGTCGCTGCGCTGTTGCTCGATGTTGGCGAGCAACTCGTCGCGCAACTTGTCGAACTCGGCATCCGGGAAGGTCGGTGCGCGCAGCAAATCCGCGACCACCTCGAGCGCCGGCGTGAGATTGTCGCGCACGGTCTGCAGCGACACGGTCACGGTCTGACCGCTGCCGCCGATCGACAGCTGCGCTTTCAGGCGATCGAGTTCGTCGTTGATTTGCTGGAAGCTGCGATTTTTGGTGCCGCGACGCAGCATCGCCGCCGTCAGTTCGGCGACGGTGGCTTTGCCGCGCAGCGTATCGAGGCCGCCGAGGTTGAGGGTGATGATGACGTTGACCGTGTTGCCGCGCGTTGACTTCGCGAGGAAGGTGTAGCGCGCGCCGCCCGGCAAGGTTTCGGTGCGCGAGCGCGCGAGGATGTTCGCCGGCGAGGGATCGAAGACCTCGGCCTGCTTCAAAGCCTGCTTGCCTTTGTAGTCCTTCAAGGTCACGGCCGGATCGGCCGCGGCGGTGATGACGGCGCGATCGGGATTCGCCTCGGGCACGAACAAGCCCGTGGTGCGATTCGACGGCTTGAGATAGAGCGCGGCGACGCGGTTCACGTCCGCGGCCGTCACTTTTTCGGTTTGATCGCGAGACCACAGCCACAACCGCCAGTCGCCCTTGGCGATGTACTCGGACAGACCGAGCGCCGCACGTTCGCTGTTGGCGAACGAGAGCTCGAAATTTTTGAGGATCGCGTTTTTCGCGCGCTGGACTTCTTCGTCGGTGATCGGCGCCTTGGCGAGTCCGTCGAACACGGCCAGCATGGTGCTGGTCGCATCGGCCACCGGCTTGTCCTTGAGCACTTCGGCCGCGAAGTAGGCATAGCCCGGGTCGCGCAACTCGAACGACAGACCGCCGATGCTGCTCGCCTTGCGGGTTTCGACCAGCGCTTTGTACAGGCGCCCTGACGGTTCGGCCGTCAGCACCTCGGTGAGGATTTCCACGGCGGCGTAATCCGGATGGGCGCCTGCGGGAATGTGATAGCCCGCGGCGGTCACTTGCACGTCGCCGACGCGTCGCAGCGTGACGTGACGTTCGCCGTCCTGCGTCGGTTCGACCGTGTAGGTCGGTTGCAGTACGCGTGCGGGTTTCGGAATCGCCCCGAACAGTTCCTGGATCCAGGCGAGCGTCTTCGCTTCGTCGAATTTGCCGGCGACGGTCAGCACGGCGTTGTCGGGTTGATAGTATTTTTTGTAGAAGGCACGCAGGTTGTCGACGGGCACGCGCTCGATGTCTTCGCGCGAACCGATGGTCGACTTGCCGTAGTTGTGCCAAAGGTAGGCCGACGACATCACGCGATCGAGCAACACTCGACCGGGGTTGTTTTCGCCGGATTCGAATTCGTTGCGCACCACCGAGAATTCGCTGCGCAGATCCTTTTCGGCGATGAAGGAGTTGATCATGCGATCGGCTTCGAGATCGAGCGCCCAGCGCAAGTTCTCGTCGGTCGCCGCGAAGGTTTCGAAATAGTTGGTGCGGTCGTACCAGGTCGTGCCGTTGGGACGCGCGCCATGGGCGGTGAGTTCCTGCGGGATGTTCGGGTGGCGCGGCGTGCCTTTGAACACCATGTGCTCGAGCAGGTGCGCCATGCCGCTCTCGCCGTAGCCTTCGTGACGGGAGCCGACGAGGTAGGTGATGTTGACGGTCGTCGTCGGCTTCGAGGCATCCGGGAACAGCAGCACGCGCAGTCCGTTCGCAAGTCGGTACTCGGTGATGCCCTCGGCCGAGACGACTTTTTCGGGTGCTGCCGCGGGTGCAGCGGCGGCGAGCGGGACGATGAAGGTGACGAGCGCCAGCAAGGCGGCGCGCAACAGTTGGGTCACGGTGAAACTCCGGATGAATCGATGCGGCCAATGTTACGCAGGGCTCGCCGCGCAGTCGACAGAAAGAAAAAGCCCCGGGTTTTCCGGGGCTTCTTCATGTCGCGTGCCGGCCATCGCGCCGGCGAGACGGCCGCAGCCGTCAGAGCAGAGGTACGAGCAACAGCGCGACGATGTTGATGATCTTGATGAGCGGGTTGATCGCCGGGCCCGCCGTGTCTTTGTACGGGTCGCCGACGGTGTCACCGGTGACCGCGGCCTTGTGGGCCTCGGAACCCTTGCCGCCGAAGTGACCTTCTTCGATGTACTTCTTGGCGTTGTCCCAAGCGCCGCCGCCGGTGCACATCGAAATCGCGACGAAGAGCCCCGTCACGATCGTGCCGATCAGCAAACCGCCGAGCGCGCGGATGCCGGCACCCGGACCCATCATCGCATTCATGCCGAAGGCGATGATCACCGGCACGAGGATCGGCAACAGCGAGGGCACGACCATTTCTTTGATCGCCGCCTGCGTCAGCAGGTCGACGGCCTTCGAGTAGTCGGGCTTGGCGGTGCCTTCCATGATGCCTTTGATCTCGCGGAACTGGCGACGCACTTCGGTGACGACCGAGCCTGCGGCGCGACCCACGGCTTCCATCGCCATGGCGGCGAAGAGGTAGGGCACGAGACCACCGATGAACAGGCCGATGATCACCGCAGGGTCGGACAGCGAGAAGTCCTGCAGTTTGCCCGCCGCTTCGAGGTTGTGCGTGTAATCGGCGAACAGCACGAGCGCGGCGAGACCCGCCGAACCGATGGCATAGCCTTTGGTCACGGCCTTGGTCGTGTTGCCGACGGCATCGAGCGGATCGGTGATGTTGCGGACCTTCTTGTCGAGCCCCGCCATTTCGGCGATGCCGCCGGCGTTGTCGGTGATCGGACCGTAGGCGTCGAGCGCGACGATCATGCCCGTGAGCGAGAGCATGGCGGTCGCGGCGATCGCGATGCCGTACAGGCCTTCGAGCGAGTACGCGCCCCAGATCGCCAAGCACACCGAGATCACCGGCAGCGCCGTCGATTTCATCGACACGCCGAGACCCGCGATCATGTTGGTGGCGTGACCGGTCTGCGAAGCTTCGGCCACTTTTTGCACGGGGCTGTATTCAGTCGCCGTGTAGTACTCGGTGATGATGATCATCGCCGCGGTGAGCGCGAGACCGATCAGCGTGCAACCGAACATCGCACCGAACTCGCCCGGCACCAGCGCCTGCGTGATGAACCAGAACGCGATCGCCGAGATCACGCCCGAGACGATCACACCCTTGTAGAGCGCGTTCATGATCTTGCCGCCTTCGCTGACCTTCACGAAGAAGGTGCCGACGATGGAGGCGACGATCGAGGCTGCGCCGAGCGCGAGCGGATAGATGATGGCGGCGGCACCGAGGTTCTGCATCACCAGACCGCCGAGCAGCATGGTGGCAACCAGCGTCACGGCATAGGTTTCGAACAGGTCGGCCGCCATGCCGGCGCAGTCGCCGACGTTGTCGCCGACGTTGTCGGCGATCACCGCCGGGTTGCGCGGATCGTCTTCCGGAATGCCGGCTTCGACCTTGCCGACGAGATCGGCGCCGACGTCCGCACCCTTGGTGAAGATGCCGCCACCGAGACGCGCGAAGATCGAGATCAACGATCCGCCGAAGGCGAGACCGACCAGCGAATGCAGGGCCGGCTCTTCACCGATCATCTGGCTCATCGCGAGGTAGTAGCCCGCGACGCCGAGCAAGCCGAGTCCGACGACCAGCATGCCGGTGATCGCGCCGCCTTTGAAGGCGACCTGCAGCGCGGCGTTCAAGCCCTGGTTCGCCGCTTCGGCCGTGCGCACGTTGGCGCGCACCGAGACGTTCATGCCGATGAAGCCTGCGGCGCCGGAGAGGATCGCACCGACGGCGAAACCGCCCGCGGTCGGCCAGCCGAGCGCAAAACCGAGCACGACGAACAGCACGACGCCGACCACGGCGATGGTGTTGTATTGACGGCTGAGATAAGCCTTGGCGCCGGCCTGTACGGCAGCGGCGATTTCCTGCATGCGGGCGTTGCCGGCGGGCAGAGCGTTGATCGAGGCGATCGAGACGGCACCGTAGGCCACGGCGAGTACGCCGGCGCCGATCGCGATCCAGAGCCAGGAATAGACGTCCATTATTGTTCAATCCCCCAGAGAGAAAGGTCGAAAAAAGGCGCGGCAATATAGCACAGCCCGGCGGTCCGCCGGCCGGGACGCCGTCCCGCCCGGGGCGGGTGCCGCGCCGTCATTTGACGGTGAACGGCGGCAATTTTTTCTTGACGGCGACGCCCTTGATCTTCACGTAGACCGGCAAGCCGCACTCGTACGGCGGCGGTTCGCCGCCACCGATCAGCGGCGAGAGATAGCGGCGTGCCTTGGTGGTGATGCCGAAGCCGTCCGGCGTGATGAAATCACGCGGCAGTTTCTTTTCGACGTTGGCGACTTTGGCGAGCTCGACGGCGCCGACCGTCCAGCGATAAGGGTGCGACGATTTGCGCACCACCGTCGGCATCATCGCGTTGTGCCCGCGCACGGCGAGCTCGACGGCGGCTTTGCCCATCGCGTACGCCTGATCGACGTCCACCTTCGAGGCGATGTGGCGCGCGGCGCGTTGCAGATAGTCGGCCACGGCCCAATGATATTTGTAGCCGTGCGCTTCGCGGATCATGTTCGCGACCACGGGGCCGACGCCGCCGAGTTGCGTGTGGCCGAAAGCGTCTTTGGTGCCGGCGTCGGCGAGGAAGCGGCCGTCGGCGTAATGCGCGCCCTCCGACACCACGATCACGCAATAACCGACCCGTTCGACGACTTTTTTGACGCGCGCGAGAAACGCCGCGCGATCGAATGCGATTTCCGGGAACAGGATGATGTGCGGCGCGTCGTCTTTGCCGCGACCGGCGAGGCCGCCGGCCGCCGCGATCCAGCCGGCGTGGCGACCCATCACTTCCATCACGAAAACTTTGGTCGAGGTGCGTGCCATCGACGCGACGTCGAGCGAGGCTTCGAGCGTCGAGATCGCGACGTACTTCGCGACCGAACCGAATCCCGGGCAGCAATCGGTGTACGGCAAGTCGTTGTCGACGGTCTTCGGCACGCCGATGCAGGTGATGGGGTAGCCGAGCTGCGCGCCGATCTGCGACACCTTGTGCGCGGTGTCCATCGAATCGTTGCCGCCGTTGTAGAAGAAGTAGCCGATGTCGTGCGCGGCGAACACTTCGATGAGGCGTTGGTATTCGGCCTTGTTCTGCTCGATGCCTTTGAGCTTGAAACGCGCCGAACCGAAAGCGCCCGCCGGCGTGTGACGCAAGCCCGCGATGGTGGCGCGACTCTCGCGCGAGACGTCGATCAGATCTTCTTCGAGTGCACCGACGATGCCGTGGCGACCGGCGAGCACCTTGCGGATGTGCTTGGGATATTGGCCGGCGGTTTCGATCACGCCGGCGGCCGAAGCGTTGATGACGGCGGTCACGCCGCCCGATTGCGCGTAGAACGCATTACGCGGTTTTGCCGCGGAACGAGGCTGCTTTTTCATGGCCGCGAGCATAGCCTACGGTTTGACCTTGCGGTATCGGACGGGTACTGTGCGCCCGTCATGAGAATCGTCTTCCTCGGGGCTCCGGGATCCGGCAAAGGAACCCAGTCGCAACGTCTGGTCGAGAGTCACGCGATACCGCAAGTCTCCACCGGAGATTTGCTGCGCGCGCACGTCAAAGACGGCACCGAACTCGGGCGCCGCGCCAAGGCCGTGATGGATGCCGGCCAATTGGTCGACGACGCCACGATTTTGGGCATGGTGCGCGAGCGTTTGGCGGCGCCGGATGCCGCGCGCGGTTTCATCCTCGACGGATTCCCGCGCACCATTCCGCAAGCCGAAGGCCTCGACGGCATGCTGGCGCAGATCGGCCAGCCGCTCGATGCCGTGATCCAGTTCGAAGTGCAGCCGGAGTTGCTGGTGCAACGCATCTCCGGTCGACGCAGTTGTCAGGACTGCGGCCGCGTCTTCAACGTGCACACCGCACCGGTTCCCACGCCGCCGCCGTGCGGCGGGCAATGCACCACGCCGCGACTCGTGCAGCGCCCGGACGACACCGAAGCGACGGTGGCAAAGCGTCTGGCCGTATACGTTGAACAGACCGCGCCGCTCATCGGCTTTTACGAGCGCAAGGGTTTGTTGCGCAAGGTCGAGGCGGAAGGTGAACTCGCGACCGTGACGGCGCGCGTCGAAGCAGCGCTCGCGCGCTGAGCGTCAGTCGACCGCGTCGAGTCGCGCGGCGAGCAGCGCGCGCCGCCAACCTCGCAACGTGTCGAGGGCTTTGCGACCGGCGGCGATTTCTTCGAGCACCCGCCTCGTCACCAACACCTCGGCCGCGAGCTCGTGCTCGAGCGCGATCGATTGTGCCGCGCTCGAGAGTCGTTTGACGCGCGCGACGAACGCGGGGTCGGGTCGTTCGCGTCGCGGCAGCGGTGGCGGCGGATCCGCAATGCCGGCGGCCGCGATCAGCGCGAGCAGTTCTTCGCCGGAATTTCGCACCACCGCTTCGGGCATCGCTTCGATCGAGGCGAGTTGCTGCGGATCGCGCGGCACGCGATAGACGACTTCGCGCAGCACGGCATCATCGAGTATCCAGCCACGCGGACGATTGCGCGCGATGGCCCGTCGTTCGCGCCATGCGGCGAGATCTTGCAGCAGCGTCTGTCGGCCCGCATCGAGACCCTGCATGCCTTTGAAGCGTTGCCAGGCTCGTTCCGGATCGATGGCGAGATTCGTCGGATCCTGCAATTCGGCGAGCTCTTCGGTCAGCCAGTCGAGACGTCCGAGCGTGCCGAGTTTTTCGAGCAGCAGCTCGCGCAGCGGCAGCAGATAGCGCACGTCGTCGAGCGCGTAGTCGACCTGTTCGACCGACAACGGCCGGCGCGACCAATCGGTGCGCGTATGCGCTTTGGGCAGTTCGCGCGCGAGCAGACGCTTGACGAGTTCGCCGTAGCCGATTTGCGCCGGGTGCCCCGCGAGTGCCGCGGCGACTTGGGTGTCGAACAAGGGCCTCACCGGGCCCGTGAACGGCAGCAGGACTTCGAGGTCCTGGCGACCGGCGTGCAGCACTTTGAGCGGACCGGCGCCGAGCAACGCGCCCAAGGGCGCGAGTTCGGGCAGGGCGATCGGATCGACGCAGACCGGGCCGTGCGGCGTCGTCAGTTGCAGCAGGCAGAGTTCGGCGCGGTAGGTGCGCTCGCGCAAAAACTCGGTATCGATGCCGATTTCCGTCGAACCCGACAGCGCGGCGAGCAAATCTTCCAGCGCGGTCTGCGTGCTGATCAACGGTGTGGACGACGACATCGGTGAACTATGCAAGAATTCCACCTCTACGGGAACGGATTCCGCATGATTTCCATCCTCAAGACCCTGATCGACATCGTGCGACTGCGCGCGAGCCCGGCCGATTTGCCGGGTGCGCCGCACTTGATGTGGGTGACGTTCGGCATCCATCTGCTGCTGCAAGTGACGCTCGCCACCCAGTTCCTGCCGGTGCGCGACACGCTGCCGGCCGAGGCCTTGCTGTCGAGCGGCTTCACGTTGTTCTGGTTCTGGTTTCTGCTGCGCATGTTCGGTCGCAGCGAGCGTTTCGTGCAGACCATGAGCGCGTTGTTCGGCGTCTCCTGTCTGCTCGCGCCGTTCAGCGTGCCGCTCGCGGCCGCGGTCATGCCGCAGGCGGGGCAGAACGTGCAGCCGTCGCCGCTGCTCGCGGTCATCATCGTGGTCGGTTTCTACGTGGTGTACGTCAATGCGCGCATTCTGCGCGCGGCGCTCGAGCGATCGATGACGCAGTGCGTGCTGTTGTTCCTCGCCGGCGATCTGCTCGGCGGGTTGATCGTCATCGGCTTGTTCGGTACCGGCGACGTCGGTGCCGCGGTCGCGCCCGCGCGCTGAATCATGCACGTACACATCCTCGGCATCTGCGGCACGTTCATGGCAGGCATCGCCGCCATCGCCAAGGCGGCCGGACATCGCGTGACCGGCTCCGATCGCAACGTCTATCCGCCGATGAGCACGCAATTGCAGGCGCTCGGTATCGATATCTTTGAAGGTTACGACGCGGCGCAACTTGACCCTGCGCCGGACGTGGTGGTGGTCGGCAACGTGATGTCGCGCGGCGTGCCGGTGATCGAAGCGCTGCTTGATCGCGGAATCCCGTACGAGTCCGGCCCCGAATGGCTCGCGCGCAACGTGTTGCGCGAGCGCTGGGTGTTGGGGGTCGCCGGCACGCACGGCAAGACCACGACCAGCAGCATGCTCGCGTGGATACTCGAATATGCCGGCTTGTCGCCCGGATTTTTGATCGGCGGCGTGGCCGACGATTTCGGCGTGAGCGCGCGTCTCGGCGAGAGCCCGTTCTTCGTCATCGAAGCCGACGAGTACGACACCGCGTTCTTCGACAAGCGCGCGAAGTTCGTCCACTACCGACCGCGCACGGTGATCCTCAACAATCTCGAATTCGATCACGCCGACATCTATCCCGACCTCGCCGCGATCGAGCGACAGTTTCATCACCTCGTGCGCACGGTGCCGCCGTCGGGCCTCGTGGTCGCCAATGCCGCCGATGCGAATCTCGCACGCACGCTCGCCACCGGGTGCTGGAGCCCGATCGAAGGTTTTGCGCAGGGCGGCGGCGACGGTGCGCACTGGACGGCGCGCGCCGGCAACGCGGCCGCCGATGGTTCGCAATTCGAGGTGCTCGCAGCCGGCGTAAGCGTCGGTACGGTGCGCTGGAATTTGCTCGGCGCGCACAACGTCGACAACGCGCTCGCGGCGATCGCCGCGGCGCGACATGCCGGCGTGCCGCCCGAGGTCGCGTGCGCGGCCTTGTGTCTGTTCCGCGGCGTGAAGCGGCGTCTCGAATTGCGCGGCGAAGTGCGCGGCGTGCGCGTGTATGACGATTTCGCCCATCCCCCCACGGCGATCGCGACCACCTTGGACGGCTTGCGCCGGCGCGTCGGTGCGGCACGCATCATCGCCGTACTCGAACCGCGTTCGAACACCATGCGACTCGGCGTGCATCGCGACACGCTCGCCGCATCGCTCGCCGCGGCCGACGAAGTCTGGATGCACGCACCGGCGGATCTCGGGTGGGATGCGGGCGTCGTGCTCGCTGCGCTCGGCGGGCGTGGGCATCGCTCGCAGGACGTCGATGCGCTCGCGCGCGCCCTGGCCGGGCGCTTGCGCGCGGGCGATCACGCGCTGATCATGTCGAACGGCGGCTTCGGCGGTTTGCACGGCAAGCTGCTCGCCGCACTCGCGGAGGAGGTCTGATGGGGCGCAGGGACGAACGCATCGTGACGGTCGGCATGACGGGCGCCTCGGGCGCGCAGTACGGACTGCGCCTCGTCGAGTGTCTGCTGCAGGCCGACTATCAGGTTTATTTGATGTTCACCAAAGCCGCGCAGATCGTGGTCGGTTCGGAAACCGACCTGCGTTTGCCCGGCCGTACCGCCGAGCAGACGCGTCACCTCTCCGCGCTCTACGGTGCGCGCGACGGACAGTTGCGCGTCTTCGGCGACGAGGAGTGGACGTCGCCGGTGGCAAGCGGTTCGGGTGCGCCGCACCACATGGTCGTGTGTCCGTGTTCGATGGCCACGGTCTCGGCGATCGCGACCGGCGCGAGCGAGAATCTGCTCGAGCGCGCGGCCGACGTGGTCATCAAGGAGCGCGGCAATCTCGTCATCGTGCCACGCGAGACGCCGTTCTCGCCCATTCATCTCGAGAACATGTTGAAGCTCGCGCGACTCGGTGCGGTGATCCTGCCGGCGAACCCCGGCTTCTACAATCATCCTCGCCAAGTCGAGGAGTTGGTCGATTTCATCGTCGCACGCGTACTCGATCAGCTGGGCGTGGAGCATCAGTTGATGCAGCGCTGGGGCCGTGGCGACGCGCGTGACTGAGACCGCCGAACTGCCGCTGTTCCCGCTCAACGTGGTGCTGTTCCCCGGCGGCCCGCTGCCGCTGCGCATTTTCGAAACGCGTTACGTCGACATGGTCAAAAAATGCATGCGCGACGGCACGCCGTTCGGCGTGGTCTGCATCACCGATGCGGCGACCGACGTCGAGGCGGGCAGTGCATTCGCCGACATCGGCACGAGTGCGCGCATCGTCGACTTCGATCGCTTGCCCGACGGCTTGCTCGGCATCGCCTGCCGCGGCGAGCGTCGTTTCCGCGTGCTCTCGCATCTGCGTGCGGCCGACGGTTTGAATGTCGGCTGGGTGCAGTGGATCGATCCTGTCGAAGAAATCGCGAGTACCACGATTCCCGAGGCGCATTCGCATCTGCGCGATCTGCTGCGTCGCGTTTGGCCGGAACTCGAGGAGGCCTATGCGGGCATCGAACCGCGCTTCGACGATGCGGCCTGGGTCGGCGCGAGGCTGAGCGAAATTTTGCCGCTGCCGCCGATCGACAAACAATTCTTGCTGGAACTCACCGACCCGCTGCTGCGGCTCGCGCGTCTCTCACCGATGGTGAAGCGTACCGACGCCTGAGGTGCGCCGCGCATAGAGCGCGTGCAGGGCGACCCCGATCACCAGCGTCCAGGCGGCCACGAGCCAGCCGACCACGCCGTCGAAGTTCGACAGCAGGAAGGCGAGCGGTTGCGCAGGATCGGGCTGCGACGTTTCACGCACGAAGGTGATCACCCACACCCAACCGGCATGCAAGCCGATGCAGGCGGCGATGTTGCCCGTGCGCGCGCGCACGAGACCGAGCAAGGCGCCGACCAACGCGAGGCAGATGAATGCGTCACCGATGGCGAGCGGCTCGGCGAACGCGGCGAGCGTACCGCGAATCAACTCGACGCCACTCCACGCATCGACGTCTGCGGGCGCGATGCGCATGCGACCTATGAAATGCGTGGCGGCGTAGAGCAGCGACGTGAGCACGATGGCGAGCCGCACGCCCGACTCGCGCGTGATGCCGGTCTGCAGTGCGCCGCGCAGAAAGGTTTCTTCGATGAGGGCGACCGCAAGTCCGCTCACCGCGCCGCGCACCAGAAGTTGCGCGAGCAGCGCGTGATCGATCGCGACGTCGCCGCGCAGCACGCGCAAGTCGAGCGCGAACATCAACGCCACGATCGGCAGCATGGTGACGACGCCGAGCGCGAGCCCCACAGCCGTCTCGCGCAGAAATGCGGCGCGCGGCAGGCCGTAGCCGAGACTGTCACGATCGGCGAGACCCATGCGCCGCGCGGTCAGCACGAAGCCGATCAGCAGCGTGAGCATGCCGAGCCGCGTACCGACGCGATGGAACGCGACGTCGTACCCGGGCGTCAGCCACGCGTAGAGAGGGTAGGAGAGCGCCGCCATCACGGCGAAGCCGATGGCGAACAAGGCGAGGAAACGCAGGAACGTGCGCATTCACTGCACCCAGTGCACTTGCGAGTCGATGCGCCCGTCGGCGTGCAGCGTCAGGGTGCGATACGCCGGCGGCAGCGTGTCGACGGCGAAATGCGGCACGCGCGGCAAAAACTGCACGCAGGTCGACGGCGTGCCCATCAGTCGCACATCGCGACGCGCGCCTTCGTAGACCTGATGCACATGGCCCCAGAGCAGACCGCGCACGCCGGCGTGCCGATCGAGGATCTCGAACAAGGCCTCGGGATCACGCAGGGCCACGGTGTCGAGCCAGGCCGAGTGCGATGTGACCGGATGATGATGCAGTACCACTAGGGCCTGCCGCCCCTCGAGTGCGCCGAGTGCAGCATCCAGACGCGCGAGTTCCGCGTGGCTCAAGGCACCCGAGGCTTCGTCGGCGAGACGGCTGTCGAGCATCACGATCCGCCACGCGCCGAAATCGTGCTGCCCGCAATGCCGAAACGGTGCGGCGAGCGCGGCACGCAGCAGCGCGGGATCATCGTGATTGCCCGGGATGCAGAGGATGGGCTTGCCGAGTCCGCCTAGCTCGCGCTGCAACCAGAGATAGCCGCCCGGATCGTCGTTGCCGGCATCGCCGGTGTGCAGCACGGCGTCGGCGGCTGCGAGCTCGGCATGCGCCGCGCGCAGCGTCTGCCGCAGCGTCTCGAGCGTGTTCACCCCGCGCATGATCGCCGCCGCATCCGCATGCAGATGCGTGTCGGTGATTTGCACGAGACGAACGACGCCCAAGGCGCGCGGCCGAGCGATCGATCAGTAACGGTAGGCGTCGGGCTTGAACGGACCCTGCTTCTCGACGCCGATGTAGCGTGCCTGCTGATCGGAGAGTTCGGTGAGCTTGGCACCGAGCTTCGTCAATTGCAGACGCGCGACTTTCTCGTCGAGGTGCTTGGGCAGCACGTACACGCCGACCGGGTACTTCTCGTGGTTCATCCACAGTTCGATCTGCGCGATCGTCTGGTTGGCGAACGACGACGACATCACGTAGCTCGGATGTCCCGTGCCGCAACCGAGATTCACGAGGCGGCCTTCGGCCAGCAGCGTGATGCGCTTGCCGTCCGGGAAGATCACGTGATCGACCTGCGGCTTGATGTTCTCCCACTTGTACTGCTTCAGCGACGCACAGTCGATTTCGTTGTCGAAGTGGCCGATGTTGCACACGATCGCCTGGTCCTTCATGCGGCGCATGTGATCGTGGTTGATGACGTGGAAGTTGCCGGTCGCGGTCACGAAGATGTCGGCGTGTTCGCAGGCATCTTCCATGGTGACCACGCGATAGCCTTCCATCGCCGCCTGCAGCGCGCAGATCGGGTCGACTTCGGTCACCCACACCTGCGCCGACAGTGCGCGCAGTGCCTGCGCCGAGCCCTTGCCCACGTCGCCGTAGCCGCAGACGACCGCGACCTTGCCGGCGATCATCACGTCGGTGGCGCGCTTGATGGCGTCGACCAGAGATTCACGGCAACCGTAGAGGTTGTCGAACTTCGACTTCGTCACCGCATCGTTGACGTTGATGGCCGGGAAGGCGAGTGCGCCGTCTTTGGCCATCTGGTAGAGGCGCTTCACGCCCGTGGTGGTTTCTTCGGTGACGCCGCGGATGTGCTTGAGGCGGGTCGAGTACCACTTCGGGTCGCGCTTGAGCGTTTCTTTGATGGAGGCGAACAGGCACTCTTCTTCTTCGCTGGTCGGATGGCCGAGCACGCTCGCATCGCTCTCGGCACGGGTGCCGAGATGCAGCAGCAGCGTGGCGTCGCCGCCGTCGTCGAGGATCATGTTCGAGTAGCCGCCGTCGCGCCATTCGAAGATGCGGTGCGTGTAGTCCCAATATTCTTTGAGCGTTTCGCCCTTGTAGGCGAACACCGGCGTGCCGTTCACCGCGATCGCGGCGGCGGCGTGGTCCTGCGTCGAGAAGATGTTGCAGGACGCCCAGCGCACCTGGGCGCCGAGAGCTTGCAAGGTTTCGATCAGCACCGCGGTCTGGATCGTCATGTGCAACGACCCGGTGATGCGCGCGCCGCGCAGGGGTTGCGTCGGGGCGAATTCTTCGCGGATCGCCATCAGACCGGGCATTTCGGTCTCGGCGATGCGGATCTCCTTGCGGCCCCAGTCGGCGAGCGACAGGTCGGCGACGTGGAAGTCGTTCGCGGTTTGGTTTTTGATCACTGCGTTCATCAGTAGGCTCCGTTAATTACTTTCGTGAAGTGGTTAACGGGCGCCGTTGATGAAGTCCGTTTTCGCGAGCCTGGCATCGCCTTCTCGATGCTGCAGCGCCCCTCGCGAAACCGGAGTAGAGGTTATCTGGCGTCGGCCGCGAGGGCTCTCGCCTTGTCGGTGCGTTCCCAGGTGAAATCTTTGTCCTCGCGGCCGAAGTGGCCGTACGCCGCGGTCTTCTGGTAGATCGGGCGGGCGAGGTTCAACATTTGACGCAAGCCGTACGGCGTGAGATCGAAATGCTTGCGCACGAGCGCGGTCAACTTGTCGCGCGAGAGTTTGCCGGTGCCGAAGGTCTCGACCATGATCGAGGTCGGTTCGGCGACGCCGATCGCGTACGACACCTGCACTTCGCAGCGATCCGCGAGTCCCGCGGCGACCACGTTCTTCGCGACGTAGCGCGCGGCATAGGCGGCCGAGCGATCGACCTTCGAGGGGTCCTTGCCCGAGAACGCACCACCGCCGTGGCGCGCGAAGCCGCCGTAGGTGTCGACGATGATTTTGCGACCGGTGAGGCCGCAATCGCCGACGGGGCCGCCGATCACGAATCGACCGGTCGGATTGATGTGGAACTTCGTGCCTTTGTGCAGCCACTTCTTCGGCAGCACCGGCTTCAGAATTTCTTCCATCACCGCCTCGCGCAAGCGGGCAGTGGAGATGTCGTCGGAATGCTGCGTCGAGAGCACGACCGCGTCGATCGCGACCGGCCGGTCGTTTTCATAGCGCAGCGTGACCTGGCTCTTGGCGTCCGGGCGCAGCCAGGCGAGTTTGCCCTGCTTGCGCACTTTTGCCTGCCGCTCGACGAGACGGTGCGAGAGCGTGATCGCGGCGGGCATCAATACGTCGGTTTCGTTGGTCGCGTAACCGAACATCAGACCCTGGTCGCCTGCGCCCTGCTTGCGCGGGTCTTTGCGGTCGACGCCCTGGGCGATGTCGGGCGATTGCTTGCCGATGACGTTGAGGACGCCGCAGGAAGCGCCGTCGAATCCCATCTCGGAGGAGTTGTAGCCGATGTCGAGCACCGTGCGGCGCACCAGGCCTTCGACGTCGATCGCGGCGTCGGTGGTGACTTCGCCGGCGACGATCACGACGCCCGTCTTGACGAGGGTTTCGCAGGCGACGCGGCCGCGCTTGTCTTTGGCGAGGATGGCGTCGAGCACGGCGTCCGAGATCTGATCGGCAACTTTGTCCGGGTGACCTTCGGACACGGACTCGGACGTGAAGACGTAACTGTTGGCCATGCTAGCGAGACTCTCCCGGGAAAGGCGCGGAAGTATACAATATCCGGCTTCCTGCCACTCTTTCCCGGACGCCCGCATGACCAGCCGCCGCACGCTCGCCAACGCCATACGGGCGCTCTCCATGGACGCGGTGCAGCAGGCCGCCTCGGGTCATCCGGGGGCACCGATGGGGATGGCGGACATCGCCGAGGTGTTGTGGCGTGATCAACTGAAGCACAACCCGGCCAATCCGCGCTGGGTCGATCGCGATCGGTTCGTGCTCTCGAACGGCCACGCTTCGATGCTGCTGTATTCGGTGCTGCACCTGTCGGGCTATCCGCTGTCGATCGACGAGCTGCGCAAGTTCCGGCAACTCGGCTCGCGCACGGCGGGTCACCCCGAGCACGATCTGGACATCGGCATCGAGACGACGACCGGGCCGCTCGGACAAGGCCTTGCGACGGCCGTCGGCATGGCGCTCGCCGAGCGCATGCTCGCGGCCGGCTTCAACCGCCCGGGTCACGACATCGTCGATCACCACACCTGGGTGTTCCTCGGCGACGGTTGCATGATGGAAGGCATCTCGCACGAGGCCGCATCGCTCGCCGGCACTTTGGGTCTCGGCAAACTGATCTGCATCTACGACGACAACGGCATCTCCATCGACGGCAATGTCAAAGGCTGGATGGCCGACGACACCGCCAAGCGCTTCGCCGCCTACGGCTGGCAGGTCATCAAAGATATCGACGGGCACGATGCCGAGGCCGTCGCGAAGGCGATGAAAAAAGCGCGCGCCAATCGCAAGCAGCCGACGCTGATCTGCGCGCGCACCGTCATCGGCTGGGGCGCGCCGAACAAGCAGGGCAGCAAATCGACGCACGGCGAACCGCTCGGTGCCGACGAGATCGCCGCGGCACGCAAGACGCTCGGCTGGGATCATCCGCCGTTCGACATTCCGGCCGAGGTGCGCGAGGCCTGGGATCAAAAGCCGCGCGGTTTGCGGGCCGAAAAAGCCTGGAAGCGCCGCTTCAACAGATATCGCAAGGAACATCCGGCGCTCGCGGCGGAATTCGAGCGACGCATGACCGGCAGTTTGCCGAGCGCCTGGCCGCAGTTGCGCGATGCGGCGCTCGCCGCGGCGAGCGGCGTCGCGGCGCCGCAAGCGACGCGCGCTTCGTCGCAACTCGTGCTCAACGCGATCGGGCACGGCATGGCGGAGCTCGTCGGCGGCTCGGCGGATCTCACCGGTTCGGTGAACACCTTTCGCAAAGATTCGAAGGCCGTGACGCCGGACGATGCGACGGGCAACTACATCAACTACGGCGTGCGCGAATTCGCGATGACGGCGATGATGAACGGCATGGCGCTGCACGGCGGTTTCGCGCCGTATGCCGGCACGTTCCTGGTGTTCTCCGATTACGCGCGCAACGCGATCCGACTCGCGGCGCTCATGCATCAGCGCGTCATGCTGGTGTACACGCACGATTCCATCGGCCTCGGCGAAGACGGCCCCACCCATCAGCCGATCGAGCAACTCGCCTCGCTGCGCGCGATGCCGAACCTCGCGGTCTGGCGTCCCTGCGATGCTACCGAGACGGCCGTGGCCTGGCTCGCGGCGATCGAGCGCACCGCGGGCCCCACGGCACTCGTGCTCACGCGCCAGGCGCTGCCGCAACAGACGCGTGATGCGGCGCAGCAGGCCGCCATCGACTGCGGCGGGTACGTGCTGATCGATGCGCAAGGCGGCGTGCCGCAGGCCATCGTCATCGCCACCGGTTCCGAAGTGGCGCCGGCCGCCGAAGCGGTGCGCGCACTCAACGCGCAGGGGGCGCGCGTGCGGCTCGTGTCCATGCCGTCCAGCGATACCTTCGACGCGCAGGATGCGCGCTGGCGCGAGGCGGTGCTGCCGAAAGCCGTGACGCGCCGTCTCGCGATCGAAGCGGGGGCGACGCAGAGCTGGTGGAAGTACGTGGGCAGCGACGGTTGCGTGCTCGGCATCGACCGCTTCGGCGCTTCGGGCAAGGCGGCCGATCTGTTCGCGCATTACGGCTTGACGGCTGCGCATGTCACCGCGGCGTTGCAACGCCTGCTCGGGCAGTCCGCGTAAAGAATTATTTGAACGTTTCGGAGTAGCAAGTCATGACGATCAAGGTGGGCATCAACGGTTACGGGCGTATCGGCAGAAACGTGTTGCGCGCGCTGTACGAGTCGAAGCGCAACGGCGAGATCCAGATCGTCGCTA
>Ga0214921_10003143_pt1 | contig 25712 bp, 26 predicted proteins | sample LL1505_MetaG_FD_177992 | JGI IMG/M metagenome (GOLD analysis project Ga0214921, IMG submission 177992) | Freshwater microbial communities from Lake Lanier, Atlanta, Georgia, United States - LL-1505 | ecosystem: Environmental > Aquatic > Freshwater > Lake | place: USA: Georgia | collected... | reverse complement strand
TCTATCCTATCGATGCCCCCAAGATCGGCGGCTTTGTTCCCTCTGCCCCGCTCCGCTTCTTTAGCTTCTTTACCCTACACTGGACTCTCCTCTGGCTTGGCCTAGCCGCCTTTGCTCTCTGGCGCCTCCTTCCCATGATGGGCCCGTGTGGCAAACACTACCTGTGGCTGCTCGGACTCTGGGGTGCTCTGAATTTTATCTACCTCGCCTGTTTTTTTTATAAGGCTCGCGATCGTCATTCGATGGCCTCTTATCTGAAAAAGAGTTCATAACTATTTATGTCGGCTTGCGATATCTCCATCGTCACGCCGGTCTTTAATTCAGTTCGTTGGATCGAGCTCTGTCTCCAGTCGGTTCGTCACGCCCTCAAAGAACGAAACTACGAACATATCGTGGTGGATGGTAGTAGTACCGATGGAACTCTGGAATACCTGAAGCAGCAGAAAGATATCCGACTCATTCCTGGGCCAGACAAGGGAATGTACGATGCCCTCAATAAAGGCATGGCTACCGCACGTGGTCGGATCCTAGGACACTTAAACGCCGATGAGCAGTACGACCGGGCGGGTCTAGCCCACGCCCTGCAAAAACTTGATCAAACCGAAGCCGACGCCGTGTTTGGACCCACCATTATGCTGGATGGCCAGCTCAACTTTCTTTACCTGTTTAACCAGATCACGGTTCCTAGTCCTATCGATGCGGATTGGCATATGCCCGTCCAAACCTGCTCGTTTCTTTTTCGCCGAGAGATCTGGGAACGTTGCCCCTACCCTACCGAATATCGCGTCGTTGGGGATCACGTCTGGTTCCGCCGTCAAATGAAGCTCGGCCTGAAGCTTGTCTCCGTTCGCAAGCCCATCGGCATCTTCACCTGGCACCAGGATGACATCGCAAAAAGAATCGGTCCTCACAATGAAAACGCCCTTGCCGACGTAAATCGCAAAACGCTTCGAATGCGCGCCGCCAAGTTATTTTTCCGACTTCGAAAATTGGCATCAGGTGGTTGTTTATCCCCTTTTAGCCTTTCTTACGAGATCACGACCGACCAGCAAACAGGGGTAAAGCGCTCCGTCACTTTCCCTCGCCTCGGTCTTTAGTTGTCCAAAAACTTTTTTCGAAATATTTCCATCACAACCTTTGGGTCGGCAAATATTTCGTACTCGGTCCCATGGGTCTTGTGAGGACGAAACTCCCTCAGGATCCCTGCCAATTCACCGACATTGCGGTAGAGCAAAGCCTGCTTTCCTAACATCTCCAGATGGGCCTTCTCCCTTGATTCTGAAAATGTAATCACTGGTTTTCCCAAAACGGCGAACTCTCCCACGGCCAAACCGAACGTTTCCCCGTGCCAGCGGGCATGAAGCATCGCATCGCAGGTGGCGAGGAATTTAGCCTTTTCCACTGGATCTACCGTGGCCGGAAGATAGTGGATATTGGTCAGTTTTTCTGCCTCGCGAATGGATTCCGTATTGAGGAACACAAAGTGATCCTCCGGATTTTTCCGGGCATGTTGAACTACTGTTTTTCGAACAAAAGGGATGTTGAACGTATCCCGCCCTCCATGACGTCCAAAGACTTTTGCCTCTAACGGTATATTCAGCTTCTGCCTCAGGTTTTCTTTACTATCCAGTTTGGGAGCGTAATGGGGGACAAACGACTCCTCCCTCCCCGTCATGACTCTCGAGGCCCAGCGAGAGACATAGGCAAAACAATCTCCGTGAAATTCATCGCTTAGAAACATCGAGTGGATGCAGTTCTTTACCCCGGGAACAAGAAATCCGTCATAAGGTCCTGGCTTAATCTGATAGAGGATATCCACCCCTCTCTCCTTAAGCTTGGAGCTTAATTCAGCCTTTGTCTGATACGTAACAAGTGGGAATCTGGCTTTCCATTTCGCAAAGGTGGGATTTTTATCGTTTTCGAGCGCAGCCGGGTGGCAAATCACAGAATGGTTGCCGAGAACCGTTTCGTTGAAGTTCGCATAATCCCAAAGAGCGTTCTCTGATCCGCGTAGAGACATGGAGTTGGAATGAAAGGCTACGTTCATTTTAGGAACCGGAGACCGGGGATCTGGTGTCGGTTTCGGGAGGACAAAAGATCTTTGGATTTCTCAGCATGCCACCGAGCATCCGTCCGACTTGGCGACTTCTGTCCAACAGTTCGGAATGTTTTTCGGGGGTCAGTTGTCCGCAATCTTTCGCAAAACACAACCAGGTCTCGGTTTCACTGTTCTCGGCATCGGCATCCGTGAGCTTGGAAACAAAATGAGCCGGGTATCTCCGCTTCGCCCATGCTTCCCGAAGGTTGGCGCAGACAGCCCGGGAGGAGCGCCGGATCTGGTCGGTTAAGGAGAATTTCTCGTCGCGATTGAAGTTTTTTGTTTCCTCAAATATCTTCATGGCTACGGCATATGCCAATTGATAGACCTCCAGCTCCTCCGCCGATTTAATCGGTTTTTTACTCATTCACTTTTCCCGCTTTTGAGATCCTCCCCCGCCCCCTGACTCCCGACTCCCGTTCCGCGTCCACATAAAACTCCATCCGTTGATAAACCAACTCGAGCTGATAGCCCGCACTTCTCATTCGCTGAAACCAAGCAGGTCGCATGGTCGGATTCCATAGGCCGACCCATTGAGGCCGGATCTGACCGGTGCGGATTTCCCTGCAAACGCCGGTAGCCTCCCTTGAACCCCTTGTTGTGATGCCAACCACATCTTTTTTTCTTTCTTCCGATTTCCAGATTGTCAAACGACCTTCATGAATCTGGGTCCTAGGACGCTGTTTGTGGATTGAAGACAATGGGAAAGGCCTATGCTCCCAAGCCTCCAGACACCAGCCCACCCCCAGTTCCTCAAGCCAAACTCCTAAACTCCCCACAAGCCCATCTCCGGCAACCAACTCGTATACCCGACCGGACCTATTTCCCCTTAAAAACTTTTTTTGAAATACCCTGAAGAACCCCTCCTTGGTAAAACCATGATCCTCCAACCCCCACCGCCGCTCGTACCCCGCCAGCTTTTTACGATGCCATTCGGGATAAACAGATAGATATCTCCGGTATAACCATCCTCTCAAAAGACGAAGGCCAGAGCTCATAGCTTATTTTTACCATAGATGCTCAAAAAGTCGCTTCTTCCTCTCGCTCCTAATCCAAGATTCTATAAGATTGAGGCTAATGCCCCGCATCTCGTCCCCTTTTTCGGTTCATCTTTGGCCTTTGCCCCAACATTGGGAAAAGTTTGGTTTTTTTCTTCCCCGCCCTTTGTTGGACTGGGCAGAAATTCACGCCTGCCCCACAACTATTTCCGATATCTCCATGGATCAGGACATCGAGTTTTGGCGTTCCCGAAAAATCGCTCTAGTCAAACAAACCGCTTACCACGCTCTCTACCCCCGACCTGGGAAAGGATCTTGGCAGGAAACTGTGCTTTCGAGCCAATGCCACCTTGGACCCTTCTCTTTCCTAGCCGATCTTGGTGCCGACTATCATGTCGTTCGACAAGCGAAAGAGCCGGAAACCTTCCTCTGGAAGGACAAGCATGCCTACGACCCTGATCCCGACATTTCATTCCACCAAAAGATGGAAGATATCTGGAAGATCGAATCTTCTCCTCTGGGCCGTGAACTGTCTTCCGTGGATGATATCCCATGGGACAAATACGACATGGTGATTGGCATCGATATTCCCATCCCAGAAAGAATTGTCCGTCAATGCCCCCGAACCCTATGGGCCTACTACTCGATTGAAGCGGGTGGCCCCCTCCAGAAAAATTCTCTGCTTTCTCCTACGTCCGGATATAACCTTTTCCTCAACCATGGTTTCCGCCGATACCGCACCAGACCCCAGAACCGTCCTCATGTCCTTGAATTTCCACTTCAATTTCAATCGCCCCAATCCTGGCAAAAACTGCGCCAAGTAGTGAAGCCCTCGTCGGAACGCTCTGTCATCTTGATTGAAAAGAATAGCTGGGCCGATGTCCTCCCTGCTTCCCGGATTCCGCTCGACCGCCCCTCGGGCAATGCCTTGGAATATCTTCATAAAATGCTTTCTGCCTTCGCCTGCATTCACACCACCTCCAGACCACGTTGGGGGAATTGGGCCGTCGAATCTGTCCTCTCCGGTTCGATTTTTTTGGGCAACGCTGACTCCCTCGCCCAGATCTCCCCCCTGCTTCCAGGGACAGACTGCCGCAGCCTGCAAAAGGGAGTCGACCTAGCGAACCATCTCATCGAATCCCCCTCACTTTGGGATTTCGTACAAAAGCTTCAAACCCAAGCGGTAGAACATGTCGCCTTTCGGAGACCCCTCACCGATCTGACTCGCCTGGCTAGGCAGTTTTTCGCGTGAACAAACCTTCCATCTCTCTCGGTTTTTGCGATCTACACGCAGGTGGGCGCCGTTTTTTTACGGATCTCCTAACTCCCCATTTCGATATTGTTTGGGACGACCCGGCCGAATTTGTTATCTACGGTCACATTGGACACCAGCATCGCCTTCAAAATGGCGTTAAAATCTACTGGTCTCAAGAGCTCTACGGACCGCACTGGAAAGAATGCGACTACGCCATCGTCCCCCATAAGGTAGACGACCCCCGCGCCTACTATCTTCCGATTTATGCCTTCGATCAGCAACTCGAGCCAATGATCCGAGCCAAGGTCGTAGATGCGGAAAAGATCAGAGCCACAAAGCCCCATTTCTGTTCCCTCCTATGCGCCTATGCCGACCACACCACCCACAAAAGGCAGGATTTTTTCCACATCCTCAACCGTCGGCGAAAGGTGGATTCCGCAGGGCCTGCCTTGAATAACACCGGGTTTCGCATACCCAAGGAAAACCGTTACCAGCGAAAGCTCGATTGGATCCGCCATTACCGCTTCAACATCGCGTTTGAAAATCGCTGCTGCCCCGGCTGGACCACAGAAAAACTGGTCGATCCCCTCCATGTGAACACAATCCCCATTCACTGGGGGGACCCGCGAGTGAAGGAGGATTTCAATCCGAACAGCTTCATTTGTGCTGATGACTTCTCCTCTTTAGAGGAGCTGGCCGATTACGTGCTGCATGTTGAGGAGACGCCGGAGCTTTACGCTCGTTACGTGCAGGCCCCGCCCTTCGTCGATAACCGTCCCTCTTCAGTTTACGACCTGAGCCGTCTCGTGGATTTTTTCCGTCGGATCTTTTCTACCCCGATTCGGCCCGTGGCCCAACGCACCTGGTTTTTTCCCCTGACCAAGTGGCGCCTAGCCAAACGTAACAAGCTTCCCGGGCAATGAATCTCCCCCACCTCAACCGCCTTACCGGCCTTCGTTGGCGACGTCTGTGCAACCGGCGAACCGGCAACCTGGACGCTCCAAGAAGCCAAGCCTGGATCACCGAAGCGCTTGTCCGCCGAGCCCCTTGCGCCATCGGCAAGATCGGCACCACGGAGCTGATGGGAATGGAGTATCTCGACCGCTGGTTTCAGCTGCCATGGCCACCCTCCGCTAGTTGGCGCCGTCCCGCCCAGCGCCTTTACGAATGCTCCGGACTTTTCCCAGTTCGAAAAGACATCTATCAACGCTGGGCCCCCGCCTACCGCGAAGCCGTTCAGAAAATGGATTTTATCGCCCAGTGGCAACCCGAAGGCACGTTTCTCGATGCCTTTGAGCAGGCCTTTCTTGATCGCGAACTGCCCAAAGCAATTCGGGGAAACTTCCACTCCCTTGAACCCGTAGGGGCCCCGTGGCTCCGACCTCTTGCCGATTTACGCTGGCTCGTGATTTCCCCTTTCTGCCAAACCATCTCCACACAACTTCACAAACTCACCCAGCTGAACATCTTCCATGGCGTTCCAGCGGAATCCCTCGCCCGGATCGCTGCAACCTGCCGCCTCCTCCCCTGCCCCCAACTACCCTACATGGTGCCGCCACGCCACCGGGACTGGTTCCACGGTCTTGCGGAAATGCAGGAAGCTATGAGTGCGATCGACTTTGATGCCGCCATTATTGGCGCCGGCGCCTGGTCCATTCCCTTGGCCGTTCATGCAAAAAAGCTAGGCCGGATTGGCATACACCTCGGGGGTACAATCAACCTACTTTTTGGTATCCGAGGAGGCCGTTTTGAAGATCGTGGCCTTTATAACGACCACTGGATTCGCCCCCTTCCTAGCGAGTGTCCTGCCAACCATAAGCTGATGGAGAACGGCGCTTACTGGTAGGAGCCACGGGCGAGCCACCGCCCGAGCCGATACCGAATTTTTTCCCGGTAATACTCCGCCAGCCCCATCCGCTTTTTTTCCCCAGACAGAATAGTGCGGATCTCCGGAGTGACTGCTCTAGGATGACGGCACGCCGTGCGGGTCAGTTTGTAAAATAATCGATACCTGTCTTCCGCTGATAAACCAGGACTCTCCTTTGCTAGAAGTCGGCCATAAAGGATCAGATGCTCTTTGATCAAGCGGCCCTCTAACGCATTTTGGCGAGTGGCCTGTTTCGCGTGACGTCGGATACCAACAAGGGGCTCTGCCACATAACCCATGTCCCCCTTTCTGAGAAGTCGCAACCAAGCGTCGACGTCCCAAAGTTGACGGAAATCGGGGTCAAACCCTTTGGTTAGGAGATTTCTTTGAAACATGACACAGGAGGGCTCGCCAATAAGATTCGCCTCCGACCGAAGAATTTTCCGCCGAACATCGCGGCCAGCATGCCGCCCTGAGGGCAGGGTAATTTCTTTTCCAGTGAGACCCATTTTTTCATCGAGAAACCTCCTCCCGCAGGCCACTAGAGCAAGCTTTGATTCATTCCTAAACAGTAGTTCCATTTTTTCCAAAGCCCTAGAGGACAGGAGCACATCATCGCTGTGCAGAAAAAACACGAGGTCAGATTTTGTTTTGCTTAAAAGAAAATTGCTATTTTCCGTAATGCCGAGGTTTTGTGGCTGCCGAAAAATCTTCACGCCCGGCCGTCCCCGAGCCCAACGCTTCAGAAGTTCGTAGCTCCCGTCCGCCGAGGCATCGTCGGAAATGAGAATCTCGTCAGGCCTCCGAGTCTGCCCCGCTATCGACGAAAAGAGCTGAGCCAAGTACCGCTCGTGGTTGTAGGACGGGATTAAGAGTGCCAATGACGGGCGATCTTGAAGCCTGGGTGAGCTTTTACTCCGCTGGACCAAGGACCTCATATTTTAATCTTTTTGGCATCGGATACGTCGGTGCCGCCGCTTTTCAAATCCTAGTTTTTTGTATAGCCAGAGCAACGCATAGGCGGGTAGGAACAGAGGAGCCTGAAGCCCGTGTCTCCAAATAATCTCTTTTGCAGTCTGATCATGATGCTCATTATTTCGCATCAACCAGTGAGCTCGAGCCCGAGCCCAGGCTTGAACCAAGCGGGACCGGGAAAACGCAAGAAAGGTACATGTTGTTGCCCAGAAGAATTTCTCCCGGTAGGCAATCATCTTTTTTTCCATAGCAACGCAGCTTTGATGAAATTCATCGCCTAAGGTGCCGTTGGAATCGTGCATCCACTTCAGTCGGACTACATAACTGGTTCGGCCCAGACGCCGTGCTATATCGCATAAGTCCAGTCCATAAAGATGAAAACCCTTTAAGTCGTGGCTTACGGTTAGCCGAGCTTCTGATTTGATGATGAGTAGGTTTTCATCAAGGCTGTCCACCCGGACGAAGTTTGACTGAGGTTTGGGATCGAAAGTCGTTAAACCTAAAGTAATAAAGCTTAATGTATCTTGTTGGATTCCGGCATTGCCGGCAACTGCCCACGTCGGATCATGTTTATCGAGTTCGGAAAGCCTTTTTTCGATAGTATCAATTTTAATAAGCGGGTAAGAGTCTAAATGGGATATAATGATGTATTTCCCCTTGGCGGTATTCAGGAAAAACCGAACTGCCTGAAAGGCGTCCATTCGATTCCTGTCAAGGTTGTCACAGACAAGGATTTCACATCGTTGCTCATGAAATCCCATTCGCTGCCACTTCCGTCGCCAAACTTCAAGATGATTTTTATTATTTGCGATTACGCAAACAGAAATACTTGTTTTTGTTCTTTTCGTAGCTTTTTTTTTCATGACTTATTGTGTGCAGTTTTCTATGGCGATTTCACAAGAATTGAAACTAACAAATATCTCCTCTCTGTATTTAACATGCAACCAGTTATCGAAAACGTTTTTATTATATTTCTGAACTTACAAGCTTATAAAGATTATTGAGTCTTTTCAATAATTGCTTGCGCTTTCCAACATTCAAAGCATTATCAGCGGTTATCTTGTTAAGCGCAAGATTTCTAAATCTTTCTAGACTATTAAGTTCTTCAAAGAGATTGCTCTTAGTGCAGAGACATCGGAGGCAGAAGGGAGCCAAAGTCGTTTGTATATTTCATAATCTACGGCTTCCCTTTTAATTATTCTTTTGTATATGATTTCCGTGCGGTCGTTTAGGGGTTCGTAGTTGTTGGACACAAAGAGGACCCCAACCATGCTTGCGGCCAGCAACAACTATAGCGACCACGTACTCAGATCCTTATTATTTGGGTGTATTTGCATTTTGATGATTTCCATTAATATTGCCATTTTTTTCGAACCTCATCGGTGGCCGTAATCTTTTCCGCTTACTCGTTGATTCCGAATATCGGGCACCATCCTATGTTACTTTTAAGCTGAGACGTATTGACTGCAATCGGGTACATGTCGTTTTCACGTTTCGAATAAGTTGCAGTGCGTACAGCAGATCAGCCGCGGCGTAAGATCTTACAGTTTTATTATGGCTGTAAGTTGCAGGATAAATCTAAGCGCTTTATATGAAAATAATTGACACCGCTAAGCTTCTAAATGTTCTCAGGTGATTCAACTAATAATAAACGAGCTTTTCTGCATGCTTTAGCCTCGCAAATGACGAGAGGTACTTATGATATATCGATCAACTAAGTATACTTTTAGCCTGTGCAGACTCCCGTATGGCCTGTGTATTCAAAATAAGGGTTCTTCCACAAGTTCACTTCCAAAAGGAGGGGGGAGATACCGTGTTTATGTAAAAGTGGGGGCAATGAAAGTTGATCCATCATGCCAAACCGAAGATTTTGGTCCCACCAGTCATTCCAACAATCATTTAGTAATGTATTGTGATTCTCAATCATCTATATTGTTCCAAAAAATAGCGAGGAATTATAATTCCATTTCTGCCGTTCAAAGAATTTGATTTGCTCTTCCATATTCTCATTTACGTATCTAATTTTTAAATATTTATTTTCTGCTTTTATTTCTTTAATAATATAATTATATTCCTCATAAACTGACCCTCGATCTGGATGAGGTATCATCATCACTCGGTCGCACTTCTTTCGTAATTTCTACTTTCTAACTTCTAATGTTATAAATTCTAAGTTTAGGAATTTAAGGGAGCAATCTGCCCATATTAGATACTTGTATTTATCAGATATTTCAAGGCGCTGTATCTGGTGCTTAAAATATCTTGCCCGAAGGCGTGGAGAAAAATCTTGCCGGGGAAAATCGGGCACAATTATTCTCGTCCAAGTATTTCGCACATTTTCTGGTATTCTGTCATAGCCTTCTTTATCGGTAAATAAATACGCATCTAATTCGTTTAAAGCTGGTAGAGGCTTGATTTCATCTACCATGCCGAAGCTTGCGCTAATTAAAGCCATTTCGTTTTTATCTCTTTCACTTTTATGAATGAGCTTTTTTCTAATCCGTAATAGCGCATCGATAACTTTATTTTGTGTTTTCATTTTGGAGTTTCGTAGTTTTTATTTTAATCCTTGGCTGTCTTTTATATTATAATCTTTTGGCTTCTCGCAAAGAAGATTTTTGGCTTTATTCCACACTTTTGGATCCCCTCCTTCAGTCCGATTTTAGGACACAATTCGATTGCCATCAAGATTGTCACACAAAAGAGCCTCACATCGTTGATCATGAAATCCCTTTCGCCCCTGATTCCCTCGCTAAACTTCAAGATGCTTTTTAATTTTGGCGATCACACAAATAGAGATACTTTTTTCCGTTTAGTTTTCCACTTTTTCGATCTTTCTTTTTCCTCTTAAGATTTCAATCCACCGCTTATCGCAAAATTCCACCGTTCAAATCCAGCTTTTCCGGTTTCTTTTTTTTGTATCCACCCCTGACAAATGAAATGGTTTTAGTTGCGTTTATTGACGGCTTGTAAGGAAATTTCCGCTCTGTGGCTCCTTTCTGCAAAAGGTTGGGGAACCGCTTCGAATGGTCAACGATCCGAGCCCGCCGAGCTAATCTTTGAACTTTGGATCGAGAATTCCCGTCCAAGATAAAACGACAAACCGCTGTTTGTGGAGAACTGAAAACCCCGGCAGCTTCAAGTTGCTCCCCAAAGGCCCGCCTGATCTCGAATTACCACTTACTCCCGCCTGTTGTGGATAGAGCTTATAAATGCGAAACTAACCCCGATCCAGAAATTCTGACCACTTGACATTTCACACCCTTTCTAGAAAGTATCTTGTCAAGCTGATGTCTTTTTTGTCCCAAATTATAGCCTTAACGAATGCGACTTCCGATCAATAAACTCGGAAGTTCTCAGACACTGTGCAGGTTGACGCAAAAAATATTTAGGGCACGTAACCGTGGATGCAACAGTAGGCTTCATAACACTTAACAACCTCGACAAGGGTCTGGAGAAGCTGATGGCCTTTGGAGTGGTTGCGCTTGGCGTGCTTGCGTTTATTTCTTTTTTTGCAAAAAGAAAGTTCGCGAAGGTTATTCAGTCAAAGCCTGAAACAGGCGATACCATTGTTTTTTTTTCAGTACTATCGCTTACCTTTATTTTTGCACTTACGCAACTTGGTAAGACTAACGCTTTTCTCTACATTGTTTCGTTTGCATTAGCATGGATGGTCCAAAGGTATTTTGCTTTTATCAGCACGAATTCGTTGCGGATAGTAACAATCGTGCTTTTTTCCTATCTTTTGCTTTTTAATAAGGCACTCACATCAACGCACTATTTGCCTTCAATAATTAGCCTGGTTGCAATATTTACAATATGTCTATGGAGGAGCGGCCCCGAAGTATTTGCAGTAGCCATTATTTTGTTTTCTACAAAGCACTTTTACTCTGGGCCTTATGAAGTCGTGGACGCATTCCATAGCGCTGAACACTTCCTAGCATCTCTGGAATTGCACAAGGGATTTTTTACAATATTTCCAAACGTTGGCTACCTAGAGGAATATCCTGCATACGCATTGACGGTTGTGTTAAAGCTTTTCACGGGTGGAATTATCCAAATGTCGATCGCTACTGCGCGCTCTTTGCTGTGGGTAATGCTATTTTTGATTATCTTCACGCAACTGTACCGTCGAGACAGGTTGCTGGCAGTTCTCTTTATGCTCGTCGTTCCCACTGATCGGGTCTCGCTGTTGATTGCTCTCGCCTATTCTGCCCTCAGCATCGCGAGCTATCAGCGCGCCGCTAACACCGATCAAAGGCCAGACAGACTTGGTATAGCCCTAGTTTCGCTGTTCCCGCTCGTGGCGATTGGGCTTACACCTTCCTACCTGCTTTTCCCCATACTTGCTTTCGTGGGCATGATGCCTTTTGAGAATTATCAGCGCAAGCAACTGATGATAATTGCCACGGCGTGGACGGTAATTTTGGCGATTTTTCATCGCCAGGTGATCGAATATCTTTTCGTGTACGCCCAGCTTTCAAAGCTTTATGACGTCGCATTCTCAACATCAATTTCTACACTGAGTCGATGGGATCTGAGGCTCTGGTTGGTCTTGTTGTTTGTCGCGAGCCTTGTGGTCTCGAGTCTGGTCAGGCCCACTGACAGCATCAAGGTGAAAGCGCTTAAATTGTTAGGTGCGCTGTTGGTTCTGATCAAATGCGCGGACTATGGATTTGGCCGAGTTGATCCAGGCTTCGGCAGAATTGTTCCGACGACAATTTCGATTATGTTGGTGGCCAGCTTTTTCTCGAAACGCTTCAACGGACTTATCGCGCTGATGCTTGGAATTATGATTGTTTCATACATTCAGTTTGATCTGCCTAGAAAGCTCAATGCATCAGATTTTTCACTTAGCAACCCGCATCATCAGCTCGTCCAACTTAGTGCTTCAAACGCACAAATCGCTTGTACGATTGACGAGTTTGCCGCCAGCCGACAAGTCATCAATTATAGCAACGAACCAGCGCTGACAATCGGAATTTCGAACGCCATCACCCCACCATTTACTACCCCATTCGTAACACTCGGGGAAGAAAACCAAAAAATAACCATAGACTTTATGAAGGCACATCCAGATGCAATTGTTTATTTGGGGCATGAGTTCACCACGTTTGACGGCGTCGATATCCGACTGCGAGTGCCGCTCATTTTCAGACATCTCGCGTTAGGTTATAGTTATGCCTCAGTCAAAGGAAATATCTATGCTATACCAAACACAAGTGCTCTGGATGAAAAATCGGCGCAAATATTCTTTGGCTATCTGGATTTAAAAAAGTCCCCTTTATACTTCACACGACATGCAAGGGGCCGTTTTTGTTTTAGGGAAATCACCATCGATTGCCCACGACAAGAGGCTGGTCGATACAAAATCATCAACGAAGGCAATACCCTTCTTGGTGAGTTTCAATGCGGTATAAACTATGTGCCAGAGGTATTTTTCTTAGGCAAAGTTAAGGACATTCAAAGGGAGCAATAACAATAAAACAATTGCACGACTGCCCTAATGCATTGTAGATGAGGATATTGCGACTTACGATTAAGCATGGCGAGATCTCTTTTAGTCGAAGAGAGACCGATTGTTGTCATTTCGTGCCTACGCATACAAAGCTGGTTCACTTCTTTTATTCTCCTGCGTGGCAGCATGTTGGATGGCAGCAGAGCGGGCCTCTTGCTGCATAACTCTTTAAGTTCAGTGTTCGACTTATCTAGAAAAAACGCCGGTTTTTGATGTGTTTCAGTTCCACTTAGTGCTGGCTATTGGCTGGGCAATCCTTAGCGTACTTTATAGATGTCGACGATTTGGCTGTGGCAAAGTCCCTATAGATGAGTTTATATTTGTGTCAAATACAACTAAATTGCCTCTCTTGCATTTATAGAAAGTATGCCAACGGCGAATTAGAATGAGTAATACGTTTGCCCTAGTTGTGCTCAACAGAAACGACGCCGATTCGCTCAACCTAGTTCTAAAGGAAACGGACTTTACAAAGTTTGATTACGTTCTCGGTATTGATGGAGATAGTACCGATGATTCTATCGCGGTTTTTAAAAAGCACGACATCAAATGCTTGCGAGGCATCCCAGGCGGGAGGGGTGGGGCAATCAAATATGCAATCAATAACTTGACCTATGATTTCGCAATCTTTATGAGCAGTGACGGTGAGGAGGATCCGGCTGACTTGCCAACGATGATTGAAGAGCTCAACAGCGGAGCCGACTTAGTAATTGCTTCGAGGATTGGGAGTGCCGGATCAGGATTTAAATCAGACCATAACTTTCTATACATTCACCGAAAGATCTTTCTGTATTTTATCTCTAAAATGATTCATCTCCTCTTCGGTGGAAACGTGAAAGATTGCTGGAATGGTTACCGCGGACTGGCTACTAAGAAAGCGCGGGCTCTTAATCTTGATGTTAGCAACTTTCTGCTGGAGGCGCAAATGACGATCCGATTCTTAAAAAAGGGATTCGTGGTACGCGAGATTCCCACAATCGAGCGGCCAAGATATTTTGGCGCAAGCCAAAACCCGGCGTTTTCTTCTGGATGGGGTCACCTCGTGCTGCTTTTTAAAGAATTTTTCGAGGAACGGCATCAATGAAAAAGACGCTAATTACGGGTATAACCGGCATGGTCGGCTCACACTTGTTGGACTACTTGCTGGAGCAAACCAATTGGGACATACACGGATTGGCGAGATGGCGGAGCCCGCTTGATAATATTAACCACCATCTTGCCAGAATTAATCGGCGCGACAGAATTCATCTACACTATGGCGACCTGAAAGACACGATGTCGCTCGATGTGGTGGTACGGGATATAAAGCCAGACTATGTATTTCATTTGGCAGCGCAAAGTTATCCAAAGACCTCTTTCGACTCCCCTCTGGATACTTACGACACTAATATTCTGGGTACCGAGAGGCTTTTGGGCACTCTAAAGCGTTATTGCCCGCAGGCGGTGGTACATGTATGTGCGTCCTCGGAAGTCTTCGGTAGGGTGCCAAAAGAGAAACTGCCAATCGATGAGGAGTGTACGTTTCACCCTGCGTCACCCTATGCAATCTCTAAGGTGGGAACGGACCTAGTCGGAAGGTACTACGCGGAGGCATACAGGATGTGTGTTATGACAACACGCATGTTTACGCACACGGGCCCACGTCGTGGGGATGTCTTTGCGGAATCCACATTTGCTAAGCAGATAGCTCTAATAGAAGCAGGGAAAATTGCACCCGTCGTTTACGTAGGAAATCTCGACTCACTGCGTACCTGGGCCGATGTGAGAGATGCAGTAATAGCTTATTACAAGCTCGTCACAGTGAACCCTACCCCAGGGGCCTATTACAACATTGGCGGCACGTTCACGTGCACTATTCGTGACATGCTCGACAAACTTATAAGCCTGTCGACAAAGCGAGACATTGTGGTGTCGATCGATAGCGAACGGCTTAGGCCGATTGATGCCGACCTTCAAGTTCCCAATACGGAAAAGTTCACAAATCACACGGGCTGGAAACCTGTATACAGTTTTGATCAAACGATGACAGACTTACTGAATTACTGGCGTGACCGAGTGAACTCCACCCATAACTTTCTTGTTAGATGAGCATGAACAAAATGTCCATGATTTTGGTCACTGGTGCGTACGGCTTAGTTGGCAGTGCATTAGTGGATTTCCTGCGAAGCACCGGATATAAGGCTGTTGTTGGAATCGGAAGAAACGATTGTAATCTACTCAACTCAGAAGAGACAAAGCATGTCATTGCTAGGATACGTCCGGATTATGTCTTTCACTGCGCAGCAAAAGTGTATGGCATATTAGGCAACATGAATAACAAGGGCATTTCTTTTTATGAAAACGTTTTAATCAACACAAACATTGTGGAAGCGGTACGAATCAGCAAAGTCAAAAAGATTACGGTTATGGGCACTGGCGCAGTTTACCCTTATCCACCACCAGGACTCCCACTCAAAGAAGAGATGATCTTCATGGGCTCGCCGCATAGCTCGGAAGACTCATATGCACACGCCAAGAGAGCATTGCTTGCAATGCTGCGCGCATATGAGGAGAGCTATAAATTAAGTTGGGCATATCTTGTATCGTGCAACCTTTTTGGACCCCGAGATAAGTTTGATACTGAAAACGGACACGTCGTCCCCTCCCTTATAAAAAAGTTTTCTGACGCAAAGAAGAATGGTACCGATATTGTAGTTTGGGGAAACGGTTCGGCCCGGAGAGACTTCATGTATGTCAAGGATGCAGCTGCAGCATTAGAATGCATTATGAATAATATCAATGGAGCAGTTAATCTCGGGTCGGGAAAAGTCTACTCCATCCGCCAAATTGTTGAGTTCTTAGGTGAAATTACCGGGCTTACCTCAAGGATAAAGTGGGATGCATCAAAGCCAAATGGGCAAGAGTATCGCTCTTATGATTTGTCTAGGTTATTTGCTGCAGGATTTAGCTGCAAATATGACATTGAATATGGTCTTCGAGAGACGTGGAACTGGCATGAGCATTCTTGACATTCGACACAATTTTGTAGTCAAGGCACGGTCTCCTTTGCGGTTAGGTTTCGCTGGTGGAGGAACTGATGTATCGCCATATTGCGATGAATATGGCGGAAATGTCCTCAATGCAACAATAGATAGATACACATACTGTGTTTTAACAAACTCAGATGGAGTTGGCATAAAGTTTGAGTCGACTGATCTTGGGGTCATAGAGGAGTACCATCTCGACGATGAAATTCTTGCTATCGGACCACTAGATTTACTGAAGGCCGTCTATTTGGCCTTCATTCAGCGATATTTCAATGGGCAAAGGTTTCCAGTACGTGTCTGTACATTCTGTGACTCACCTATGGGATCGGGGCTTGGTTCCTCATCCACTCTTGTCGTCACAATAATCAAAGCATTTTGCGAGCTGCTAAACATCCCGCTGGACGATTACGATATTGCTGCGTTTTCATTTCAAGTTGAGCGCATCCAATGTGGCCACCAAGGTGGCAGGCAGGATCAGTATTCAGCCACATTCGGGGGGTTCAACTTTATGGAATTTGACGCAAACAACCGCGCAATTATTACACCCTTAAGAATTAAAAACTGGATCATTTGCAATCTTGAGGCGTCACTCCTGTTATTTTATTCAGGCCACTCTAGAAAGTCTGCTTTAATTATCGCCGACCAAGCTGAAAAGATCAAAGCAAAGGATAAGTTCTCAATCGAGGCTATGCATGGAATCAAAGCAGAGGCACTCATTATGAAAGAATCACTGTTAAGGGGAGATTTCGAAACATTTGTCAATTGCCTTCGAACAGGCTGGGAACATAAAAAGAATTCTTCTTCAATTGTTTCGAATCATTTGCTGGATTCCATCTTCAATACTGCGATAAAAGCTGGGGCTCTGGCTGGAAAGGCTTCTGGTGCGGGCGGAGGTGGTTTCATGATGTTTTTTGTTCCAGTAGAAAAAAGAATGAATGTTATTAATTCGTTGAAAGACTTTAACGGACAAGTGAGTAATTGCCATTTTACAAGAGACGGTACCCAAAGTTGGTCCATTCGTTGAAGGGCGAGCAAAGAGTAATTTGTATGACTACCACATCGCAGCTGGTTAATCACTATTTTTACGATTTATGTAAACTAAACACAACACTGAATAACTCAAATTCGCGACACTGGATAAATCCAAGGATAGGCAGGCAAGATAACTGAGAAAGATTAGTGTGCTTATGTATTCCTTTCCTTTTTGGAGGTGCTCGGTATACCATTACCCGTCGATTGCGAACCTTAACACGGGCATGATTAGAGGAGCCGTTGCTGCTTTTTGCATTGCTTGTGTGGCAGAGTCGATCTACGTTAATAAAGTCGCCATTATTATTATACAGATTCTTGGCAAACCACAGATCAGCATTGAAACTTCTAGTGAGCAAGTCTTAGCAGCAACTTTTTACAAGCAGATAAATTCACGTTTTCCAGACGTATTTGACGCCGCTCAAATCGCCATCCATGCCAATATTGCTCATTAAAGCATTTTTAATGCTGCTTTTTGGACATTTATTTTTTGTAACCAGACTTTTTTGACGCATACTACGCAATGATTCGTTTTCATAATGTTCTTCTAAATCTTAAGGGTTGTTTATTTCTTTGTCATACCCTTTTTGCGCCAAGCAAAAGGGCTTTTTTTTGAAGCTTATTACTGATGGAAGCGATAGTTCTTGCCGGGGGATTGGGCACGCGACTTAGGCAGATTATTCCTGATCGCCCGAAGGTACTTGCCCCGATAGGTGGAAAACCGTTCCTTGCAATACTACTTTCTCATTTAGCTACGAAAGGATTTAACAGGGCGGTACTATCCTTGGGATATATGGCGGGAGAAATCACTAAACTTTTCGGTGATAGCTTCGCAGGGATGGATTTGGCATTCGTGGTGGAAGAAAGTCCGCTGGGGACTGGCGGCGCAATCCGAACTGCAATGGAGCATTGTCTCACAGATCATGTCTTTATATTTAATGGTGACACCTACCTTGACCTTGAGGCAGTAGCTGTCGAAGCGCAGTGGAGAAGTAGGCGTCGACCAATCATTGTGGGTAGCAAGGTGGCTGATACCAGCCGATATGGTCGTTTGACAATCGAAGACAATCAGGTTACTGGTTTCATTGAAAAAGGAGTTCCAGGAACGGGTTTTATAAATGCCGGTTGCTATGTTTTAAGCACAAAACAATTGGATGCTTTTTCTGTCAAACAAGCTTTTTCATTGGAAAAAGACTACCTGTATCCAACTGCACAGGTGCAACCGTTTGATCTTTTTATTTCTAACGGTCAGTTTATTGACATCGGTATTCCAAAAGATTATTTGCTAGCACAAGCTATGCTCGCAGGAAAACACATCTAAAATGATGTTAACTGATTTTTGTAATTAAAAATACGTGCTATTTATGCTGAGACATTTCATTATTTCTAACGCATCATGGAAGATAGTTTCACTAGCAGTTATTTCATTTATTTATCTCAAAGCATTTGTATATTTGCATTTTTTTATTTATTTTTGCGCGAGAGCTTTATGCAATATCTTTGAACCTCTTTCTTAGGTCCATATCGCATTGCACACATTCGCAGGTCTTTTCGATAATAGCCGTTGGCTTTTTTGCGCATTCAATTAGATTTTATCTTATTATTTTACAAAGATACCTCGTTCAGGAGTTTTTGAAATGCAAGGAAGCTAAATCGACCTTTTATTTGACATAGACCAAGAGATAGAGGCTATTTTAGAAATAATGCATCCTTTGATATTTCCTGTAAAGCAGACAGTAATTTAGTGTGATACATATTTATTTTACTTTGGTCAGTAATATACCACATTCACACATGTGGTTCGGTTCGGTATGGCTAAAGTAGCATTCTAATTGTTCAGGTATTTGTACTAGCCCGCCGGCTAGTAGGCATTATGCCTTTCAACCGCGACAGGCTGGTCTTTTCATTTAAAATCAATTTAGTCTCATTCTAAAATCGAGCACATACTGTGAGTTAGTTTTTTGACAACAGAGACAATAATTAAATAGGCAACATTTTTGCGGTTGGCAGAATCAATCACCTATTTTACAAGGATTGTGTCTATTACAAAGCTTTATGAACACCGTCTATATTTGGGATGTATCGATCTCGCCTCTCTAGCGCACACCTTGCGCTAAATGCAAAGGAAAGAATCCTCAAATATGTTACAATGTTTAAACCAGATTTTAAACGGTAGGCATCAGTACCCCGTTGTATTTAGATAAATTAGGATTTCTTCAGTAATTTAAAACAGCCCGCTATGTGCTAATCATATTATTCAAGAGGAAGGTATCTTTGCTAAAAAGGCGAAGAACTCATGCCCAATTGTATCCGCTTTATATGTAGTAGTCAGGGATGTATATCCCAATTTATTTAAGTCATCTATAATTTTCACGAAGGAATCTAGCGTGAATACCCAATTGTGAATATCTAAATATTTACCTTGTCGTGTTTGAAATATTGCATTTTGTGCTTCAATTAAAGTATGAACTTTTTCCACATTGCCAATCGTATTTATATCCCATGCTATTTGACCATTTTTTTTACATACTTTCAGAAAGTATTCTGCCACAGCGCCGATTGTTTGCGTTTTAAATCCCTGCTCATGCACATCTAGGACTCTGCTAAGGGAACTACATTCACGATCAATATCAAAGCAAAAACGCTTATCAGGTATTGCTAGGCGGATTTCACCAAACGGTTTAAGAACGTCATCACAATCTTGCAGAAACCCGACTAAATCGGGTACATGCTCTATCAGATGAGAGGCTAGAATATAATCAAATTTTTCTCCATTCACTAAATCAGAATATTTTTCTCCGTTGAAAATAAAATCAACATTTTCTATTTCTGCCAAATTTACACCATGGTCTTTGTACTTTTCTTTTAAATCTTCAGCCGACATATGATCAATGATCTTAACGTTATATCCGTCTTTTTTTCTGACTAAAGGGCGTATACTTGGACCAATTTCAAGACCGCTTTGTTTTTTTGAAATACCGTTCAGCATTAATTCCACTCGATCCATATTTTATAGACTCCAAGTCTGTGGTAATCGTGCAATCTGGCTCAGCTGAAAGTCTTCTGCCTCTAATGATAAATTCGGGTTATAGGCGGGGTCTTGATCAAGGATTTTATCCCATTTCCTCCTCATATATTGTATTTCCCCCTTAAAACGTTTACATGTGGATTTATCTATGCCACGACTTGCAGATTCATGATGCATAAGACATGTAAAGGGCGTCCAAATTATCCTTTTCCCATCAACTTTTATTCTTAAACACAAGTCGACATCGTTAAATGCGACTTTTAAATAATCTTCGTCAAAGCCATTTATTTTTTTGAATAAACTTTTTCTAACGAGTAAACAAGCCGCAGTTACCGCACTCATATCTTGGACTAACCTGCATCGGCTAAAATAACCCTCCGTGTTCCCTGGATAATTTTTAAAAGCGTGGCCGGCGACTCCCCCAACACCAAGAATAACCCCTCCGTGTTGAATTCTCCCATTTGGGTACAAAAGCTTTGCGCCCACGGCACCCACGTCCGGTTGAGAAATTTGACGAACCATGACTTCGAGCCAATCTTTCTGTATTACCTCTATGTCATTGTTCATAAAGAGAATCAATTCACCCTCAGCATGCTGAACGGCAAAATTATTAATACGGCTGTAGTTAAATTCCCTTTCATAGCTCAGTACAGTTAAACCTTGCTCACGATAGTACTTTAACAAATCCATGGCTCCTGGCTCTGTCGTTTTATTATCGACAAGTATGATTTGATAATTTTGGTAATCAGTATTTTCCAGTAATGACTCGACGCATTTGTTGAGCAAAAGCTCTTGGTTGTGCGTAGGGATTATAATACTAACTTTAGGTTTTTCCGTTATTTCAAAATCCACTCTGTAGCCTCCTGGCACACAAGATACTGTCCCGGGCGTCCCCCTTCGCTGTAAATGCTCGGTAATTGCGCGACGACCCGCTTCTTCGGCGAACGGCTTAATATCAACACCGGAAGCGGTACTTTTAGGGTGCATTCGCCAATGATAGAGAATGCGTGGTATGTGCACGACAGCAGAGGTATCGATTTTTTCCATGCAACGAAGTATTAGGTCATAATCCTGGGCCCCCTCGAGTCCCTCACGAAATCCTCCCACCTGATCCACAACTTTTTTTCTAACTGCCAAGAGATGGCACATATAATTATAAGATAAAAGCAGGCCAAGATTGATTTGAGTCTTAAAGTGTGGGCATTGTCGATTTCCGCTTTCGTCAATTTTATCCTCGTCGGAGTAGATCAGAGCTGCTTCAGGATATTGATTAATTGCGTGCGCAATCCAAAAAAGTGCGTCCTCCGTTATTTTATCGTCATGATCGAGAAACGCCACCCACTCCCCACTTGCCATATTGAGCGCGTCATTGGAAGCACGAGAGATGTTTCCATTTTCCGCCCGTAAAGAAAGGATAATTCTCGAATCTTGTTGAGCCTCCTCTTTCAATATTTTCAGAACATCTTGGTTCGTTGAGGCATCATCCACCAGGCAGAGCTGCCAGTGAGGGTAAATTTGGTTGCGCACCGAGGTTATCGCCTTTTTCAACCAATCGGGTTGCGGATTATAAATTGGCATAACCACTGAGATCAGGGGAAAAGAATGCATTTGATTGATTCTTTTTTTTATCTTGGCCTTTGCGGTTGGGGCTAAAAGATCGTTGCATTTAATCCATTCTGTGTAATTAATATTCCGCCTTCTACCCTTTTTAAGCTTAACTTCGTGTTTTTTATTTTTTCCCCTCCCCTCTTTTAGTCCAAATTCACGATAGTGTAAGAAAGGATTTTTGCCTGACATTTTGACGTCAGGGTAATTCTCTAAATACCATACAGGATCAAAGCCAAGCGGGGCCAACCATATTTTTCTTTTTTGCCGGATTTTAAACTCGAGTCCTCGCCAAAAGCCTTTTTTCTCCCTGCTACCAAGTTCGTTGTAAATTTTCTTTGCGGAGGCTTGCATTATTTTTTTTAAAAAGACCTGCTGGACTGAACCTGTCGGATGAAGCCACTTTTTTTGGGAGGATTCGCCATTGGGGTTTATTTGCACAACACCCAAACCGTGGGAATGCACCATCTCGATGTGATTGGGATGTTTTTTAACAATCTCTTTCCAAAATTTCCAGACACCAAAGTCGCCATGAAAAACACGGGTGTCATGAAAAAGAACCAATGCTCCCGGGGTTAATTTAGGCAACCACTTTTCAAAGTCATGGCGGACCGCCTCGTAGGTGTGAAGCCCATCAATATGCAAAAGGTCGATTGATCGATCTGAAAACTGGATACTCGCTTCATCAAAGGTCATCTTTAAAAGAGTTGAAAACTTAGAATAGTTGAGTTGATTATTTTTTTGGACTAACGAAAAAACTCTTTGATCGTAATGACCTGCTTGAGCGTCACCTTCCCAAGTGTCCACTGCAAAGCATTTTGTTTTCAGGCCTTTTTCTTGGACTCCTTGACAAAAACTAAAGTATGAATTTCCAGTATGCGTTCCTAGCTCCACAAAGATTTTCGGTCGCAGTTCCCCGATCAGCCAGCGCGCAAAGGGCATGTGCCCTACCCATGGATGCGGCTCTTCGATCCACCGGGGTCTCCAAGAATATACTTTTGTAAGACTATACATGAAGACTAACGACTCGTTCATAATTTCTCCTCAATTAATTCATTACAAAGCATGCCCAAATAAATCCCATATTCGCTCTTGGCTAACGGCTTGGCCAAACGCTCCAATTGGCTGTCATCGATCCAGCCCTTTCTCCAGGCGATCTCCTCTGGACAGGCCATTTTTAGTCCCTGTCGGTGTTCCAGTGTGGAGACAAACAAACTTGCTTCTAGCAGGGACCCATGGGTTCCCGTGTCCAGCCATGCGTATCCCCGACCCATCCTTTCCGCATGGAGATTCCCCTCCTCCAGATAAATCCGGTTCAGATCCGTGATCTCCAGCTCACCCCGGGCCGACGGCTTGACACTTCGCACTTTTTCCACGACCTGTTCGTCGTAAAAATAGAGGCCGGTCACCGCATAGTGGGACTTTGGATTCTTGGGCTTCTCCTCCAAGGAAAGCACCTTCCCGTTTTTATCGAACTCCGCCACGCCATACCGTTCCGGATCATTCACGCGGTAGGTAAAAACCGTGGCCCCCGTTGGCCGACAATCCGCCTGCTCCAGCAGATGGGGAAAGTGGTGCCCATAAAAGATATTGTCCCCAAGCACCAAAGCGCTTGGGTTGCCCCGAACGAAATCTGCCCCGATTACAAAGGCCTGCGCCAATCCCCCCGGATTTGGCTGCACGGCATAGGACATCGATATTCCCCACTTTTTCCCGTCCCCCAGCAGCTTTTTAAAAATCGGTGTGTCTTGGGGTGTGGAGATCAGCAGGATTTCCCGGATTCCCGCCAACATTAGCGTGGAAAGCGGGTAATAAACCATCGGCTTGTCGTACACGTTCAGCAACTGCTTTGAAACCGCCAGCGTAGCGGGATGCAGTCGCGTCCCCGCACCACCCGCAAGAATAATCCCTTTTCGCTTCATCTTATTTTTGAATCAACTTTGAGCCGTCTCTCGCCGAACGTTCTTGGTAGTTTGTCTGCATCCATTCCTTGTGTCCGTCGTCCTGAACGGACCGAATCCAATCGCTGTTTTTTAGGTACCACTCAACGGTTTGCCTTAATCCCGTCCCAATGGTTTCCCGAGGGCGCCAATCCAACTCGCACTCACTTTTGGACCCGTCAATTGCATACCGCCAATCGTGGCCCGGGCGATCTTTTACAAAGGAAATTAAATTCTCCGTCGCCTGCGGATGCCCCAGCTCCCTTAAAATCGAAAGCAGGGTCTTTACCAGCTCCAGATTCGAAACTTCCGCCCGCCCGCCAAAGTTGTATGACTCGCCTGGTTTGCCCCGAAAGCAGGCAGCGGCCAGCCCCCGAGCATGGTCATCCACAAACAGCCAATCCCGAATGTTCGATCCATCCCCGTACACCGGCAGCTTCTCTCCTGCAAGCGCCTTAAGAATCATGACCGGAATCAGCTTCTCCGGGTACTGCCTGGGTCCGTAGTTGTTTGAGCAATTAGTGATGATCACGGGCAATCCGAAGGTATGATGCCAAGCCCGAGCCAGATGATCGCTGCCAGCCTTACTGGCAGAGTATGGGCTGTTCGGCCGATAGGGAGTCTCCTCTGTGAAGGCAGGATCATCTGCGCCAAGCGTTCCAAAAACCTCATCTGTCGAAACATGCAAGAAACGAAAGTCCTGTCCGTTTTTTATTTTTTGCTGATGCTCACGAGACGCCTGCAGCAGTCGATAAGTCCCGACCAGATTTGTCTGGATAAAGGCCTCTGGCCCCTCGATCGACCGATCCACATGCGACTCGGCTGCAAGATGAAACACTGCATCAATCGCTTCTTCCTCCAATAGCTGACCTACTCGATCAGAATCTGCGATGTCCCCTTGGACGAAACAAAACCGCGGATCCTGGCCGCACTCCGCAAGGTTCTCCCGCCGACCCGCATAGGTCAGCTTGTCCAACACCACTACCCGACCCACCCCAGCCGAGTCTTCCTGCCCAGATAGAAGATAATGGACTAGGGCAGAGCCGATAAAGCCAGCCCCCCCGGTGACCAGGCAACGCTTCATCCCTTCTTTTCCGAAACCCAGCAGTTCAGAGCATCCTCCATCGCTTCTGCGGAAGAACGGATGCGTATCCCTGCTTTAAGTATCTTGCTGGTGTCCAAAATACAGTTTGAGCGCGGGGTGACGGCACCAAAACGATAAAACTCATCGTCACTCTGCCAAAACTCTGGCTTCCAAGAAGGCTTTAACTTAGCCCGAATTTTCTCCACAACTTCAAGTGTCGAAATATATCCTGGGTTGACCACGTTGTAGACCCCACCGGGGATCTTCTGAAGCCAGCTATCCAAGCAAGCTGTGACAAAATCCCCGCGATGACTGATCGAATTCCAATTTTGGTAAACTTTGGCGTAGCGTTGGACCTTGGAGAGATAATTCCTCACCCCGTCAAACTCATCAAAAGGTATCCGTAGCCGCCAAACATAAAAATCTGGGAATCCGGCCATCACCTCCTCTGCCAAGGCCTTTGTTCCGCTATAAAAACTGCAGTTGTTGTGGGTGAAACAGAAGTTGGGTTCGTCTGTCTCGGTAAATCCGGCAACTCGATCCGACCTCGTGGAAAGCAACTCGGAAACCAAAGGTTCGGTCAGACGGTCTTCTACCGCCCAGGTTCCGCACTCGCGCCGAACTTTCGCTCCGGTGTAAATACAGCCAGAGGAAACAAAACCTAGTTTGACCCCAGCCGCGTCGCACGCTTGGGCAACCGTTTGGGCTAGGGTGACATTGCCAGCCACCGTCTCCCCTTTTTGATTTTCACAAGCATCCACGTTGGGCTTGCCGGTGAAGCCAGCCGCGTTGATCACAAAGTCCGGCTTTGTCTTAAGAAGCGCTCCGCGAAGTGTCCTGAAATTCGTGTAGTCCAGATGACGACGTGAAAGGGGCGTAAACGGTATCTTTCGATCCGAAAGCTCTTTCGCAAAAGCCTGCCCGATGTAGCCCGAAGCTCCCAAAAGAAAAACCATAAGGTAATTATTCAAAATAAACGGGAAATGTCCATGCCGCTATTACCACCCTTAAGAGTACAATTCGGGACCACCCGGCTCGCCAAAAAAACAGATTGTGAAACAATCAGCCTAAGGGCATCTCTTGCCCCCGCCCTTTTTTGTGGGAGCAATACCCAGCAGCTTTAATCAAGAGTCGTCTAATGATCGGAAAACCGCTATGCATGGAACATGCAAGAGCTGAAAAAGATCTGGGCGTTTGGGATCCCTTACCTCAAGCCGTACCGCTTTCGGTTCGTCCTCGGGATTGCCTTAAGCATCTTCTTTGGTGTTTCCAACGGTTTGTTTGTTTTGTCG